>Ga0181601_10005837_pt1 | contig 10224 bp, 11 predicted proteins | sample 041ome_8_FD_133020 | JGI IMG/M metagenome (GOLD analysis project Ga0181601, IMG submission 133020) | Coastal salt marsh microbial communities from the Groves Creek Marsh, Skidaway Island, Georgia - 041407BS metaG (megahit assembly) | ecosystem: Environmental > Aquatic > Marine > Intertidal zone... | reverse complement strand
CCACTAATCACAAATTTGGATACAAAAAAACCAGCTAGGAGTTTAGCTGGTTTACTTTTTGAGGTATATTTTATTTAATCAAAAAATCCATCAGTAACTTTTTTAATTCCCTTAAATCCAAATACTATTGCTAAGATAGCTAGTATTATACCAAGTATTAGTACAGGGATATAGAGCGGATGCTCTTGATTTTTAAAAGCTTCATAGATCGTAAAGGGTGCTGCAAACATCATTCCTACAGTAATAATTAATGTTTTAATTCCATCAGCTATTTTTGATCGATCTGCCATTAATTATTAGTAATGATTTAAAATTTCATTAAAGGTATTCGAAGGACGCATTGCTGCTTGAACTTTAGCTGGATTAGGCAAATAATATCCACCTATATCTTGAGCTTTTCCTTCTGAAGCTAATAATTCTTTAACAATTTGTTCTTCATTTTCTCTCAATGCAGTTGCAAGAGGTGCAAATTTAGCTTTTAAATCAGCATTTTGATTTTGTTTGGCTAATTGTTCTGCCCAATACAACGCAAAATAGAAATGAGATCCTCTGTTCCCGAGTTCTCCAACTTTTCTAGAAGGTGATCTGTTTTCAGTAAGTAGTTGCTCAGTTGCTTTATCTAATGCATCTGCTAAAACTTTAGCTTTAGGGTTAGATTCCTTTTCAGCATTGTATTCTAATGAAACTCCTAAAGCAAGAAATTCTCCCAAAGAATCCCATCTTAAATGACCTTCTTCTACAAATTGTTGAACGTGTTTTGGAGCTGATCCACCTGCACCAGTCTCAAATAATCCTCCTCCGTTCATTAATGGAACAATTGAAAGCATCTTTGCTGAAGTACCTAATTCTAAAATTGGAAATAAATCAGTTAAGTAATCTCTAAGAACATTTCCAGTTACCGATATGGTATCTTCACCTCTTGCAATTCTTTCAAGAGAAAACATAGTAGCTTCATAAGGAGCTAAAATTTGAATATCTAATCCTGTAGTATCGTAGTCAGGTAAGTATTTATTAATTTTTTTGATTAGTTCTGCATCGTGAGCTCTATTTTCATCTAACCAGAAAACTGTTGGAGTTTGAGTTGCCTTAGCTCTAGTTACAGCTAATTGAATCCAATTTTGTATTGGAGCGTCTTTAACTTGACACATTCTCCAGATATCACCTTCTTCAACTTGGTGTTCAATTAAGACTGCTTTTGTTTCATTATCAATTACAGTTACTGTTCCCCTAGCTTCGATTTGGAATGTTTTATCATGTGATCCATATTCTTCTGCCTTCTGAGCCATAAGACCTACATTGGGAACCGTTCCCATTGTGGCAGGGTCTAGAGCGCCATTTTCTTTACAAAACTCAATAGTAGCTTGATAAATACTTGCATAGGAGCTATCAGGTATTACAGCTAACGTATCACGCTCTTTACCTGCTGCATCCCACATCTTTCCTCCACCTCTAATCATTGCAGGCATTGAAGCATCAATAATAATATCAGAAGGAACATGTAAATTGGTAATTCCTTTATCAGAATTTACCATCGCTAAATCAGCACCAGTAGTAATAGCGTTATCAATAGCATTTAAAAGATTTTCTTTTTCAGCAGCATCTAAGCTGTCAATTTTCTTTAATAAGGTGTCAAGTCCATCATTTGGATTCACATCAATTGATTGAAGAAGATCAGCGTATTTTTCAAATACCTCTTGGAAGAAAACTTCTAAAGCAATACCAAAAATGATAGGGTCAGAGACCTTCATCATGGTTGCTTTAAGGTGAATAGATAATAATACACCTTCTTCTTTTGCTTGAGCAAATGATTTTTTAAGGAATTCAGTCAATGCTTTTTTATTCATCACTGTAGCATCGATGATTTCACCAGTGAGTAAATTAAGATTACTCTTTAAGGTTTTTTTAGTTCCATCTTCAGAATTTAAAACGATAGCGATGGAGGTAGCTTTAGGTATGGTTAGTGATTTTTCATTTGATTTGAAATCACCAGCATCCATAGTTGCTACAGCTGTTTTTGAATTCTTTAACCATACACCCATTCTATGAGGGTTTTTCTTAGCAAAATTTTTAACAGCTTTTGGTGCACGTCGATCTGAATTTCCCTCTCTTAGTACTGGATTAACTGCAGATCCTTTTATTTTATCATAGTTAGCCTTAATTTCAGTTTCAATCTCATTTGATGGTTGATCAGGATAGTTAGGTAAGTTGTACCCTTTGTCTTGTAATTCTTTAATAGCAGCTTTTAACTGAGGAATAGAAGCACTGATATTAGGAAGTTTGATAATGTTAGTACCATCCTTCTTTGCAAGTTCCCCTAAATAAGTTAATTCATCATTAATACGTTGATCTTCCTTTAAACGTTCTGGAAATTGAGCTATAATTCTTCCTGCAAGAGAAATGTCTTTAGTTTCAATATCTATAGAGGCATGCTTAGTAAATGTTTTTACAATTGGTAAAAGTGATTGAGTTGCTAATGCTGGAGCTTCATCAGTTTTAGTATATATAATTGTAGACATACGACTTGTTTATTAAGTATATTATAATGTTAAAAAATCCCCATAACGATTGAATTGCTATGGGGATTTTAATTCTAATAGATAAGTTAAAATTAAGATCTAACCTCTTTAATTCTAGCTTTCTTACCTCTAAGTTGTTTGAAGTAGTATATTCTAGAACGACGAACTTTACCTTTTTTATTAACTTCAATTTTTTGTAATGCAGGAAGGTTAATTGGGAAGATACGCTCAACTCCAACAGTTCCTGACATTTTTCTGATAGTAAAAGTTTCTGAAGAACCAGTACCTCTGCGTTGAATAACTACTCCTCTAAAGAACTGAGTTCTAGTTTTTTCACCCTCTTTAATCTCGTAGTAAACGGTGATGGTATCACCAGATGAGAATTCAGGTAATTCTTTTTTTTGAACAAATTCGTCTTGTACAAACTTAATTAATGACTCCATTGTAAATATAATCTAGTTGTTAGTTAAAAGCAACATTCACGGATTTCGTCAGAGGTTGAATTTAATCGACTGCAAAAGTAATACTTAGTTATAGGATTTACAAATAAATAAGCTCTTAATTTTCATCTCCTTGAAGTAAATCGGGTCTACGCTCTTGTGTTCGTTTAAAAGCTTCTTGTTCTCTCCAACTTTCGATCAAAGGAAAATTGCCACTCAAGAGTATTTCAGGGACGTCTGAACCTTTGTAGGAGGCTGGTCTGGTATATACCGGAGGTGCTAATAAATGATCTTGAAATGAGTCGGTTAGTGCAGAAGTTTCATCATTTAGAACACCGGGTAATAATCTAATAATACTATCACATAAAACGGCGGCACCTAATTCTCCCCCAGATAATACATAATCTCCAATTGAAATTTCTTTAGTAATAAAAAGGTCACGAGCCCGTTGATCAACACCTTTATAATGTCCACAAAGCATAATTAGATTACCTTTCAACGACAGGGTGTTGGCGATTTGTTGATTGAGCGTTTCACCGTCAGGAGTAAGATAAATCACTTCATCGTAATCGCGTTCACTTTTTAGTTGAGTGATGCATTTATCTATAGGTTCAATCATTAATACCATCCCAGCACCGCCACCATATTGATAATCATCTACTTGATTGTAGCTTAAATCAGTATAATCTCTCAGATTGTGAAAGTGTACCTCAACCAATCCCTTATCAATAGCTCTTTTGAGGATTGAAGCCTCGAAGGGGCTCTTAAGCAATTCTGGTAAAACGGTAATAATATCAATTCTCATGCTACAAATTTAAACCAAAGCGATGAGAAATAGGTAGTTCGTTTATTTTTTTGGAGTTTTCTTAGAGGTAGTTGACTTCTTAGTGGTATTAGTATCTTTTAAGGAAACAGCTGAAGATGCTGACTGAGCAGATAATGTAGTAGCACTTTCTTTACTTAAATTGAGAAGTTCTCTTTTTAATTTTTGTTCACGTTCCATGGAAGTTCTTCTAAAGCGTTCTTGCTCTTTTTGAGCTTCATCGGCTTCATCTTTAGCTTGGTTCACTATATCATTAGCCTTTCTTAATTTATTAGAGAGTAAGATTATGATTAGAGTCAATAGTACAATTAATACTGCAATAATTGTTTTAAAATACGTTTTATCAATACGTACACCAATAATATCAATACTACTTGTTTGGGTGCTAAGTTTACTATTAATAGTTTCCAGCTGTTTTATTTGAGCTTTTGAAGCATCAATTTGAGTGTTTAACTCATCAACTATTTTGTTATGAAGGTTTATTTGTTGTTTTAAGACCGCAAGAGTATCAGATAAATGTATTTTAAAAGCCAAAACGTACCTGTTTTTAATAACTTCAAAAGGAACATTATCAGAAGAATAATTGTAGCTCTTATCTAATATATATTGAAATTGATCTAAAATAGATCCTTGAAGTTCTTCTTTAGTTCGTTCAACTAATACTTGAGATTGTCCATAAGAATTTATGGTACCCGAAATAATCATAGTAATAAAAAAAACAATGGCTTTCAACTTCATAGCATATTCATTTACCTCAAAGGTAGTAGTTTAAACTTGAAATTAAAAGCCTAAGAAATTATCGACCTATCTTATTGAAGAATTAATCGTTCAATTTCTCCATCGGTATTCACCATGCTAATGACTATTCTTTGGTACCTCTTTAGGTTTTCAAAGATGTGTTTTGCATCATTGATATCGTGAACTTCTTGATCATCAATAGTGGTAATAACCTTTCCTTGTAGTCCGTATCCTTGATAATTTCTAGGTACATCAGTAATTTTTACTCCTCGTTTAACACCATAGTTTTTTTGATCAGTTCGAGTTAAATTCTTGACAGTTAATCCAAGTACTGGCAAATTGATACTCATTCGTTCACTTAGGGTAACAGGAATTGTTTTAATTGATCCGTTTCTAGATAGTTCTAACTCAACAATATCGCCAGGTCTTTTGGCTTTTAAATAGGTCGTGAGGTCTGCAAACTTACTAACAGCTACTTGATCAATTTTTTTGATAATGTCTCCTTGTTTTAATTGTGCTTTATCGGCTCCTGAATCTTCTTCCACTTCTTGAATATACACCCCTTCTAAATCATTCACTCCTAGTTGTTCCTCAAGAACTTTTGCAGAAGTGATGGTTGATATTCCTAGTACACCATGTTGTACCGTACCAAATTCCATGATATCTTCTACTACTTTTTTTGCAATATTACTAGGAACTGCAAATGAATATCCAATATAAGAACCTGTTTGTGAGGTGATAGCTGTATTAATACCTATGAGGTCACCATTGGTGTTGACAAGTGCTCCTCCAGAATTACCAGGGTTTACCGCAGCATCTGTTTGAATAAAAGATTGGTTTTTTCCTAAATCTCTTGCTTTTGCACTAATGATTCCAGCTGTTACTGTTGATGTTAAATTAAATGGATTACCAATAGCTAACACCCATTCACCAATTTTTGTGGCATCGGAATCACCAAAAGCTAAATAAGGAAGTATTTCCTCGGGTTCAATTTTAATTAACGCAATATCGGTGTTTGGATCCGCACCTATAATAGTTGCTTTATAAGTTTTATTATTGTTTAAGGTAACTTCTAATGCAGTTGCATTTTCGATGACATGATGATTAGTTACGATATAACCATCCTGACTAATAATTACTCCTGAACCAGTACCTACTTGAGGCTCTGACTGATAGTTGTATCCATAAAAGAACTCTAAAAGCGGATTGGATTTAGCTGTAGTAACATTTTTAACGTGAACCACTGTATGAATAGTTTTGTCTGCAGCCATCGTAAAATCTGTAGACTCAGCGGCAATTAACGAATTTGAAAAACTTGTTTGAAAATAAGGAGCTTGTTGTTCACTAGTTGAGAGTTTCGGAGTAGTGTTAGGTTGAAGCGCTAAATAAAAGACCAAAGTTAATATACTACTGATTAGAGCTATTCCGACAAGTGATACTGTTTTTTTCATGGTATGTTTTCTTTTATTTGATTTTCAGATCAAATTTAGACAAGATGTGAAGTTAAATAAAAAATTTAACGAGTCTTTAACTGCTAAAAAAACCTTAATATTTGGCTATATTTGTGAGAGTAAATACAAAAAAGTGAATCTAGAATTTTATAAATATCAAGGAACAGGAAATGATTTTGTGATGGTCGACAATCGATTGAGTCATTTTCCAAAAGAAGATACAGCTCTTGTTGCAAAACTCTGTGATCGAAGATTTGGAGTTGGTGCAGATGGATTAATACTTTTAGAGCATCATCCTGAGTACGATTTTAAGATGGTATATTACAACTCTGATGGAAATCCTTCTACGATGTGTGGGAATGGTGGTAGATGTATAGTTGCATTTGCAAAGCAACTAGGAGTGATTGATACTACTGCAGCTTTCATGGCTGTTGATGGACTTCATGAAGCGATCATCTCCAATGGTCAAGTTAAGCTTCAAATGACTGATGTAGCGAATATCGTTGACAATGATGCTTATTTGTTTGCGGATACAGGCTCTCCTCATCATGTTCAATTTGTTGAGGGGTTAGATGCGCTTAATGTCTATGAAGAAGGAAAAAAAATTAGATATGGAATTTATGGAGCATCTGGTTCAAATATTAATTTTATTCATCAAGAGAATACAGGAGAACTTTCAATACGAACCTATGAACGAGGTGTAGAAGATGAAACTTATTCTTGTGGAACAGGAGCAACAGCTGCAGCTCTTTCTTTACATCACAGAACTCAATCCAATTCACCAATACTATTACATACAAAAGGAGGTGATTTAAAAGTGTACTTTCATTATGAGAATGGTCGTTATTCTGAGGTCTTTTTAGAAGGACCAGCTCAATTGGTTTTTAAAGGAAGTATTAAGATATAAAATGAACTCAAAAATTCATCTTAGGCCGCTATTGATGAGTGATTTAAACTTTTTGAATCAGGTTGAAAACAACCCTGACTATTGGAGCTTTAGTGATACTCCTCAAGCCTATTCGATGGAGTTGTTAATCGAATATATCAAACAAGCTCATCGTTCTATAGAAGAAGTTGGACAAGAACGATTTGTGATTGCATTAACTGATGAAACTCCTGTTGGTTTTGTCGATTTATATGATTTTAATGTTACTCACCAAAGAGCAGGAGTTGGTATTATTATTGAAAAGGAATATCGGTCCATGGGGTATGCTAAACAGGCATTAGGTCTGATTTGTGACTATGCTTCTCAACAATTGAGCTTACACCAATTATATGCAACCATTGTTAAAGACAATCACGAGAGTTGTACTCTTTTTAAACAAGTTGGATTTACTAAGACTGCAGTAAAAAAAGAGTGGTACCATAAAGATGGTATATTTGTAGATGAATATTTATTTCAATATCTTTTTGAAAAATAAGCATGGCTAAGAAAAGAAAAATAATAATAAGTATACTCGTTGGGATAGTGCTCATCGGAGGAATTATCTTATTTAAGATCTATTCCTACATCAATTTTCCAAACACCTCTTTTGATGAAGATCAAGTAGCGCTATATATACCCACGGGTTCAACTAGTGAAGATGTAGCGCAATTGATTACTCCATTGCTTAAAAATCCTAAATCCTTTCTCTTAATTGCTAAACAAAAGGAATATTTGAATAGAATTAGACCTGGAAAATATACCCTTAAAAAAGGAATGAGTAATAACCAGTTGGTCAACAAGCTTCGGTTGAGATCTGAGCCTATCGATCTAGCTTTCAATAATTTAGATCGTTTAGAGAAACTCGCTGCAACGATTGCTCAACATATTGAAGCGGACTCTATAAGTTTGATTCATGCTTTCAGGGACGAAGCGTTCCTAACAGAAAATGGATTTAATCAATCTACTGCTTTGGCTATGTATATTCCGAATACCTATCAGTTTTTTTGGAATACTTCGGCTGAAGAGTTTAGAGATCGAATGCTTAGAGAGTATCATCATTATTGGAATTCGTCTAGGATAGAAAAAGCAACTAAACTCGGACTTAGCCCTATAGAGGTGTATAATTTAGCATCAATTGTTCATAAAGAATCTGTTAAGGTGGATGAACGCCCTACCATTGCAGGAGTTTATTTAAATCGACTTAAAAAACGTATGAAACTCCAAGCGGACCCAACTGTAATTTATGCACTTAGAGCCCAGGCTAATGATTTTGATCTTGTTATAAGACGCGTTTTATATAAGGACCTAAAAATAGATTCTCCTTATAACACCTATAAGTACAAGGGAATACCCCCAGGTCCGATCGCTATGCCCGATGTGTCAGCTATTGAAGCTGTTTTGAATCCAAAGCAACACGATTATATCTTTTTTGTAGCTGATGTAAACAATGTAGGATATCATAAATTTGCTAGTACGTTAAGGCAGCATAATAAAAACAAAAAGGACTATGTCAACTGGATAAATGAACGAAAAATTAGAAGATAATAGTTCCATAGTCCTGAAAATCAATAGATTAATTCTTGATTTGGTACGTTTAAAAAATAAGTTGTAAATTTGCACCGAATTTTAGCAGCTATTGCTAAAAAACCAATTTATGAGAAAGTTCATTTTGTTGGTTGGAAGTGCACTAATTTTTTTAACTAGTAGTTTTTATTCCAACACACACACCGAAGTTTCAATGCCTAATTCTTTACTAGAATCTAAAGAATTGTTTTATGGCGTAGGGGATACTCACCCTGAAACAAAAGAAATCTCACCGATAGTATCATCTGGATTTTTAGCCTTTAGAGAAGCAGTCGGTTTTAAGGAATCTCAAGGCAATTATTCTGCTGTAAACACCTTGGGATATATGGGTAAATATCAATTTGGAAAAGCAACTCTTAATCACTTTGGTATTACTGATTATGAATGCTTTTTAAATGATCCCGCTTTTCAAGAGCGTGTATTCTACCATTATGCCTCTAGAAATAAATGGGTGCTTCGTAAGTATATTGATTTTTATAGCGGCAAAACTATCAATGGCATAACCATTACAGAAAGTGGAATTCTTGCAGCGGCTCATTTAGCTGGCCCAGGTAATGTTAAAACATTTTTAACCAGTTGGGGTAAAGAAGATTTCAATGATTCTTATGGCACTAAAGTTTCAGATTATATGAAACAGTTTGCTGGCTATGACGTTTCTGTGATTCAAAAACGTAAAGACCCAAAGTTTATTTAAGCTTGAATTAAGAAGATACAAGGTCTTTTGTGAAGATCTATTTTTGTTTTTTTCCAATCAGCTATAGACTTAGTAGCAATATATTCTGTCGCTAAAGTAATGTCGCAAGCGATACACATTTTAGTATGTGGAGCTAGATTAGTGCAAAATTCTTCAAAGAGTTTATTGTTGCGATACGGTGTTTCAATACAAATTTGAGTTTGTCCTTCTGTTTTAGAGCGATTTTCTATACGTTTAATCGAAGATTTGCGAACTGTTTTATCGATAGGAAGATAACCAATAAACGCAAAATTTTGACCGTTAAATCCACTAGCCATTAACGCTAGTAAAAGAGAAGAAGGACCAACAAGAGGGATTACTTTGATATTTTTTTGATGAGCAATAGCAACTATATCAGCACCTGGATCAGCAACTCCTGGACAACCAGCTTCAGAAATCACACCTACATCTTGTCCTTCAAAACAAGGATCAATAAAATTAGGCAGTTCCATAGGATCTGTATACTTATTGATGACTTTAAGTTTTAAGCTGTCTTGTTTTTTTGATGGGGTTATCTTTTTGATAAATCTTCGAGCTGTTTTTTCATTTTCTACGATGAAGTAGTCAATGTGCTCAATTGATTTTTTGATAGAAATAGGTAATACTTCTAACGGTTCCGTTTCCCCAAGAGTTGTAGGGATAAGTACTAAGTTTCCGTAACGTTTTTGATCTTCCATAAGGGGAAGTGTTGGGATTATGAAAACTTCTTAGAGAGGTCTTCGATGTATTTTCTGAACTGCTTATCAGTTTCAGCAAGGTTATCTACCGTCTTACACGCGTGAAGTACGGTAGCATGATCTCTTTTTCCAATCTGAGAACCAATACTTGCAAGTGATGCTTTAGTGAACTTCTTAGCAAAGAACATGGCTAGTTGCCTCGCTTGAACAATATGGCGCTTTCTGGTCTTAGACTGCAAGGTACTAACATCCATTTCAAAATAGTCAGAGACCACTTTTTGAATATAATCGATCGAAACTTCTCTTTTGGTGTTTTTGACAAATTTTTCAACAACTT
>Ga0181601_10005823_pt1 | contig 10232 bp, 15 predicted proteins | sample 041ome_8_FD_133020 | JGI IMG/M metagenome (GOLD analysis project Ga0181601, IMG submission 133020) | Coastal salt marsh microbial communities from the Groves Creek Marsh, Skidaway Island, Georgia - 041407BS metaG (megahit assembly) | ecosystem: Environmental > Aquatic > Marine > Intertidal zone... | reverse complement strand
TGACCGAAGTTCAAGTACAAGATTGGACCCCCATTAATAGAACAGCATCTGTGTACTATTTCATGTTTGACACAAGAGATAAAATACCTAATGAATATTTTATAGATATTAAGGTGACAACTGACAGGGAAGTTAATACTTATAAAAGAGAACTAAAATTCCAAATCGTTAACAAGAAATGAAAACTATCACACTAACAGAGTCAGAACTTGTTGAAATGATACAACAAATAGTTACTGAGAAAAAGAAAAAGAAGAAATCTAAAAAGAAGAAGAAAAAAGACAGATGTCATCGTTGTGCAGACGAATCATATGGTTTAGAAACATCAGCATATAAAAGTGGTGCGATTGTTAAGTGTAGAAAAGGAGAGCAGTGGGTTGGTAAAAAATGTTAATGTCATGAAGAGAATACAGTTAACAGAATCGGAATTAATAGATTTGATAGAAAAAGTTATCAAAGAAAAAACTGACTATTCAAAAGAAAAGTCAAAGGGTTTACATGGGTGGTTTGAAAGACAGGGGGGTAAAGGTAAGTCAAGTGGATGGGTAGATTGTAATACATGTAGAAAAGACCCAAAGACAGGAAGAAAAAAATGTAAATCCTGTGGAAGAGAGAAAGGAGAAAAAAGAAGTAAATATCCTTCATGTAGACCTACCCCATCTGCATGTTCAACAAAAGGAAAAGGAAAGAAGTGGGGTAAGAAAAAAAGTGATTAAGTCCTTGTTTAGGCAATAAAATTTAGTATTTTTGTAAAAAATTTGACAATGTACCAAGTTAATAACAGAACATACCAACTTTTAAAAGAAAACCAAGTCATAATGGAAACTCAGTGCTCTTCTTTTGACAGAGCAATTGATGAGTTTTTTGAGTCTTATCCCGACGCATACGGAGATAAAAGGTATTCTTTTAAAAGGGTTAAACTACCTTACGAGTAATTAATACTCTTCAATAAGGATTTTAAGGTCACCAGTCCCTTTAATAACTCTATGGTATACCTCCTTAGGTATTTCTATTTTAACTCCTTTTTTGAGGGGTATAGGTATCTCATTATCCATTTGAAAGTACCAATCAGTATCATTTAAAATCTCAACTATACGATTTTCTTTATCCCTGTGCCATTTTAATTCACTTTCGGGAACATCAGAAGAAAATGTCCTTTCAAACTTATTATCTGAAATCTTAGTTTGTTTGTATATCATCTTACAATAGTAACATGACCTACCAATTTTTCAATAAAATATGAGTTTAATCTTCTAGCAGTAAAAGTCCATGTATACGTTTCTATTTGTGAATAATATAAACCGTCATTATAACTACCGTTCCATCTTAAATTATTTATATCATTACTTGTCCATATATTTTCACCCCAACGGTTAAATATTTTTACTTCAACATCAGACCAACAGTCAGAACTAATTACGACTTCCCACACATCATTTATGCCGTCATTATTTGGTGTAAATGAGTTTGGAATATATATATCACTATCTTCACAGTTCAATAGTCCGAAATCATCACATGGTAATCCTGTAACACAGTCCACTAATATAAATTCATATTGAACTATAGTATCATATAATGTTTGATATAACGTATCTGTTATATAAATAAGTTCAGTTTCTATAACAGTGTCTACCTGAGTGACTATAACAGTATCAGAGGGTAATTCAATATATAATGTGTCTGTAATAAATTCAGTGAGAGTAACAGTATCAGGTGGTAATTCAACAAATAAAGTATCAGTTATAAATTCCGTCAGTGTAACAGTATCAGGAGGGAGTTCAATATATGTAGTATCATATTCAATGATGTACTCAGTTTCTGTTATTATAATAGTGTCAGGAGGTAATTCAATATAGGTTGTGTCATACTGAGTAATATATTCAGTTTCTGTTATTGTAATAGTGTCAGTTATAAATTCAGTTATAGTTATAGTGTCAGGAGGTAATTCAATATATGTGGTATCATACTGAGTAATATATTCAGTTTCTAATATTGTTACAGTATCGGCGGGAAACTGTATAATGATAGTGTCACCAGGTAATTCAACGTAAAAAGTATCTATTTGAAATATGTAGGTAAATGTAAAAATTGAATCTATCTGAATTATATATGTATATATTGTATCTGCAGGTGTAAATATTTCTATGGTATCAGGTGGAGACTCAACAAATATAGTATCCACACAATTATATTCACAACTACCATCATCAAATTCCGCATTTTCATTATAATTAATCGCGTTCATATCTGTACACCCTATTTCATCATCCGAATATAAACATTCTATTGGTGGATTTGGCGAAGATGAACTGTAACTAGGATTTTCGTCATTGCATGTATTCCACGCATTATCACAGTTTTGGTCAGGATATACTGAAGATGGATTTCCATTTCCAATAGCCCAACCCCCATCTTGTTGATACCACGTACTAGAATAATTTATTTGCCATATAACAAATTCAATACACTCTCCTTGTGAAACCCAGTAGTCGATGTATTCACCAAAACAATTATTTGGTAGTGCGGGATTTGGGTACTCATAGTCTAACTGTATTGTGACTGTATCACCAGCGGTAAGAGGAAAGTCATAACCGAAATCGTCTGACCAATTACCAGGTAACGCATTTGCGACAGGACTCCACACCCAACCCAAATGGATATTTTGTGACATCATACAATCACCTATATCCCAATTATTTTCAAATTCAGGTACATGAGCACCTATCTGAATCATATTTACTGTAGAATCGGAATTTTGGTATCCTATATTACCACAATTATCACTGTTATTCACAACAACAGTAACTTCATAAGTGTTTAAATTAACGTCAATAATTTTTAAGTCACATTGAGATTTTAAACTCAGTGACGATAACAATAAAAATATCGTTAAAAAAACACCCCTCATATGTTAATTACCAAAATCTACCTGATACGTTTTTACCAAAATCTTTATGTGCCCTACACGCCCAATAACCTGCCTTTGTTTTATCTTTCTTTTTTTCGCATTGATGTCTTGCCGCGAATGACTTTCTAGCTTCAGGGTCATTCCACTTTGCTGTCATAACAGGAGAACCGTAACTAACCTTTTTGATTTTACCTGTTTTTGGATTACGGACATATACATACCATTTTTTTGAACCTCCTGACTTTGGCTTATTAAGTTGCACTTTTTTTCCTTTATATTCTGCTTCGTTAATAGAACCGTATTCAAACGGCATATCTAATGGAATTTCCTTACCTGATTTTGTTTTTACAATCGTACCTAAATCAGATTCTAAAAGTTCTTTATCAAATTCATCGAATTGATAACCTTTTCTATGAAATTCTCTAGCCTCATTAATTACTTGAAAATATTTATCACTCCCATATCTAAAAACATTTTCAGTTAATGATATTTTCTTATCTAAGTGATATTTTAATTCTTCAGACATTTGTTCTTTAAGAACTATTTTTTTAATCGTTGACTCAATAATATCTCCCTCACCCCTTTGAGTTTTTAACTTATTTATCCACTTAATTAAATCTTCTGTTAAAATATATTCTTTCATAATTGACTTTTTGGTTTCTTTTTAATAAATATTACATAAATCATTATTTACTATGAATCAAGAAAATTTAAATGAACTATTCGGCACAATAAAATACAATGAACCTCATGAATTAAATAAGTTTATTGACGATATGAGTACTGACCAAGCGATATTTTGTTTAGTACATTCAGTACGTCACGCACACAAACTTGGTATTTTTAACATGGAGGAGTCTGAGGTAGTATCTAAAGCAATACGTGTTATTACAACTCCTAAACCGCTAGATAAAAAAGAAACTGAAGGTGACTCGGAGTGAAATTCACAGTAAAATATGTAAATTAGAGTCTGAAATCACTAGTGCGATTATGAATGGTCATAAATCAAATGACAGTGATAAATTTGAGGGTCACAGAAAAGAACTCATAGAACTAAGATGTAAATATTTTGGTGAGGATTCTAAAATTTGTAAATCATATAGAAATAAGGTAAAATAAAAAGGGAGACCGAAGTCTCCCTTTCTAATATTATTAAGATAAAATATTATCTTAACTCTCTTAGGTCGAATGTTCTAACTCCATCAACAACAATCTTACCGTAGAAACGGTTGTTAACCATCTTCTTAGCGTATCTTGTCATGATACCCTTGATTGGTGTGAAGTTGAATGGGTTATACATTGTTGGTGTCAACTGAAGAGGTACGTATGGTGCGTAAACGTAACCTGTATCTAAGAGTGATGAACCCTTGTGTCCCAACAAGATTGTGTTTGGTGGGAAGTATGGGTCACGGTAAACTTGATATCTACCAGACAATGTACCAACTCTTTCGATACCCATGTTATACTGGTCCTGGTCAGGAGCCGCGTTTGAAACGTGGAAGTATTCTAAATCGTCAAATACTGCAGAAACTTCTGAAGAAACAACAATCCAGTTAGCACCTCCTCTTAAAGTTGATTTATGGATTTGAGCTGAAATCTGATTGATTGCAGTAATCAACGTTTGATTCCAATCCTTTTGGTTATAGTTAACTGAACCGTTGTTCACTCTCTTCCAACCATTGTAATCCCATCTTAATGTCCAAGCCGCACCTTTTCTTAGGTCTCTTAAAATCTCACGGTCAATCTCAGCTGCAACCTGTTCTGACAACAATGCAGTCAATTCAGCTTCAGCGTCAATGTTGTGGAATGCAGAGACGTCTTGTGCGAGTTCTGGTGACCACTGTGCTCTTAACTTTCTTTCTGTAACAGAAACAGTAACAGCCTCTAAGTCAAATGAAACTTCACCGATAGCATCTTCGAATTCTAAAGTTTCATATCTTCTCCAAGATGCGGTAAATGTAGTACCTGTACCAAATGTAGTACCTGAGTATCCATCTATAGATGAAGAAGTTCCGATACCTACTGGTGTTGCTGAGTCAATTTCTAAATAGATAACTCCTGTTTGGTCACAGATGTCATCATACTTACCTCCAGGTCCTGAACCAGGGAATGGTGCTGAAACCGTTTCACCATACTGAACAATACCTTTACCGTATTTTTGAGTAACAACTCTAAAGTTAAAGTATTCACTGTTTGAGTCAACAATTTCTAATGATGATAAGAACTCTTCTGTATCCATTTCTTGTCCGTCAGGACCGATTAATTTACCTGCTCCAGCACTTGAGAAACCTGATAGTGCGAACAATACTGACCTTAACTCTCCACCAGGGAAAGTACCTGCAACCAACTCACCGTTAGACCACTCAACATACTGAAGAGTATCTGTTAATGCAGTAAACGCTCCCTTAGAATAATCGAACAATCCTGCAGGGTCTGAATTAGGTGTTTCACCTTCATAGAAACGGTCATACAAGTTTTTACCTGTATCATAGTTTGAATCTGCAGTTGATGGTCCGTTTGGTGCTCCAAATGGTGCTACGTGTGTACCATCACTATTTCTGTTCTGAATCTTTGGAACAAAGTAGAACAACTTACCGATTGGTAGGTTCATAGCTTGTACTGAAACGATGTCGTTAGCCAACAATTTAGAGAAAACTCTTCTTACGATTGGAAAAACAACTGTTTCAAAAGAACCTGAACTGTCAGATGCAGCCGCTTCGTTTATCAAATGAGACGCTTGGTTTTCATACAACTGCGCCATATTTTCTTTAATGTGTCCTTTAAGACCGTCGAGGAACCCTAACTTGTCCCACTTGTTAATTGTGTCCTCCTTGATAACTTTGAGGTGCTTAAGACCGATATTACCAACTAGACCTGATTCTAATAATGCTCCCATTTTAGTATTATTTTAGTTTAATTTTTATTTTTTGATTTTATCCATCAAATCTTTCATTCTTAAAAATTGTGGATTTTCATAAGTCTTACTCTCAATTAGATTATTCGCTGAACCCTTTGACGGTGTTTTTTGTACTTTAGAAGTAACCGATTCGGTCATAATAGTATTTTCTTTACCGTCAAAATCTTCTTTGATTGTCTTATAAAGAGATTTAGACTCCTTAAGAGTTTCGACACTATCGAAACGTCTTAATATATTTATTTTTTCTTGTTTTGTTGTTGAATGTTCAGTAAACAATCTTGTAGCGTAAGCCAAGTTTGAGTTAAATACCGCAACTTCATTAAGTTTTTCTTTAAAAATATTAAGTGCCTTACGGTACTCTTCATTTTTTTCTCTTAACTGTGCCACTTCTCTTTCTAATGACTCATTTCTTTGTGCCGGTCTCTTTAATGGTTTAGGAAACTTTGCAGGTTTTAAGTTAGTCGCACGACCATTTACATAAGAAATAGAAGAACTCTCCTTAGCCTCTTCCTTTTCATAATCTAATTCTCCTTCCTCTTCTGCGGTTCCATCTTTTTTTCTTCTGTCCGCAGGTGGAATGTCTCCTTCCTTACCACCTTCACTCATTTCTGAGTCTGTGTCTTCTTCTTCACCTATTTCGATTTCATAGACGACTTCTTCTTCAGTGTAATCACCTTCAGTCATTTCATCTTCTTCCATGTAATTACCTTCAGTCATTTCATCTTCTTCACCTAAGTGTTTACCTTCTGTTTCTTCGAGACCTTCTTCTGATTCACCTAATTGAATAACGTATTCAGTATCTGACTCGTTATCGGATAAATGAATTTCATCATCGTCTTGTTTTACGATAATTCCATCGTCTTCACCCATAGCTTTAAAAACTTTTAAAACTTCTTCGTCAGATGCGGTAGTTAAATCAAGAGGAGATAGAATTTCTTCTGAATCATCAACTTCTAAGTCGTCACCAGGTAAATCAGTCATTAACATTTCTTCATCACCCATTTCCAACTCTTCATCATCTTCATTATCAGAAAGTGCATCCAAGTCTAATTCAAGACCTTCCACACCCTCATCTTCACCTTCAACATCAACATCTAAATCAAGAACATCTTCTTCGCCTTCTTGTTCAGACATTTCAGTCTCAGATTCTTTAACCTCTTCTTCATCAGATAAAGATTCTTTTACTAACTCACTGATTTCTTCCTTCATAGTAGAAGCAAGTATTCCTTTTGCATTATTTGAAATAGCGTCTTGCAAATTTTCCATTTGTAAAATCGCCTCTTCAACTAAAGATTTTTTTTCTGCCATTTTTTATTTTTAGCTTTGTTTATTTTACATATAAATATGCGAATAATTAAAAAAATGTTTTTTTATTAACTTTTAGCAAAAAAAAATCGGGTTTTTACCCGATTTAATTTTTTCGTCGATATAAACGAAAATGTATTTTTTCGTTTATTTAGGCGAAATTACTCGTATACCTCATCAATTTTACTTTCAACACATGCGGTAATTCTCCAATCATATGTGAAATCTTTAAATCTTTCTGTCACCTTAGCTTCTACGTCAGTTACGTTAAATCCTTTAACTAACTTCTCTTCTCTCATTTTTTTGATTTTACCTGAGTTTTCATCAGGAAGGTCATATTGTACTTTCGCAACAAAATATTTTTCGTCCATTGTAATTGTTTTTAATTAGGTTTAATAACCTAAATAATCGGATAATTTTTTCATTAAGTCAACACTTCTACCTAAACCACCATCAATTCTTGGTTCCTGTGCTCTCATGTTAGTTTCCTCTTCAAGGTTTTCTTCATACCTATTTCTATCATCTTTATTTAAGAATAGGTACGCCCCTGGTGTTGAGGGTGATGATACCAAGTCAAAACAGATTAATTCAAAGTCGTCCTGAACTTCATTTCTTTCCCCTTTCTTTACCAAAGAACCTACACCACGAGAAGAAACCCCCATAGTAACACCTTGTCTCATTAAGTTCGCTGCTTGGTCACCAGGACACGATACCACACCTCTTTCGTGGAAACCTGGAGAGGTCAACAGTTTAATCTTACCCATAAGAGTATTACCTTCCCACCATATTTCAGTAATAAGGTGGGACACTCTATCCAAATCAATTAATGAAGATTCAGGGTGATTAAGTTCTGATATAGATAAACCTTTTTCAATTGCCTTCCTATACACATCAGCTTCTCTCCTTAAAATCTTTTCAGGATATACTCTACCATTTCTATTTGGTGTATCGTATTTCTGAAGAGTTGCATAAAACTCAAAAGGTTTAGAATGGTCTAACTGACCATATGATTCTCTTATTATCTCTGCATTACGACTATCGTGTGGATTAATCGTCCCCGCATCCCATTCTACTAAAATACCCTTACCGATATCGTTTGGTCCTAATATTTTCATGTTTTTTCTTTATAAATATTCATACCATTTCTTTTGTTGATTTATTTCTATGTACTTTAAAATATTTTAAACCTTTAATACAGTCTGAATATATTGTTTTTGTGATTTTTTTTATTCTTTCTTTTAGCTCATTTGATTTAAAGTCTACGTGATTTTTAGTGTATAGAGTTATTTCTAAATTCATAAAACTTCTTTTTCCTTCCTGTATTCCACTACTTCTTAAATCTAAATCAACTATGTTATGTTTTTCAAAAAAATCATAGTCTAAAATTTCTAATAACGCATGTTTTATTTCTCTTTTCATTAATCCTGTCGCTCTATCCCAGTTATCGAAATTTTTTATCGGCTCAACCCAAGACTGTAATACTATGTATACTGTTTTTAAATTTTTTGCATCTACCGTTCCGTAATAACATTTTGCATCACTAAATAATTTTAGTTGTGACGTTTTCCCTTTCTTCATATAAATCCATCTTTTTAAGTTTATTGATTTAAAGAAAATATAGTATAATATTAGTCTTATGTCAAAAAAGTTATATTTATTAATATAAGAGTAATATATGTTAAAGGTAAAAGTAAAAAAGAAAAATATAGAAGCAGCTCTAAAAGAATACAAGTATAAGGTTTATAAAACCAAACAGCTTGAAAAGATAAGAGACGGTGAACAGTATACTAAAGACTCTGAGAAAAATAGAGAGAAAAAAAAGAAAGCAATATATAAAGATAAAAAAAGAAGGGACTCTGAGTGAGTCCCTTTTTTATTCTTCAGCCCCCTTACTTCGGGAGAACTTTTCTAATGTTGTAAATCCTAATCCTGCCCAAACGATGTACATCATACCATCCCATACAAACTGTTGTAAGGGTATGTCCATGAATATGTTGGCAATAAATGCAACGCACATCATAAGAAATGCTATGAGGGTTATAAATCTTTTTGATGATTTTTGACCATCAACATCCCCCATTAAGGACATAAAAAACTTTCTCATTATAAACCCTTTTCTAACTGACTTAACTTATATAAGGACATAACAGAAAATTCAGATTCATTTATTTTGTCTATTGTTTTTTGAATCTTTTCTGATAATTCTGATTCTTTGGACTCGTTTAGGTTATTCGATAATTTTTCCAAAACCGAGTTTTTTACTCTTTCAATCTCCTCGTTTAATTTTTTACCTTTTAATGAGGTAAGGTATTTAAATTCTTTTCTTTCTTCTTCATTTAAAGTTTCAAACTCTTTATTAAATGAATTTGTTGCTATCTTTAACATAGAAGATATCGGTATATTGATATCTTTGTTTTCAGATACACTTTTTTTAGAAATTAGATTTTTTCTAATTCTTTGTTTAGACTCAATTAATGACTCCAAGTTTTTAACAATATTTTTTGTGTAGATTTGACTATCAATATCTGCGTAATCATTACCCGCATCTTCTTTTAATATACCATCAATCCATTCACTTAGCTCTTGAATTTTTTCTTTATTAGTATCGATAATACTTTTTAAATACTCAAAAGATTCTGATATATAATCATCAACAACACTTTCACTTAATCCTTTTTGTGAAGATAATTCATCATATAAAAAATAGGTTTCAGCAATTGGTTTTTGATTTAAGACGTATTTCTTAAATTCCTTAATATTTTTTTTAAAGTCTTCTGTATTATAACTTTTTAAGAATACTTTTTCTATTTTTGTTTTAATTTGTCCGAATGATGCCATAATATTTTATTTTATAAATATCAGTCATTTAATAATGCGTTCAATTTATCATCAATTTCACCTAAAGACTGTCTACCTTTAGATAAATCTAATATACTTTTACCTTTAATAATATCATCTTCAACTAACAAGTCTAAGTCTCTATTTCTGACAAATCTTTCTACTGGTGGTTCTTCTGTTGGTGTTTCACCTCCACCTTCTTCTCCACCACCTAAATCTTCTCCACCACCTAAGTCACCACCTAAGTCACCACCTAAATCT
>Ga0181601_10005822_pt1 | contig 10233 bp, 2 predicted proteins | sample 041ome_8_FD_133020 | JGI IMG/M metagenome (GOLD analysis project Ga0181601, IMG submission 133020) | Coastal salt marsh microbial communities from the Groves Creek Marsh, Skidaway Island, Georgia - 041407BS metaG (megahit assembly) | ecosystem: Environmental > Aquatic > Marine > Intertidal zone... | reverse complement strand
GGTCGCCGCCGCGGAAGCCGTCGCGCCCCGCCGGGCCGCCGAAGTCGCGGCCGCCCCGGCCGCCGTCGCGGTCGCCGCCACGGGGCGGCCCTCGGTCGTCGCGGCCGCCGCCGCGTCCGCCGCCCCCGCCCCTCGCCTGGTTGGACGCCTCGCGCTGCGCATACTTGTGCACGTCCCCGATTTTCTTGGGCCCCTCCTGCTTGCGCCGCTCCCTCCAGCCCTTGGAGCGCATCTCCAGCACGTCCTGGCACATGAACCTGTGCCTGCTGGAGATGGTCTGGTTCTTGCTCAGGCCGTGGATGCGCGCGGCGTAGGCGTCCATGTGGCTCTTCGCCTTGGCGTGGTCCAGCTGCCCGCCGATGGTGCTGAGCAGCTTGCACAGCGCCTCGACGTCCTCCTCGTCGGGTTTTTCCGGGTCCGACAGGAGCTTCTGGATGCACGTGTGCATGATGCGCTCGGAGAGCATCTGCTTCTTGAACAGCTCGCCGATGAACCGGATGTTCCCCAGCATGCGCCGGCGCGCCTGCTGCATGCGGTCCGCGCGCTCCAGCACGGCGCGGCGCTCGGCCAGGTCCAGCTCCTCCGGCGTCTTGGGCGCGGCGGGCGCCTCGCCCTCCTCCTTCTCCTCGGGCGGCGTCGGCGGCGCCTCGCCGGCGTCCGCGCGCGCCTTTGCCTCCGCCGCGTCCAGCGCCTCCTTCTCCGCCGCCTTGATGGCGGTGTCGCCCTTCTCGAACTCCTCCTGGCACTTGGACAGGAGCACGCGCTTGAACGTGATCACCACGGGGTTCTCGGGGTCGGGCGACGCCGGGTCCTTGAACTCGACGCCCTCGCTCAGGAACCGGTCCGAGAGCGCCGCGCACATCGTGGCGTAGAGCTCGGCGAACGTCGGCTCGGTGAGCGCCTTGTCGAAGAGCTGGCCGATGAGCCCCATCAGCGTCTGCGCCTCGTCGATGCCCTCCTCCAGGATTTTTTCCAACAGCTTGTCGAAGTTCTCGGGAGTGAGCTTGTTCAGAATACCCTTGAACGCGCGCTGCTTCTTCTCCTCCGCGTCCCACGCGCTCTTGTCGATGGCCACGAACTTGTTCTCCGTCTGCACCAGCTGCGGCAAACGGGGATCGGCGCGGTTCGAGACGGGCGCGCCGTAGTTGCGGAAACCGCCACCGCCGCGCCCGCCGCGGCCTCGCTGGCCGCCCTCCTGGTCGGGAGGCAAGCCGGTGTGCCCCCACTTACCGCCGCCGCCGCGCCCGCCGCGCCCGCCGCCGCCGGGCGGGCCGTTCCACTGCGGGCCGCCGCCGCGCCCGCCGCGGCGGCCGCCGCCGCCGCCGCCGCCGCCGAAGCCGGGGGGCACCACGAAGTCCACCAGGGGCCAATAGTCCACGTCGTCGGGCGTCTCCAAGTCGCCGGGCTTGCTCTGGCACGTGGGTGCCTGCTCGTACGCCTTGAGGAAAGCCAGCGTGTACTTCTTCGCGCCGCCGGGGGCGGGGCCGCCCTCGGTGGGGGGCTTCCAGTCCGAGGCGGGCGGCGCCGCCGCGGGCGCAGGCGCCGCCGCCGCCGCCTCCTTCTCCTCGGGCTTCCCCGCGGGCTTCTCCTTCTCCTCGGCGGCTGGCTTCTCCTCCGCCTTCGGGGGCGCGGGCGCCTTCGCGGGCTCCTCCACGGTCAGGCCCTTCATCGCTGACTCGAGCGAGGCCGCCGGCGCCGCCGGCGCGGCGGGCTTCGCCTCTTCCTTGGGCGCCGCCGGCGCGGGGATGGGCTTCGCCGCGGGGGGGCTGGGCCTCGGCGCGGGCGCGGGCGCGGGCATCGCGGGGCGGGGCGGGGCGGGGCCTCCGGGGGCGGGCGGGGTCATCCCCGCCGCCGCCATCGCCGCCGCCATCGCCTGCGCGTGCGCGTGCGCGTGCGCGTGCGCCTGAGCCGCCTGCGCGGCGGCGAACGCGGGGTCACCGTCCGGGGACCCGACCGTGAATCCCGAGGGGAACCCGTCGTTCGGCCCGCCGGGGGAGGTGCCCGCCGCGCCCATCATCGCGCGCGGAGGCGCGCCGTACGGAGAGAAGCCCTGCGCGGGCGGCGCCATGCCGGGGAACCCGCCGGGCACCGGCCGCGCGCCCGCCGCCGCCGCGGCGGCGGCGGCGAGCGGCGGCGCCGGCGCCGCCGCGGGCTTCTTGTCGCCCTCCTTCTCCGCGCCCTCCTCGCCCGGGGTCTTTTTCTCCGGGTCAGGCTTCTTGAAGTCGCCCTTCACCTCCTCCTTCGAGTTGGGGTTCACGATGCGGATCGCGCTGCTCTTGCGCTGCTGCACGACGGGCGGGCCCGCCGCGGGCTTCATCGGGACTCCCGCGGGCGGCATGCTGGGGCCGGGCGACAGCCGCACGGGCGCGCCGCCGGGGCCGCCGAACGGCGAGCCGGGGCCGCTCATCGCACCCATGCCGCCCATGCCGCCCATGCGCATCTCGGGCCCGGGCACGAAGCCGGCGGGCATGCCGCCCGGGCCCATGCCGCCGGGAAAGCCGTACGGCATGCCGCTGGGGGGCATGCCTCCCGGCCGCCCGCCCATCACCGGCGGGCCCATGCCGCCGGGGACGCCCCCGAAGGGGAACGCGGGCGCGCCGTTGGGCATCTGCCCGGGGTGGCCGGGGTGGCCGCCCGGACCGCCGGGCGCGCCGCCGAACTGCGGCGCGCCCAGCGCGCGCGCGGACCCGCCGGAGAGCCGCGGGCCGGGGGGGGTCTTCGGCGCGCCGTCCGCGCCGTGGGGGGCGGGGATGTGCGGGGGGGGGACGCCGGGCTGTGAAGTGGTGGGGTTCGAAAGGCGGTCCACGGTGAGCGACGAAGCGAAAAGCGAAACGAAAAAAGACCGAGGAGCGATCGGTCATCGCGGTCGCGTCGGTGTCGGGGACTTTCGAACCGGCGCGAGCGCCGCGAAATCTGGCGAGACGCGCGATCCGATCGGGACGCGCGCGACGCGCCCGCCGCGTGGGGCGCGCCGCGGGGGCGGGGGCGGCACGCGTGGGACCCGCGCGATACGCGGAACGAGCGCCTCGGTGGGATGCGACGTACCCCTTCAGGGCTGAACGTGCCGAACGTGAACTGCGGCGCCTTGTCGTCCCCACCGCCGTGCGGCTGGTGGGGAGGCGGGACCCTCGGAGGGGGCACGCCGTTGTTGGGGTTCATGGTAGAGCGAGCGTCTGTTTTCGTCGTGAGCGGGGGAGGAGGACGCGAGGGGGAAGGTGTCAGTCGCCGCGTCTCGCGTCTCGAGTCGGTCGCGCGTCGCGCCGTAGCCGCCTCGACGAAAGCGTTCGTGCACCCGAAGCCTCGCCGCGTGCTTGGGTTTTAGCGCCTGGGGGATCCAGGCAGTCGACGCACCTGCTGCGTGCGCGACGCCTCGTGCGTGGTCGACGGAGGTCGGGCCGGGTCCGCCGCGTCTACGAGTGCGTGAATCGGGGAGTGGGAGGCGTCAGAACGCACGTGGCGGGTGTGGAGCGGACCCGAGGGGGGCAGTTCGCCCCTCGGGTCACCTCGAGGCGCGAAGCAATCGGAAAATGGCGGCAGCGCGCCGCCCGACGCCGGTGTTCGTCGGCGGACTCGGCAAGTCGCAATCGCCGTTCATGCGATTCGTTCCGGACGCACCCTCTGCCGGCGATTGATTCGCCTCTGTCGCCGCGTCCGAAACCGCGTCCGGCTCCGTTGGGTACGGGCGCGCCTCTGCCTCCGTTGAGCGTCGTCGGCGAGTGCGCGACGGGCGGAGGGACGTGAGTGGCCTTCGCGAAAACGGGTTGAGGCACGTCCGGCGTATCACTCATGCGAGTGGGGCGACGTCGGTTCGACCCTTCCGCAGTGAGAAATCGATCAAACGAGGACTCTGTGCGATGCTGGTTTCAGCCGACGGGCTGCGTGTGATGCGATGTGACCCCGCGGCGACGGTTGCGAGCGCTTTTCCTCCGCCGACGGCAGACAAATCGTTAAGCGATTGGCGCGCGGCACGCGTCAGTTTCTGCGCCACTAAAAAGTGCACCGAAACAAACCTTTGTCGTCGGCGCGCGATACCCGCGCCACACAGCGGGGCACGCCACCGCGTCCGCGTCTGTGTACATCGCTCCCTCCTCGAAGCCTCCAGTCATCATGTCCGCCGCCGCCGCCGCGCCGTGCCGCCTCGCGCGCGCGTCGCCGGCTCGCGAAGCGAATGCCGCGACCGCCGCCCGCCGCCTGCGGGGCGCTCGCGCCTCGCCCGCCGACCTGATGCTCCGCGGTTCGGGCGCGCGCGCGTGGTCCCGCGTCCCCGCGGTCTCGCGCGCGCCGGCGCGCCGCCGCGGTCTCGCTCCGCGCGCCGCGACGGCGTCCGACGGGCCTTTTCCCTACCCCGTCAAGGACCGCACGGCCAAGACGCTGACGCTGACGATCGGCGACAGCGAGGTGACCATCGAGACGGGGCGCATCGGCCTGCAGGCCAACGGCGCGGTCGTGGTCACCGAGGGCGAGACGGTGATGTACGCCACGATCTGCGCCGGGCGCGAGGTCACCGCGGATGGGGGTTTCGTGCCGCTCACGGTGAACTACCAAGAGCGGTTCAGCGCGGTGGGCAAGACCGCGGGGGGCTACCGGAAGCGCGACGGCGGGTTGCGCGAGAACGAAACCCTCGTCGGGCGCCTCGTGGACAGGCCGCTGCGGCCGATGATCCCGAAGGGCTGGGCTTACGACACGCAGATCATGGAGTGGGTGCTCTCCTACGACGGCGTGCGCTCCACGGACGCGCTGGCCATCACCGCCGCGAGCGCGGTGGCGGCCATCTCCGACGTCCCGCTCAAGAAACCCATCGCCGGCGTGCGCGTGGGGTGGGCGCCCGGCGGGAGCGAGCCCCTCATCAACCCCACGGTCGAGCAGATGCGGGACTCGAGGCTGGACCTCGTGCTGGCGGGCACGGAGGACGCGGTTATGATGATCGAGGGCTTTGGGGACTTCCTGACCGTCGACGAGATGCTGTACGCCATCGAGAAGGGGCACGAGGCGGTGGCGAAGGCGTGCAAGGACATCAAGGCGTGGGCGGAGGAAGTCGGCCGCGAAAAAAAGACGGACAAGATGCTCGTGGCGCCCGAGGGCGTCGACGCCGCCGTCGCCGAGGCGGTCGGCCCGGACCTCGCGACGGCGATGGCCATCGGGCCGAAGCAGATGCGAGGTGCGGCCGTGGAGAAAGTGCGCAACGTGGCCATGGACGCGCTCAAGGACCAGTTCCAGGTACGTCGCGCGACGTACGCCGCGAGGGCGCCGGCGCGCGCCATCCCGAAACGATTCCGAGTCGACGAAAGCGCGCGCACTCACCGAAGGGCCCTCGTCGCGTCCCACTCGTGGGGCCGAGGGCGAGCGGCCCAACTGCCGAGGGCGCAGAACGAAACCCACGGTCGCTTCGAACGCACGCTCGGCCCACCCTGGGGTCGCACCCGGGTACTTCCGACGTCGTCGCTTTGCACGCGACTGAAACGTTTTCTTCGCGGTTTCTTTTTTTTTCGCATCCCGCGATTCTCGTTCTCAGTTACGTTTTCCCGAGCGCCGCGCTCGTCGCGCGTCTGTTGTTTCTCTCTCACGCTCTCACTTCTTTTCGTCTCTGACGTCAACCACCACGAATCTCACACGCGCGAACCGCAAAAGTCGAGCGACGTGCGTCTCGCGTGCGGCCGCATCGAGTCGCGAGCTATTCGCGACATGATCCGAAACGAGGGCCGGCGCCAAGACGGCAGAGACGTGAACACCGTGCGCCCGATCGCGTCGGAGGGCGGCTTGCTTCCGCGCACGCACGGCTCGTCTCTGTTCACGCGCGGCGAGACGCAGGCCATCGCGGTGGCCACGCTGGGGGGCAAGGTGGACGCGCAGAGAACGGACGGCATCGGCGACACCGACGACCGCCGCTTCTACCTGCACTACTTCTTCCCGCCCTCGTCGGTGGGCGAAACCGGCAGAGTGGGCGCGGCGAACCGCAGAGAAGTGGGGCACGGCAACCTGGCCGAGCGCGCGCTGGCGCCCATCATCCCGAGCGAGGAGCAGTTCCCGTTCACCGTGAGACTCGAAAGCACCATCACTGAGTCCAACGGGTCATCCTCCATGGCGTCCGTGTGCGCCGGGTGCCTGGCGCTGCAAGACGCGGGCGTGCCCATCTCCAGGTACGCGCGCGACGCCCGAATGCATTCGGGACCCTATACTCCGCGGCGTCGCGTTCCCTTTTCCGAAAACCCCGCGCGAACGACCCGAAGAAGCCAGGTCCTTAAGAACGCTCTCCGTCGCCGTTCGGTATGGAGAGAGATCGAGTCATAACCGGGCGAGAACGCGCGCGGACGGTCGCGCGTCCGCGAGAGCGGTGGGGCACTCGTGTCGCAACCGCCGCTCCCCTTCGCGCGGCCGCCGTAGATTTTTTTCCGGATTTTCCACATCTTTTTCTGGTTTCGCGCGCGCTTCGACGAGCGACTCGGGTGCGTTTTCGGGCGTTTTCCAAAAAACGCGACTTCGCTCTCGCGTCTCTCACCGCGCTCCGAGTTCCTTCACACGCGCGTCGTTTCCCACCCTCGCGCCCCCGCTCGACCCCACAGGAAAGTCGCCGGCATCGCGATGGGTCTGATTCTCGGCGACGAGGCCAAGGGCGAGGCGCCCGTGGTCCTGACGGACATCCTCGGGAGCGAGGACGCGCTGGGCGACATGGATTTCAAAATCGCCGGCGACGCCGAGGGCCTGACGGCGTTCCAGTTGGACATCAAGGTGGAGGGCATCACGCTGCCCGTGATGCGCACGGCGCTGGAGAGCGCCCGCGTGGGTCTGATCCACATCCTGGGCGAGATGGAGAAGGCGGACCCGCCCCCGGGCGGCGAGATGAGCAAGTACGCGCCGCAGATTGCGACGCTCACGGTTTCCAAGAAGTACATCGGCCGCGTCATCGGCAAGGGCGGGGAGCAGATCAAGAGCATCTGCGAGCAGACCAAGATCGACACCATCGACATCAACGACGATGGCGTTGTTGTTTTAAGCGGCGGGTTCGGGTGCGACATGGCCGCCGCGGTGGCCATCGTGGAGAGCCTGACCGTGGAGGCGGAGGTGGGCAAGACGTACCGCGGCGCGCGCGTCACCAAGGTGCTCGACTTTGGAGCCTTCGTCGAGGTGCTCCCCGGGATCGAGGGCCTGTGCCACGTCAGCGAGCTGGACGTGACGCGCGTGAACAACCCCAAGGACGTCGTGAACGAAGGCGACCGCATCGACGTCAAGCTGCTGGAGACCAACGAAAGGGGGCAGCTCAAGCTCTCGCGCCGCGAGGTGCTGCTGGACGAGGGCGGGGACGAGGTGCGCGCGCAGCTCGAGGAGGCGAAGCAGGCGAGGGAGGAGGCGCGCGACGCGCGAAAGGCGGAGGCGGAGGGGGGGGCGCAGTCTGAGGGCGGCGGCTGGGGCGAGGATCGCGGGGGGGGGAACCCGGACGATCGCAGGCGCGGCAGGCCGCCGCCGAAGGCGAGGCGCGGGAGAACCAGACTCCGCGAGTAAGGGGGTGGACACAGGTTTTCGGAACGGTTTTATTCTACTTTCGTACTCTCGTACTTTTATTTTTCGTTTGACGTTACGAGCGCGGCGCCTCGAGTCGAGAGCGTCGGACGCGCATCCGGCGCGCGCGCGAACGTTGGGAAGACCGCCATAGCTACGGTACTCTCACACTCGCCCTACCGTCGTTTCCCCGAGAGCTTCTTCAGCATCGCCTCCCTCTGGCTCTTCTGCGACACTTTCTGCTTCTTCGCGTTGGGCTTCGAAGGCGACGGCTTCGCGGCGGGGATCTCGGACTCGGCGGTGACCTCCGGCGGAGGCGACCACGCTTTCTCGTCCCGCCGCTTGCGCTTCCCCGCCGTCGCGTCGTCGCCCGCGTCCTCTGACTGTTCGGCATGTTCGAGCGACTCGGCGTCAAGCGACTCGGCGCGCTCGTTTCCGTCGCTTCCAGCGTCGCCGCCGTCCCGCAAACCCCGCGCCTTCTTCGGCTTTCTTCGGGCGGGTTTCGGCGCGGGTTCTAAACTCGGCGATCGCGAGGACGTCTCCCTCTCCCCGCCGCCGTCCTCCTCCTCCCCCGTCGCCGCCGCCTCGGAGTCCGACGCGGAGCGCTCGGACGCCGGCGCGGTTTGTGCACGTTTCTCGTCCGTCGCCGGGGACGCTTCGGCGGCCGTTTTGTTCGGTTTCTTGCCTTTCTCGCCCACGTGCTCCGGGTGGAAAGGACACGACTTGCAGAACCGGAAGTGGTCCGTCGGCGTCAAGCCCCGCTCGGCGCACGTCTGACACGCGTTGCGGCGTTTCCTCGGCGCGTCCTTCTTCGCGCCTCGCGTCGCCTTCGACTCTTCGCCCCTCGCGTCGCCCGGAGCGCGCGCCGAAGCCTTCGCGAGATCGTCCGGCTCCGAGTCGGACTCGGAGGATTCGCCCAGCCCAGCTTCTGCGCGCGCGTCCTCCTTCCGGGCGCGCTCCTCGTCGGAGTCCACGCCGGGGCCCTCCGATTCGTCGCCGTCGCCCTCGTCGCCCGAAGTGGCGCCCGAAGCAAAAGGGCGTTCGGTCGGGCGTTCGGGGGCGTTTCGCGTTTCCCGCTCGGCGCGCTCGCGCGCCTTCTCCTCGGCGGCGAGTTTGATCGCCGCCGCCGCCGCAGCCTTCGCCTTCTCGCGCGCGCCGTCGACAAGGACATCAGCGCTCGCGGCGTTAGGGTTAAGGTCGGCGCCGGCGCTTTTGCCGAAGGACGCGCTGGCCAGCGTCTTCGCCGCGCTCGCGCGCTTTTGCGGCGCGGCGATCCCGCCGAGCATGGCGTTGAGCCTCGACCCCGCGCCCGCGGCGGAGCGCGCGGCGCCGCCCATCTGCGCCACCTCGCGCGCCGCCTCCTTGGCGTGCGCGCGCATCAGAGGCGGGAGCGTCTGCGCGACGTCGGGCGGCTGCGGCCGGGACGTGCGGAAGACTTCCCGAAGAGGCTCGGGAAGAGGCTCTAGTTGCTCTTCTCGAGGGGGAGGCTCTGCTTTTTCTACTTCTCGAGGCTCGACGGGCCGCGCCGCCGGGGTGAGCGCCCGGGCGGGCGGCTCGAACGGCGCGTTCGGACGCGCCGCGTGGAACCGCGCGAACCGCTCGTAGGTCATGAACAGGTCCATGCGCGTCTTGTCCAGCATGCGACGCGCGGCGCCCAGCACGCCCGCCTCGCCCGGGGCCTCGCCGCGCAGGCCCGGCCCGGTGTCGGTGGCGTACGGCATGAACGGCGCCACCGCCAGGATGTGCGGTCGCGCGCGCGGTTCCCAGACGGCGGTGCGGTCGTCCAGCACGACACACAGAGATTTGGCGACGCCCCACGGGCCCACCGCCTTGTCCAGCGTCTTGAGCTCCGCTCCCTGCTTCACGCTCACCACCTTGTGCGCCAGGTCCTTCGCCGCGATCAGCGCGCCGCGCGGGTCCAGCAGACGCCACATCTCCTGCGCGTACGAAGGCTCGGACATCGTGCACACGAACGCCGCGCACCGCGACGCGGCGCGCTCGCGCGCCGCGCCGCGCGCGCGGTCGAGCCCGGCGAGGTAGCCGTGCATCTCTTCCCAGCCCGGGCGCACGTGCACGAGCATGGACGTGCCTTTGTTCGCGGGGTCGATGCGCGTGAAGATCATCTGTCCGCCGCGGCAGTGCGGCGAGGGCAAGCGGATCACCGGCCGGAACGTCACCTCGCCGGGCGCCGTCGTCGCCGACTCCGCCGCCGCCGCGTGCCGCCGCCCGCGCGCGTCCGTGACGCAATTCTCAGCGACGTACTGCATGAGCATCGCGCGGTCGTGCTTGAGGCGCGCCATGTCCTCCTCCCTGCGCTGACGCGCCTGGCGCAGCGCGTCCGCCGGGGGACGGTCCGCGAAGGCGCGCGCCGGCTGAGCCCCGAGCGCGCCGGCGACGGTTTTGCCGGCGGCGTCCGTCGCGGCGTCGCTCGCCTCGCGCGCGGCGCGCGACTGAAGGAAAAGCCCCTTCTCGTCGCCGCCGTCGCCGCCGGCGCGCTCCGCGCTCTCGTGCGCTTTTCGGATGGCGTCCGCGCGTCGGTCCAGCGAGCTCAGCGTGAACGCCTGGAGCAGCGTCTCGTCCAGGTCGAAGATCACCGCGAGTTGTTTCTGCGCGAGGATCGGCGCGTGGTGGAACGGCGCCATCGCGCGCGTCTCGAACGCTAGGAAATGGAACCCTTCTTTTTTTCGCGGCGCCGCCGCGTTTTCGGCGGCGGTTTCGGTTTCGGTTTCAGTGGCGAGT
>Ga0181601_10005817_pt1 | contig 10236 bp, 10 predicted proteins | sample 041ome_8_FD_133020 | JGI IMG/M metagenome (GOLD analysis project Ga0181601, IMG submission 133020) | Coastal salt marsh microbial communities from the Groves Creek Marsh, Skidaway Island, Georgia - 041407BS metaG (megahit assembly) | ecosystem: Environmental > Aquatic > Marine > Intertidal zone... | reverse complement strand
TCATTGGATTAGTGTGGACTAAGCCCGCTTCTTCGTCTTCTTCGCCAATGCCGGCAGATACGGCGTCAGGAAGGCGCCGGTATAGCTGCGCTTCTCTGCGCAGATATCTTCAGGCGTGCCGCTGGCAACAATCTCACCGCCCTTGTCACCGCCCTCGGGGCCGAGATCAAGGATCCAGTCTGCCGTCTTGATCACTTCAAGATTGTGTTCGATCACCACGACCGTGTTGCCTTGTTCCACCAAAGCATCAAGGACTTCGAGAAGTTTGCGGACATCATGATAATGCAGGCCGGTCGTCGGCTCATCGAGGATGTAAATGGTCTTGCCCGTCGCGCGGCGCGAGAGTTCCTTTGCAAGCTTCACACGTTGCGCTTCGCCGCCCGACAAGGTGGTCGCAGCCTGACCAACCTGGATGTAACTCAGGCCCACACGCTCAAGCGTTTCCAGCTTGTCGCGGATCGAGGGCACCGCCTTGAAGAATTCGCGGCCTTCCTCGACGGTCATGGCGAGAACATCTGCGATCGATTTGTCGCGATAGACAATTTCCAGAGTTTCGCGGTTGTAACGTTTGCCGTGACACACATCGCACTCGACATAGACGTCGGGCAGGAAATGCATTTCGATCTTGATGACACCGTCACCCTGACAGGCTTCGCAGCGCCCGCCTTTGACATTGAACGAGAAACGACCCGGCTTGTAACCGCGCGCCTTTGACTCCGGCAGGCCGGTGAACCAGTCACGGATGGGCGTGAAGGCACCGGTATAAGTTGCCGGGTTCGAACGCGGAGTGCGGCCGATCGGGGATTGGTCGATATCGATGACCTTGTCGAGATGTTCAAAGCCTTCAATCGAGTCATGTGGACTTGGTGCTTTGCGCGAGCTGTAGATATGCCGGGCTGCCGCATTGTAGAGCGTGTCGATCACAAGCGTGGACTTGCCCGAACCCGACACACCCGTGACACAAGTGAAAGTACCGAGTGGGATTTCCGCGCTGACGTTCTTCAGGTTGTTGCCCGTTGCCCCTTTGATTTTGATGGACTTGCCCTTCTTGCCGGGGCGGCGTTCGTTTGGCACCGGGATCTGTTCGACGCCCGTCAGGTATTTCGCTGTCAGACTCTTGCTGACCTGCTGCATCACCTTTTTGGGTGTGCCCTGTGCCACGACCGTGCCGCCGTGAACACCTGCACCCGGTCCCATGTCGACGAGGTAATCGGCGGTCAGGATGGCATCCTCGTCATGCTCAACTACGATAACCGTGTTGCCGAGGTCTCGCAGCCGCTTGAGAGTCTCCAGCAGGCGGGCATTGTCACGCTGGTGCAGACCGATCGACGGTTCGTCGAGCACATACAGCACACCCGTCAGGCCCGAACCGATCTGGGAGGCAAGCCTGATGCGCTGACTTTCTCCTCCTGAGAGGGTTCCCGAGTTGCGATTCAGCGTCAGGTATTCCAGCCCCACATCGTTCAGGAAACCAAGCCGCTCGTTGATCTCTCGCAGAATACGCTGGGCGATTTCGTTCTGCTGATCGGTGAGGTGGTTTTCCAAATCGGCAAACCATTCGCCCGCATGAGCGATGGACATCTCGGTTGTGGCGCTGATGTGCTTGTCGTTGATCCGGACAGCCAGGGCCTCGGGTTTCAGACGGGCACCCTTGCAGGTCTCGCAGACGGACGTGACCTGATACTTGCCGATTTCCTCACGTGCCCAGGAGCTTTCGGTTTCCCGGTAGCGCCGTTCGAGGTTCATCACGACGCCTTCAAACGGTTTGCTGGTCTCGTAGGTGCGCAGCCCATCATCGTATTTCATCTTGATGGCCGTGTTGCCCGATCCGAACAGAACAACCTCACGGACTTTCTCGGGCAACTCCGACCATGCATCCGCCGTCGAGACCTTGTGGTGACGCGCAATCGCATCAAGGGTCTGGGCGTAGTAGGGGCTCGATGAATTCGACCAGGGTGCGATCGCACCGTCGCGCAGGCTTTTGGTCTGGTCGGGTACGACGAGATCCGGATCGACCACGACCTTCGTTCCCAGACCATCACAGGCCGGGCAGGCGCCGAACGGATTGTTGAATGAGAAAAGGCGCGGCTCGATTTCTTCAATCGTAAAACCGGATACCGGGCAGGCAAATTTCGCCGAGAAGATCGTCTGTTCGCCGTTGTCCGCGTTCTCGGCAAAGACCAAACCATCTGCAAGTTCCAGCGCCGTCTCGATCGAGTCTGCCAGACGGGTCTGAATGTCCTTACGGACGACGATCCGGTCGACCACCACGGCGATATCATGTTTGAGATTCTTGTCGAGAGCCGGGGCATCGGCGATCTCGTACATCTCGCCGTCGATTTTGACCCGCTGGAATCCGCGTTTTTGAAGCCCGGCAAGTTCCTTTCGGTACTCGCCTTTGCGGCCGCGCACGATCGGTGCGAGCAGGTAAAGACGAGTGCCTTCCTCCATCTCCATGGTGCGATCAACCATCTGGCTGACCGACTGGGCTTCAATGGGCAGGCCGGTTTCCGGCGAATACGGGATGCCAACACGGGCATAAAGCAGGCGCAGGTAATCGTAAATTTCGGTCACCGTTCCCACTGTTGAGCGGGGATTGCGGCTGGTCGTCTTCTGCTCGATGGAAATCGCCGGAGACAACCCCTCGATGGAATCCACATCGGGCTTCTGCATCAGTTCCAGAAACTGGCGTGCATAGGCCGAAAGGCTCTCAACGTAACGGCGCTGACCTTCGGCATAGATCGTATCAAAGGCGAGCGATGACTTGCCCGACCCCGAAAGTCCCGTGATCACCACGAGAGAATCCCGGGGAAGGGAAACATCAACATTTTGCAAATTGTGTTCGCGTGCGCCACGAACGACGATTTTCTTCTGCATAAAAGCCTATTACGAGACAGAGTTAGGCACGGTTCATACGCGCCAAATGGTTCCCCCTAAAATGGCGTCGTCCCGGACAAAAGGCCAGTGGACAACCCGGAACTATTTCGGGATCTGCTAGGCACCGTGTTCGAGTTGCCGAACCACGTGATCACGCAGACGCGCCGCAGCGGGTGACAATCCGGGTGCCTCGATAAGAGCCATTTCAGTATCTTCGAGAGCAGGAAGGTCTAGCCTTTCCGCGTTCAGAATAGCGAGATCGCTTGGAACCATCTCCTTGGGGAGGACAGTCACCCCAAGTTCAGCGCGGACCGCGGCGAGTGATCCGCTAAGGGCTCCGCAGGTGTAGGCAATGCGCCATGACCGCCTGTTCTGGTCGAGAGAATCCGTCATCCGTTTTCGGTAGACACAAGGTTGCGGTGAAACAACGAGGGGGATGGTCTCGTTATCTCCAAACAATGTCCGGTCGGTACCGACCCAGACCAGTGGCTCACGCCAGACTCGCAGTCCTGTTCTGGTCTCACTGGGATCACGTTTTACCAGAGCCAGATCAAGGTTTCCGGCCGAGAACCGTTCCAGAAGTTCCAGGGTCAGTTCACAGGTCACCTCAAGAGCGACCTTTGGGTGATTGTTTGAAAACTGGGCCAACACATTGGGTAGATGGCTGGTTGCGAAATCTTCGGGTGCACCAAATTTGACAACGCCGGCGATTTCCGGCTCGCGAGCTCGGACCAAAAGTTCGTCATTCAGGGTCAAAATCCGTCGTGCCTGATCGAGGATAAGTTCCCCTTCACTTGTAAGCGAGATGTGTCTTGGGTTTCTCAGCAGAACCTGAACGCCCAACTGCTCCTCCAGCCGCTTGATCTGCAGCGAGACCGCGGATTGGCCGCGCCCAAGGCGTTCACCGGCTGTCGAGAAACTTCCGCACTCGACGACCGTCACAAGTGCGCGTAGGAGGTCCGGGTGGATGTTCGTCGTGACAGGCAAGTTGGCATCTCGGTGCGCTAAGCATTAATTAATTAATTAATTTAATCATTAAATATCATATAATCAATTTTACCAATCATAATTTCGACGGCATATTGCGGAAAGATATTCACTCAGGAGTTTCCCATGAACGTTCAGGCTGGTTCTCAAACATTCGACAATATCGATGGTGCGGGTGAGGGCGCTGAGCAGGTCGCTCGGATCGCTGTTGCCTATGGTGATGGTATCGGCCCTGAAATTATGACGGCCAGCCTTAGTGTTCTCCACGAAGCTGGCGCACGCCTTGAAATCCAGAACGTCGTTATCGGCGAAAAGGCATATCTGTCCGGCCATACCGCAGGGTTGGACGCATCCGTCTGGGACGTACTTCGTGACACGCAGGCGCTATACAAGGCACCGATCACCACTCCGCAGGGTGGTGGATACAAAAGCCTGAATGTGACAATCCGTAAATCCTTGGGGATGTTCGCCAACGTGCGCCCGTGTGTGTCCTACGCGCCGGTGGTTGAAACCCGGCACGCAGGGATGGACGTCGTGATCATTCGGGAGAATGAAGAGGACCTCTACGCCGGGATTGAACATCGGCAGACCGACGAAGTTTATCAGTGCCTCAAGCTCATCTCGCGACCCGGTTGTGAAAAGATCATTCGCTATGCCTTCGAGTATGCGCGTGTGAACGGTCGCAAGAAGGTCTCCTGCTTCACCAAGGACAACATCATGAAACTGACCGACGGTCTGTTTCACAAGGTGTTTGACGAAGTCGCGAGCGAGTATCCCGAAATCGAGACCGATCACTGGATCATCGATATTGGTGCGGCCATGCTTGCCGACCAACCTGACGTTTTCGACGTGGTGGTCGCCCCGAACCTTTATGGGGACATCATCAGCGATATCACCGCCCAGATATCAGGCTCTGTCGGGATCGGGCCGTCTTCGAACATTGGTGCCCATGGCGCGATGTTCGAGGCGATCCACGGATCGGCACCGACGATTGCCGGGCAGGGCATTGCCAACCCCTCAGGACTGATTTTGGCCGGGGCGATGATGCTGGCCCATCTTGGGCAAAGCCAGATCGCCGAAAAAATCCACAATGCCTGGCTGCGGACAATCGAAGACGGGATTCACACGCCCGACCTGTTTGCTGAAGGCGTTTCCGTGAAGAAAGTCGGGACGCAAGAATTCGGGGAGGCCGTTGCCGCGCGGCTTGGACAGAAACCCGAGAAACTGGCTCCCGTCGCCTATGACAAGGACGCCAAACCGATTGAGATTTACACACCGGTCCCAAAAGACAGCGAGAAAAAGGAACTCGTCGGGATTGATGTCTTTGTACAATCGAGAATGGACCCCAATGAACTTGGGAAGCTGATGTGTCAGGCCGAGCAGACCCTTAATGTGAAACTTGAAATGATCACCAATCGTGGTGTGAAAGTCTGGCCTGACCCGAAGCCCGAGACCTTCTGCACAGACCACTGGCGGTGTCGGTACATGGCGCAGGACGGAACAGAATTCGACCTGAATTCTGTCGTGGCGCTTCTGTCCCGCCTGGCATCAAGCAACGTTGATTTCATCAAGACCGAGCAGCTGTACACGTTTGACGGTGTGCCGGGCTATTCGCTGGGGCACGGCCAGTAAGCCAACGAAATTGATATGTAGAAACGCCTGAAACCGGTGTTGCGCGATTTGCGGCAGCGGTTTTTGTGCACTCTTGCAATAAGAACAAAACGTGAATATCATGGGGATAACTTCCGCGTTGTAGGGGGTCGGACCCCATGCAAATGTGAGCGTGGTTTTGCGCCCGATTCGCTTGGCATCGGGTGCATGAAGATCGGATTAGAACGTGTCAGGAGGCACTACAAATGGCAGGCAGCGTCAATAAAGTCATTCTCGTCGGAAATCTGGGCCGCGACCCGGAAGTTCGTTCCATGCAGTCGGGCGACAAGGTGTGCAACCTGTCTGTCGCAACATCTGAACGTTGGAAAGACCGGAATTCAGGTGAAATGCAGGAAAAGACCGAATGGCATCGCGTCGTCGTCTTTGATCAGAAACTCGCCGAAGTGGCCGAGAAATACCTCAAAAAGGGTTCTAAAGTCTTTCTCGAAGGCCAACTCCAGACTCGTAAATGGACCGACAATTCAGGCGTAGAGAAATACACCACCGAAGTTGTTCTGCAGCGGTTCCGCGGTGAACTGGTGATGCTCGACAGCCGCGGAGAAGGCGGTGGTGGTGGTGGCGGATATGATGCCGGACCGACCGACTACGGCAATCCGCAGCCTGCCATGGCTGGTGGCACCGGCGGCGGTGGCGGCATGTCCGACGACCTGGACGACGAAATTCCCTTCTAGAGGCGATCATCCGTGTCTGATGACAGCCCCAGTATCATTTCCCATGTGTCTGTCGGAACCAATGACTTTGAACGCGCCGCTGCATTCTATGACGAGGTTCTGACAACACTGGGATGCCGCCGGGTGATGGAGCATCCTGGCGCCGTTGCCTATGGCAAGGCATTCCCCGAATTCTGGGTTCAAACCCCCATCGATGGAAATCCGTCGAGTGTCGGCAATGGCACTCATATTGGGTTTATTGCACCTGATCTGGCATCTGTGGATGCCTTTCATCGCGCCGCGCTCAATGCCGGAGCTGCAGATGACGGCCCTCCGGGACCCCGGGAAGAATACGGGGCACCATACTATGGCTGCTTCGTGCGAGATCCCGATGGTCACAAGGTCGAAGCCGCGTATTGGGACACCAAAAAAGAAGGGGCCTGATGCCTGTTTTTACCTATGCCCAAATATCAGTAAAAACTCAAAATATTCAACATTAAGCAGAATATGGCACAAGAATACCTATATCTATTGGTGTAACCTATTTGCGTAAATTGCCGGTAAGGGGCGTGTAATATGGAATATTTGCCAAGCGGATTTCTCACATTCGTCATCGCGGTCGTTGTTTTTGCGATCATCATTATCTGGGCCGGGATCAAGCAGGTTCCTCAGGCGCAGGAATGGACGATTGAGCGGTTTGGACGCTACACGCGCACGCTATCGCCCGGTTTGCATCTGATCACGCCGTTTGTAGACCGGGTCGGCTTCAAGCTGTCCTTGCGAGAAACCGTCCTCGATATCCCATCGCAGGATGTCATTTCCTACGACAACGCGACGATCACCGCGGATGGCGTCGCCTTTTATCAGGTCGTGGATTCAGCCCGTGCCGCTTATGAGGTGAACGACCTTGAGCGTGCGATTACCAATCTTGCCATGACGAACATCCGAACGGTCATCGGCTCCATGAGCCTTGATGACGTGCTTTCGAAACGTGATGACATCAATGAGCGCCTGCTGCGCGTCATTGACGCCGCAACGAACCCCTGGGGCATCAAGGTGACACGTGTCGAGATCAAGGATTTGACCCCACCGGGAGATCTGGTCGAGGCCATGGGGCGCCAGATGAAGGCCGAACGTGAGAAACGCGCCGAAATCCTGACCGCAGAAGGTGAGAAGCAGGCCGCCATTCTGCGGGCCGAAGGGATGAAGCAGGGCGCAATCCTTGAGTCGGAAGGCCGTCGGGAAGCCGCATTCCGCGACGCTGAAGCCCGTGAGCGCGAAGCCGAAGCCGAAGCCAAGGCGACCGAGTTTGTGTCGAACGCCATTGCGGCGGGTGATATGCAGGCGGTGAACTACTTCGTGGCGCAGAAATACGTGGAAGCGATAGGAAATATTGCCTCTGCTCCGAACCAGCGTGTGGTCCTGTTCCCGATCGAGGCCTCAAACTTCATCGGCAGTCTGGGAGGCATTGCGGAAATCGCAAAGTCTGCGTTTGGCCTGGATGAAGGCCAAGGTGTGCGACCCGGCCGCAGCGGCAGCGTACCCGTAACCTCACGCGACGACGCCGACTGAGGGGGAGAAGTTCCATGGATGAGTTTGTCTCCTGGCTTTGGGAACTGGAGTTCTGGCACTGGTGGACCTTTGCGATTGCGTTGGTCGCATTGGAAGTTTTCATCACCTCCACCACCTTGTTGCTCGGCCCGGCCTTTGCGGCCTTCCTGATCGGCGTGATCCTGCTGATCGACCCGGGATTCGACTGGCGCTACCAGATGCTGCTGTTTGCCGTTCTGGCTGTTGTCTCGGCGATAAGCTGGCAAGTGTGGCTGCGCAAACACCCGACTAAAAGCGATCACCCCATGCTCAACACACGCGGCCGAAGCTATATCGGACGCCGGCTAACCCTGGACGAAAGTCTTGAGAACGGGCGTGGGCGCGTACGTATCGATGACACTTGGTGGCTCGCCAGCACTGAAGACAGCGATACCCTCGCCGCAGGCGCGGAAGTCGAAATCGCCGACACCGACGGTGCCACACTGATTGTGCGTGCGAGCTAAAACAACAAATCGTTCTTCGGAATAATTCATACGCCTTCGCGTCTAGGTAACAAGGTCGACGGCATGACGCCGTGACCGTGTTCCCACAAGACGGACAAGCACGATGATTCGCAGAAAATCCAGTCGCCGGGTTCTTTCCACCCTCGCGGGCTTTGGCTTGCTGCTCGCGGGTATGCCCGTGATAGCAGCTGAAAACCCGAACGCAACAGATTCGGGTGATCCCTGTGGTGTCCAGCTACAGCAGATTCGGGCCGATCTCGCTGAAAAGCCGGCGGCAGACCCGAATATGCGGGCTCAGGTGAACGAAGCCTCGGTCCTTTGTCAGCAGGGTGAGCCGGAGGAAGCAGCTAAAATCCTCGATCAGGTCGCCCGCACCCTGCAGGACGGCCAGCCAAAAACACGCACAAACTAACCCGACAATGGTCACTTGAATCCGGTGATCAACGAACGCTGGCGTGACAGACAGACGCCAGTCGCGAACCCGGTGGTGGGGTCCCCAATGCTCGCCCCCGAGCTCCGACCGCCGGGTTTCGCATCTCTTCTTACCAAACCGCCACGACCAAAGATGACACGGCTTTGACACACCGCGACGACACAACCTCATGGGACGCTCGACTGCCCGCTGCACACCGCGCGGGGTATCTAGGAAAGGTCGGGACATGCCCCATCACAAAGGTGATCTTGAAAAGGAAATTGACGGCTTGCGGCGTTACGCAAGGCTGCTCATGCGCAACTCCACTGAAGCCGATGATCTGGTTCAGGACTGCCTCGTCCGCGCTCTCGAAAAGTGGCCGGCGATCGCGCAGGTCACAAACCTCCGGCGCTATCTGTTTTCCATGCTCCACAATCTGTTCATCGACGGCACCCGGAAATCCCAGCGACGGGGGACGGTTGTGCCGATTGAAAACGCAGTGAACGTGGCCTCCCTGATCCAGCCCGAGGCCCAAACGCCCAATCTGGAGCTTCGCGACCTGCAGAACGGACTCGCCAACCTGTCCGATGCGCAGCGCGAAGTTGTTCTTCTGATTGGGTTGTCGGGGTTCACCTATGACGAAGCCGCCGAAATCACAGGAAACCCGGTCGGAACAGTCATGTCGCGACTGTCACGAGCACGCCATGCACTGCGCGAGCACGTCAATGGCGCCGTGATCGAGGCTCCCGAACGGCGCGCTCGATGAAGCGATGGGCAGACAACGTCACGGCGATCCTGCCCGAACGTTTGCTTCATGCATATGTCGACGTGTTGTTGCCTGCTGCGAAACGGAGAGCGGTTCACCGCGCCCTGATGCGTCAACCCGAGTTGAGAGAAACTGTTGAGGTCTGGCGCAAACAGAACGCCGATCTCAGACGTCTTGCGCTTATGGAGACACCGGGCCCGATGCCGGTCGCCATGGCGGGGGTCACACACCGCCTGGAGACGCGCCTGTGCCGGTTTGCACCCTTGGAAGGACTTCGTATCGCCGCGGTTATCGCGCTGTTGCTGTCAGGCGTTGCTGGCACGGCCCTGTTGGCCCAGGCACAACTGGACAAGGACAACACTCTGATCAGTTTCGGTCAGACTGCTGCCGGGGGCAATCAGGCAATCACCAAACCGATCCCCACAAAGCCTCAGCTTGCAGAACCAGTCGGGCAGGAACCGAAAGTCGAAAACGTAGTCGCAACGGTTGAAACCGCCGCTGAGGACCAAGAGAAACAGACTGACGTCACGTCCAACGAAGGTGGCGCTCTCGCCGAACAGGCTGAATTGCCCGAAATGCGTCAAGCCGCGCCCGAAACACCTGCACCTGCAGCATCCGAGCAACCTCATTCTGCACCTCCAGTTGTCGAGGATTCCAAACCCGCCGAACCTCCTCGCGAGATCTAATCACCCTTTGAATTTGCAAGCTTAGACACTGCATTCCTCCTCCCTGACCTCGCCGATGCGTTCCCGCGCATCGGCATCTTTTTTGGAGGCGTCGCGCAACTCCAATTTGCCCGGAAATCCGGGTTTTGGTGCC
>Ga0181601_10005815_pt1 | contig 10238 bp, 6 predicted proteins | sample 041ome_8_FD_133020 | JGI IMG/M metagenome (GOLD analysis project Ga0181601, IMG submission 133020) | Coastal salt marsh microbial communities from the Groves Creek Marsh, Skidaway Island, Georgia - 041407BS metaG (megahit assembly) | ecosystem: Environmental > Aquatic > Marine > Intertidal zone... | reverse complement strand
TCTGTGCGGTCTGTGCGGTCTGTTCTCTCTCGTTCTGTGCGGTCTGTGCGGTCTCAGAGACTGCACGCAGCGCGTTTCTGAGTTTTCGCGCGAGCAGGTCCTCGACGGCGGCGACTTGGGCCCACTCCACCGCCGCCGCGCGCGCCAGTCGCCGGAGACACGCGGCGGCGCGCGCGTCGTGCCTACCCAGCGACGCGAGCTTCACGAGAAGCGACGCGACGACGACGCTCCAGTCGATCGGTTCGATCGGTTCGTCGGTCGGTTTGATCGACATAAAAACGAAGGCGTCCCTGGCGCTCCGCACGCCCCGCTCCAGGTCCTCCGCGGACTGAGGAGGCGCGGCGGCGAGCGGCGCGACGGCGCGCAGGCAGTTTTCGTCCAGCGCGAGCGCGTCCACCACCACCAGACGGAGCACCGCGAGCGCGGCGTCGCCGTCGCCGTCCAGGCCGGCGCAGACGCACGCGGTCGCGCCCGCGACCGCCTCGCGCGCGGCGCGCGAGAGGGACGAGAGCGCGTCCGGCGACGTCGCCGAGACGAACAACGCGTGCGCGGCGTCCGCCGCGGACGCGTCGCCGGACGCGTTCGCGTTCGAGGAGGACGAGGTTCCATCCGAGGAGGTTCCGTCATCCTCCGACGCGTCGCCGGAGCGCGACGCGTCGCTCGTGGACGCGCCGGAGGAGAGCATCGTCCGAAAACGGGCTCGCCCTCGTTTCACCGGGCGGTATCAGGGCGCGCGTCCCGCGTCCTCGCGCCGCCGCCGCGCCCCCCGGCACCACCACACCGCGCGCGAAAGATCTGAAAGGGCCACGTGGAAAAGCGCGTTCTTTCCGGAAAATGTTTTCTGAAAAATTGCTGCGTGAAAAAGGACGCGAAACTTCCCGCCGACGCCGAGTCGAAAAACTTTCGCTACCACGCGCGTCGTCATATGGCGGCTACGCTCGGCTGGCGCGACCGGCAGCCGTTCCCGAACGCGGTCGACGACGCGCTGTACGCGCGCTGGCCCTCCGCGACGCGCACCGGGTACGTTCCGCCGGACGAGGACGCGGAGGACGCGGAGGACCCTGTCCAGCAGGAGACGCCGTAGGGTTTTACTTGTAGTTCAAACAGTATGACCGAGCCGACGCAGCCTCCGCGCGCTCGCTACAGCCTCCCCGCCGTCGATGCCGCCGATGGGGTCTCACGCAAGAGGTCCGTCGGAGGGACTCGGGTTGGTGGTCCTCGGGGCAACGCTCCGGCGTTCAGCGGCGACGACCGGGTGGACCCAGAGCCGGAGTTCGTAGACGGTACGCGCGTCCACGAAAAACGCGAGGGCGACGACTACGCTTCCCGACCCGCCGCGATTTTTTCCGTCGCTAACTCCTTCACACCCGCACACGTGTCCGCGCGCAGTTGCGTACGACAGCGATGGTCCGGAGGCGCCGCCGCCGCGGCGGTCCCGCGGGCGTCCGCGCGCGCCTCGCTCGCGGTCTGAACCGCCTGTCTGCTCCCCGCGTCGGCTGCGCAGGAGGGAGAGCGGGACGAGACTGAAGTTCTCTCCCGACGATCATGTTCACGTTCGAGTCGACGCGGACGGGCGCGCGCGCCTCCGGGAGGGCGCGGCGAAGAAGACCGGCGAGGAGGACCGGTGTGACCTCAAGGGACAGCGCGTGATCTGGGACCTCGCGTTGATGGAGGAAGCGATCGGCCAGCTGCCGGGGTGCCCGTGTGGGGGGCGCATTCAGTTCGCGAGATCTGCGGACGGGGCGCTGGTGGATCGGAGGCAGGGTCTCGCGCACACGTTTTCCTTCGCGTGCGACGCGTGCGACAGGATCCTGGCCGAAGCGCCCACTTCCGCGAAGTTGCCGAGCGACGGCCCGGGTCGACCCGCCATGGAGATCAACCGCCTGGCTGCCTTCTCCGGCGATCTCTCGGGTGTACGGCGACGCGCGCAGACGAAATTCCTCAACGGCTTGGGCGTCGACGGGCTCCAGGACGACAAGAGGTACGCGGCGCACGGCGCGCATCTGAAAAATCTTTAGAGATGACACTCAGCCCGAAAAGTGATTTCATCGATACTACGCAACCTACTCCCTACCCTACCGCTCCTGCCTCTCCGGCCCCGCGTCCCTCCTCGCGGTCTCCATGAGCGCGCGCGCCTCGTCGTGCCTTGCGTCGCGCACGCCCCCCCGGGCGCCCGACCCCGCGCCCCTCCGATTCTCCGCGCGGCGCTTCGCCGCGAGCCGCGCTTGGAAATCCCCATCCACCGCCCACGCCTCGACGGCGCGCGCTTCGAAGGAACCGGCGCCGTTTTCCGCGTTTCGCGCGTCGCCGCGAGTATCGCTCCGACGCGGCGCCAACAGCCGCGCGCCCCCGAAGGTGGCGGCGGCGGCGCGCCAGTGCCCTGTCTCGAACCCCGCGTCCAGAAACAAACAGTGGTGGCCCACCTGTCCGCCGAACCCCAAACCGTTCGGGAACCGGTCGGACGAAAACCCGTACGCGCAGTAACAAAAGTTTTCGTTCGCGCCGCGCGCGTGGCCGAACGCGCCGAAATCGAAATCATCGTCGCCGAAAGCATCGAAAGCATCGTCACCGTCACCCGGAGACGTATCACCGAAATCACCGTCACCGTCAGCGTCGCCACCGTGAGCGTCGCCACCGTCACGATACGGTGCCTTCGTGGGCCCGAGCGAAAACACGAAGCTCCGCGCGTCCCCGAAAAACGCCGGCGACTGAGAAAAAATCGATTCCGACACGACGCCCCCGACGACGAACCCGGCGCTCGTCTCGAGGGCGACCAGCGTTGGGCCTGCGTCCGCGCACCGAGAGACGAGCGCGGCGAAGGACGCGCCGTGCGTCTTCGAGCAGAACACGCGGCGCCACTTCGTGCGCCACGTCGCGGGCATCGAGCGCGACAGGAACCACGCGGCGAGAGGGGAAATCAGAGGCGTATTCGTACGCCGCGCGGCTTTTTTTTTTTCGACGCCATCATCACGTTTTTCTGATTCGCCGTCGCGTTCGCCGGCGAAGAGCCGAGTCGCGCCGTCTTCGTCAAACAAGGCCGGAACCAGACGGCCGCGACGGCTCGGCATCGAGGCGTCGTACGCGGACTGCGCCAGGAGCGTCGTGAACGCGGAACGCTCGTTTCTGGCCTCGCGAGTCGTCGGGCCTCGCGAGTCGTCCGACGCGATCGATTCCGAAGTCGCGACGACGCGCCGAAGAAACGCGTCGCGGCGTCGCGCGCCCTCCGTCGTCCGATCCGGCGGTAGCGCGACGGACGCGAGCGCGCGCGCGACTTCCAGCGCGTCGCGGGTCCGATCCGCGGTTTCGGAAACACGATGTTTCGGAAACACGGCGCGTCCGAGACGCGCGACGGCGTCTCCGTCGCCGCAGGCGGCGCGGCGGCACGCCGCGCGAGCAACCAGCGCCGCGCACAAAGCGCCGTGGGTTTCGGGTTGGTTTTTTTCCCGTGCATCACCCGCCGCGCTCAACCTCGGAGCGGCTCCCGGTGTCCCGCTCGTCGTCGCGTCGCCGGCGAGGACGCTCCGTGCGAGTCTGTCGAGCACCGCGTCGAGGGCGGGCGGCGTTCCGAAAGCCTCGCGCGACGCCTCTCGCGCGCTCGCGTCGTGTTCGTGCCATCCGAGACGTCGCTCCTGCTCGAAAACGTACGCGGCTGCGTCTTTGGGATTCGCGGGACACGACGCGCCCGGCTCCCCGTGTGCCTCGGCGTTCTTCGCGGCGCGGCGAAAGAGGGTGACGACCTCGTCGACGTCGCGCGGGTCGAGGGTCGCGCACGCCTCGGCGAGCCATGACGGAGGCGAGGGGCGGCTCTCCGCCGCGCCCATCGCACTGGTTGGAAGCTTTTAGCTTTTACACACCGACGACGAAGAGGAAAAGTTTCGTGTTCGTCGCCTTCGAAGCTTCGATACGTACGACGAACGAAATGTGCAACTGTGCATGATCTCCCGCGTCGCGCGCTGCGGAGTCTCACTCGGGCGCGCGCCGAGCGACCGAGCGCGGAAGCTCATCGGGTGCCACTCGCGCGTGCGGTGGGGGCGAGCGGATGGCAAACATGGCGGCGGCGATGCCCTACCCCGACAAGTGCGTAGCGGCGTCCATCGAGGCGTATATTCTTCGAGGCGTATATTCTTCTCGCCCGCGGCTTCGCGCGTGTCGGCCGTCGCCGACGACCGACGGTCGCCTCGAGTCTCGTCGTTCGCGTCCACTTCCTCGCTGACGCGCGCGTTCCCCCCTCACCGCACCCGCGTATCACTCGCGCACCGCACCGCTCGCGCGGACACTCCTCGACGACACTCCTCGACACTCCGCGTAGGTTCTACGCCGCGCTGAGGGCATCCCGCGTCCCGAACGTGGAGGCTTCCTTCGGCGACGAGACGCGGCTCATCCTGTACGCGCTCCAGTCGCAAGCCGAGCGCGGTCCGTGCGAGCCGCGCAGCAAGTGGGGCATGGCTGCGGAGGAACGCGCGAAGCACGAGACCTGGGCCAACCTGGGGAAGATGGAGCCCTTCGAGGCCATGCGCCTGTTCGTCAAGCTTCTCGACGACGAGCGACCGGGCTGGTGGAAGGAGGATGCGGGCGCGCCGGGCGGCGGCACGAGCGCGAGCGTTCGGGCCGGTCCCGGCGGCGCTGCAGAGACGGACACGCGACGAGAAGAGGAGACGCGCGTGATCGTCTCGCCGGTACGCGCGGTCGCGAGGAATCACTCAAGGGCGCGGGAGAGCCGCGCGCGCGGCGGCGACGACAGCCGCGACGACGACGACGACGACGAAAAAATATACGCCTGGGTATCGAACCTGAAGCGCGGCGTCTGGGTGACGAACCCTGGGTCGAAAACGGAAAACGTCGAAAACGTCTCCGCGCCTCCTCCGCGGTACCGACACGCGTCGTGCGTCCTGGGCGACGAGCTGTTGGTGTTTGGCGGCGCGGACGCCAGAGGCCGGCTCTGCAAGGGCGCGGATTTGTTTTTCGTTTTGAACGCGCGGACGGGCGCCTGGCGCTCGGTGGCGACGCGGCGCGCGCGGCCGTGCGCGGGCGCGCGCCTCGTGGCGTTCGGCGGGAACGCCTACCTGGTGGGCGGGGAGGTCGAGAAACCCGACGACGACGACGACGATGACGACGACGACGACGCGTTCCTGGATGTTTCCCGGATTGACTTTTCGACGGACGCGTCGACGGGATCGGAGACGGCCACCTTCGTCGCGCTGAACGCGACCGCCGCGGCGGGGACGCGTAAGCCGCGGAGACGCCGGGGGCACACCGCGACGGTCGTGCCCGGCACAGACACACTGGTCGTGTTCGGGGGTGAGGACGATAGCCGGCGGTTCCTGAACGACGCGCGCGTATTTGACATGCGCGCGCTGACGTGGCGCACCGCGTACGAGGGCGAATCGGCCCCGGCGGGGTTCTTCGGGGGTTTGTTTTTCGGCGCCGCCGGCGGGAAAACGCCCGAGGACCCGCGAGCGCCGGCGCCGCGCGCCGAACACGTCGCGGCGGCCATGTGGGCGCGCAACGACGCGTTCGAGGAGACGGGCGAGACGGGCGACGACGACGAAGACGACGCGTCGCGTTTGGCGGATTCCGCGCGCGCGACTTTGCTGGTCTTGGGCGGCGCGGGCGCGTCCGGCGCGTGCTTCGACGACGCGTACGCGCTGGACATCGCGACCGGTCGGTGGACTGTCCTGGCCCTGGACGCGTACGCGGCTCCGGCGGAACCCGTCGCCGACGGTCCCCGGAAGATACACGGGGGGGAATCTTCCGGTATTCAGTCGTACAAAAAAGACTTAAAAGGATTCCTACCGAAAGCGGGGGGGCCCGGCGCGCGCGCGGGCCACGCGTCGTGCGTGTTCCTGGGGCGGTACCTGTGCGTGGCGGGCGGCGGAAACGATACCGCCGAGCGCGGCGAGCACGCCGAGGCGTCCGTGCTTGACCTGCGCTCGATGGCGTGGCTCGCGCCGCCGCGCGCGTTCGCCGCGCCGCCCGGCGCGGGCGAGGGCATGTCGCTGTGTCCCCTGGAGCGCGGAGGCGACGCCTGCCTCGTCGCCGTCGGGGGGTACGACGGGACGTGCCGCGGCGAAACGCACGCGCTCCGCGTGCCCGCGGCGTTCCTGGACGGCGAAGGCGGACGAACGCGAGTGGAGGGGGTTAACAAAAACGAAAAAAACAACGCGTTTTTTGCGCGCGGGGCGCCACCCGGAGGGGCGCGTCGGTCGCTGTTCGGGCGGCTTCTGGACCCGGGACCGGGACCGGGACCGGGACCCGCGACGACTTCCGACGAACGCGCGCGCGGAGGCGAAAAAGCCGTCGACGAAAAAGCCGCGAAAGCCGCGGCGGAACCTCCTAGCCGAGTCGAGGTTCTCGCGCAGGATAACCTGCGCCTCAGGCAGGAGAACGCGCGGCTCGCGGAGACAGTATCGAGTACCGAGAGGACGTGCGCGGCGATGCGCGCGCGCGCGGAGGCGAGCGAGAAGCGCGCCGCGGAGGCGGACGCCGCGCTCGCCTCCGCGCGAAGCGCCGTCGCGGCGCTTGAGACGCGTCTTGCCGACGAACGCGCCTCGCGCGAGAACGAGCGGGACCTCGCGGCGAAGGAACTGGAGGCGTCGCAGAAGAAGGCGGCGGAGTGGCGCGCGAAGGCGAGCGGGGGCGGGGAGGAACAGGAAACAAAGTCACTTGAGGAAGAAGAGAGCGACAAAGAAGAGGAAGATCCGGAGTCCAGGCGCGGGTGGTTGTTTGGCCTGTAGAAAGAAGGTCAGAAGGTGTCATATTTAGCGAAATCGGTTCTTCTTTGAAGAAATGAACGACGCGCGTTAAAATCGCTCGTCGCCGGCTTCGGAACGAGATGCATCTCTCGTCACCTCCCCGCGGCTTCGGCCATGATCTCCTCAATCTCCTGCACCGTTTTCGGGCACGTCGTGAGGTTTTCGTACCCGTCCGGGGTCACCGCGACGTTGTCCTCGATGCGCACGCCCCCGACGCGCGCGAACTTCTCAATCGCGTCGCGGTTCAGAAACTCCGCCACGCGCGGGTCCTCGAAGGCGGGGCCGAGCAGGCCGTCCACGAAGTATATGCCCGGCTCGCACGTCACGACGTGCCCCGGCACGAGCGTCTCCGGCACGGGCCCGTCCGGCCCCACGTCGTGCACCTGCAGACCCAGCAAGTGGCCGAGCGCGTGCGGCATGAACAGCGACGTTACGCCGGCGAACGCCGCGTCTTCGGCGCGGCCGCGCACTAAACCGAGATCGATGAGCCTCTGCGCGGTTCGCGTCTTCGCTAACTCCTGCACTAAGCGGTAGTTCGTGTTCGGGATCATCTCTTTAATGCTCGCGTTTTGTACATCTAAAACGGCTTCGTACAGATCCTTCCGCATCGCATCGAACGTTCCGCCACTCGGGAACGTCCGCGTTATGTCGGCGGTGTACCCGCGATGCTCCGCGCCGGCGTCGACCAAAACCAAATCCTCCGGCGCGACGCGCGCGTCGTTCCGCTCGTAGTGCAGCGTGGCGGCGTTTCTCCCCGCGCCCGCGATGGTGGGGTAGCCGAGGTGTTTCAAACCAGCGCGCGCGGTCTCCGCCGCGAACGTCGCCTCCACCTCGAACTCGAAGACGTCGCCGCCGTTCGCCGCGCAGTGGCGCCACGCCGCGACGTGCGCGTCTCCCGAGACCAAATTGGCGAACCGCAAGCACGCCATCTCCGCCTCCGTCTTGATCGCGCGGTGCTTCGCGAGCGCGTCGGTGAGCGCGGTGTGTTCCGGTCGAAGCCCTTCGAAAAGCCCGTCCCGGTCGCGCGGCAACGGCGCGGCGCGCGCCGCCTCGCCCTCCTTCTGGTGCGTCGGGACGAAAACGGTCTGGCCCTCCAGCGCGTCCACCGCGGCGAGCGCCTTGTCCCACTCGTCGTCGTAGTACACGATGTCGGCGCCGTGGCACGCGCGGAGCTCGTCCCGGGACATCTGCGCGCCGCACCACACGTCCATCTCCGGCGGCTGCCTGGGCGCGACCAGCACGTACGGCGCGTCCGCGCCCGTGCCGAACAACGCGTGGTACCCGGGCTCGGTGATCCCGGTGAGGTACAGGAAGTTGGGCTCCTGGCGGAACCGCGCGTTCCCCTCGACGCCGTTCCGGGTCTGCGCGACGCCGCCGGGCACGTACGCGAGCTTGCCCTCGGGGAGGGACGAGAGCACGCGCTCGCGGAACGAACGGTGGTCCGGCGCGGGGTCGGCGCGGGACGCGAGGCGCGCGCCGGACGGGGTCACCAGCGCGGGCGCGGCGGAAGACGCCGCGCGCGGAGATGTCGACAGAGAGCTCGCGCGCGACATCCGCCGGGTCGACGCGCGTCTCGCCGCCGCGGAAGGGCGCGGGGGCGCCTGCGCGATCGCCGACGCGGGCATGGTCGGCGTCGGGGAGCGGCGGGAGGCGGGGGCCGGGAGGAAGGTCACGCGGCCGCGGGCGCGCGCGCCACTGGGGAGGCCGTCGCGGGCGTCAACCAAGGAGGGGCAACGCCGCAGGTTCGACGTTCGAGTCGACGTCATCTTGAGCAGCTTTGCGTCATCCGGATTTTTGGCGCGAGACGGACGTGCAGGACTGTCAGAACACACGACTGTGTTACGAAAGGTAGAAATGAAGCGCGCGCCTTGCTCTGTCTCCTCCCCGCCTACCCCGCATTCTCGTCCCTCCACCAGCTCAGCATCGCGCCTAGGTCCGCGATGGCGTTCTCGCAGAACCCGTCCATCCCGAGGTGGTTCGTGCGTTTCGCGGAGAAGGGGTTCTCGCACTCCGTCGCGGCGCCCTCGATGCCGAGCAGCGCGAAGGCGATGATGGCCGTCGCCGGAACGACGCCGAAACCCCACAGCGAGACGTACACGAACGGCATCGACAGAATGTACACGAGCAGAAACGTACGCAAGTGCGCGACGTAGACGATCGGCAGGCGCGTCGCCTTGATGCGCTCCATCGCGCCGGCGACGTCCACGAGCACGTCCACGTGCGCGCGCGCGCCGTGCATCAGCGTCGCCGAATGCTGCGGGTGCAAAAATCGCTTTCGCAAAAAGTTCTCGTTCGAATCCTCCTCGTTCGACTCCTCGAGCAGCGCGCGCTTGACCGCCCGGCGCATCTTGTTCGCGCAGTACAGGTGGAACCTGGAGCGCATCGAGGCGTTGACGCGCTCCACCTCCCCGCGTTCCAGTATGCCCGCGAGTTGCTCGGCGGGCATCTCGCCGCACTCGCGCAGATGGCACTTCACCCCGACGACGAAGGCGCAGAACCACCGGATCAAGTCGTCGACGTCCTCCGGCCGCTTCGCCCCCACGTTGACGATGGCGTCGTCGCACAGCGCGCGACCGCGCATGGCGATCGTGCCCCAGGCGGTGCGGCAGTCCCAGAACCGAATCGCGGCGCGGCTCAGGCGGAAGACCAGCATGAAGCCCAGCGCCGTGAAGATGAGCGCGTACATCCGGTCAAACTCGCTCAGGTCGTAGCGCGGGTGTCGCAGGTGCGACACGTTTTCGTAAAGCGCCCACCACACCGCGGAGACGGCGACGCACAGGAACCAGGGGTACGCGAAGTTCCCGACGGCGCGGTCGCGGAACATGAACGTCGTCGCGGTCCAGTCGCGGTAGTCGTACTTCTTGGGCAGTCCGTTGCTGCTGAACGCGAACGCCTCCGCGCGCCGGCGCACGGCGTCGGGCCCAGTCAAGGTGTGCCACAGGCGAGGCACCGTGCCGTCGGATTTGCCGACGGTGCCGTGCGCGTCGCGAGGGACATGGTGACCCAGCCCGTTCCCCGACCGCGCCGCGTCGAGGCCGGCGTCATGGGAAACCTCCACCACCACCGACGCGGGGGGGGTCTCGTCTTCGCGCGGCATACTGGCGCGCGCGCGAGTGCCACTCGGCGGCATGCGCCGCGAGTTCGTTACGTGCCGTCAAACACGCGTTTTGGATGACGTCAAAAAAGTTCGGCACCAAAACGCGCTTTTCTCAAAAACGCGTCTTTCTTCAGTGACGAGGTAGGTCATTCATCAAATCAGCGCCTTCGCGGCTACCGTACGACGACTACGAACGCGCCGCGCCGTGCCGCGTCCTCGATACGCGCAGTACCGTGTGATACCGAGCGCACGGTGATTTACCCTTTACGACGGCGAACCCCGCGCGTTCGAACAGTATCACGCGCGCTTTCAGCGCGTAGCGTACGTCGGAGCGTTTCGCGCGAAAGGAGTCTCACCGCGCGAAGCCGCCGTAGACGGCGTCGACGCTC
>Ga0181601_10005812_pt1 | contig 10241 bp, 6 predicted proteins | sample 041ome_8_FD_133020 | JGI IMG/M metagenome (GOLD analysis project Ga0181601, IMG submission 133020) | Coastal salt marsh microbial communities from the Groves Creek Marsh, Skidaway Island, Georgia - 041407BS metaG (megahit assembly) | ecosystem: Environmental > Aquatic > Marine > Intertidal zone... | reverse complement strand
TCGTCGTCGTCGTCGTCGTCTTCGTCTCGGTTTCGGTTCGTTCGCCGCGCGGAGGTTCGGAAGCCCTGCGCGGTGACCACCGCGTCGCGCTCGAGGCGCGCGCTCGGGTGCCGCTCCGCGAACGCGCGCGCCTGCGACGCGCGCAGGCGGAGCACGGCGCCGCTGAGCGTGCGGCGCAGACGGCGCACGCGAGAGCCCGCGGGAAGCTCGTCGAGGGCGAGGTCGAGTTCGCTTGTTTCATCGGGGAAGGAAAGTATGTATGACTCGAAAGCCTCGGACGCGTCCCACAACCCTAAACCCGCGTCGCGCTCGGCAGCCGTGGCCCCAGACCCCGCGCGTGCGGTCGCCGCGAGCGTCGCCGCCGCGAAGAGCGCGAGCGCGAGGCGATGCGCGCGCGCGCGCGACATGAGGACTGAAGCGGAGCGTTCGAGACGACGAGAAAGTGCGACGGTCGATATTGTTACCTTTTTTTCATCGGAACAGACCTTGACCTCATCCCGTTTCGCGCCACTACACACCCTCGCTCTTTCTGAACCCCTTCAGCAGCTCCGCGCGGAAGTCCGCGTTGGATTTCGGCCGCTCGGCGTCCCCCCCCCCCGCCGCGACCGCCGGCCGCGCCGCGCGGGGGGTCATGCCCCCCCCGAACCCCAGCCCGCGGGGCGCGCGCCGGGCAGGTCCCGGGTCCGGCTTTTGTACTTTCTGAGCCTTCGCGCCGCCGCCTGGCTTCTCCTTCCCCGGCGGCAGCGAGACTGCGATGGAGAGCTTCCTGCCCTTGAACGCCTCACCGTCGCGCATCACCGCCGCGCGCAACGCCTTCTCGCTCGCGAACTCGACGTACGCGAACCCGCGCGGTTTCCCGGTGGCTTTGTCCATCACCACGCGCGCCGTGACGCGTCCCCGTTCTTCGAGGACGCCGGCGACGCCGGCGTCCTCGAAGAACCGCTCGAGCTCGCGCTCGGTGCACTGGAAGGGCACGTTCCGCACGAACGCCGTCCGCGAGTCGCGTTCGGGGAAGAGCTCCTTGTACTTCGCCGCGCGCGCCTCGGGGTCCAGAGGCAGACGAGGCGCGCTTTTGTCCGCGGAATCAACGTCGGGTCCGCCCGAACGATCGTCATCCGTCTCCGTCTCCGCCGCGGCGCCCGGCTCCGTCTTCCCGCCGTCCTCCTCCTCGCGCGACCGATCGCTCGTACGACGCGGCTTCTTCACCGCGGGTCCCTCCCCCACGTCCGCGGGCGCGTCCGCGAGACGCCTCTTACGCCGTACGTTCCAGTCGTTACCCTTCTCGCCCTTCTCCACGTAGTTGGGGTCGTTGGCTCGGCGCAGGCGCTTGGCCTCCTCGGGGTCCGCCGCCTTCGCGGCGCGGTCCGCGCGCGCCGCCTCGACGGCGCGCAGCCTCGCGCCGGCGCGCGCGTCGGCTTCCAGGAACGAGCGCGAAAGGCTTTCGCGAAAGTCCCGGGAGATCTCCGCGGCGCCGGCGCCCCGGCTCCGCTCGAACGCCATCCACGCGCGACACAGAACCAACGCCCCGGGACTTTCGAGCGAAGTGCCAAGTGCGGAAGTGCGTTTCGTACTACATGTAGTACCAGACGCCGACGTCAGCGCGTCGATCTTCGCGAACGCCTTCTTGAACGCCGCGGCGGCGGCGTCGTCGTCGCCGAGCGCGTCGGCCAGAAACGTCGCGCGCGCGACGTGCACCTCCGCGACGTTTTTGAACGCAGACGTCTCGGCGAAGGCGTCCCAGAGCCGTCCGCGATCTGTGAGGTCGCGCGAACGCCTGACGGTTTGCCGAAGCAGCGTGAGGTCGGGGTCGATCCACCCTTCGTTTTCACCGGTTGCGGAGGTAAGTGAAACGTCGCCGAGCCGACGAAGCGCCTCCTCGGGCCCGATCAAACCGATCCGCGCCGCGGCGGCGAGCGCGGCGTGCGCGTCGCGCGGCGAGTCGCCGAAACGCGATTCGACGCTCGCCAGCTCGGCGTGCGCGCCCTCGGCGTCCCCGAGCGCGCACCGCCAGCGCAGCGCGCACGCGAAGGTCTCGCCCGAGCCGGGGCAGTGTCTGACGGCGCGCGCGTGCGCTTCGGCGGCGGCGCGACCCGTCGCGCTCCGCTCGAGACGCGCGGTGAACCGCCGCCACAGCGCCTCGTCCGTGGGCGAAGCGGCGAGCGCGCGCTCGTACGCGCTTAAGAGCGTCACAAGACTCAACTTTGGGTACGAAACGAACGCGCTTCCGGTGGCTCCGGCGTCCGTCTCGAACGCAGCCTCCTCGGCGGCGACGAAGGCGCGGTGCGCGGCGGCGAGCGCGTCCGCGCGCGCCTCGCGCGCGGCGCGGCGGCGGCGGCGCCGCTTCTCGTCCGCCTCGCCCGCGCTCGCCTCCGCGGACGGCGTACCCGCGCGGTCGTCAAAAACCGGGAGCGCCTCCGCGGCGGCGACAGCCTCCTCCAGCGGCCTCCGGCGCTCGGCGACGGCCACAGCGACGGCGTAAGCGGCGCGCGCCGCGGGGGTCAAAACCGGCTCCGGCTCGGACGCCGGCGGACTCGTTTCCGTTTCTTTTTGCTCCGCCTCCCACGCCTCCGCCTGCCTCGCGGTCTCCGCGATGCGCGCGTGCGGGAGCGCGAGCTGGCGCCTGAAGAGATCGCGCACGCGACCCGCCACCTTCGTGCGGGCGTCGCCGTCCACGGCGTGCCTGGAGGTCTCGAACGCGCGGCGCGCGGCGAAAAGTTTTGGGCCGTCCCGGAAGTCGGCGCCGGCGCTCTCGAGCGCGCGCTCGTACAGAGCGCGGCGGCGCTCGCTCTCCCAGTCCTGGTCCATGGAGAACTCGAAGTACCCGAGCCACAGCGCGACGGCGCCGGGAACGTCCGTCACCGCGCGCTCGAACAGAGGCCCGACGATCTCGCCGCGCGCGTTCTTTTTCCCCTTGGTTTCGGCGACCTCGTCGGCGATCCACTCGCGCCACTGGTTTTCGTTCAGCGCGAACGATCCAGCGAAAGCCTCGCGCGCGCGTCTCGCGCGTTCCCGGAGCTTCGCGGCGCGGAGCTCGCGGATCAGCGCGACGTGCGCGTTGTACCGCGCGGGGGTGTTCGCCACGACCCGCTCGAGTTTCATGATGCGGTCCATCGTGGACTCGTCCGGCATGTCGAGCTCGGCGTCGGAATCCGAAGACGACGCGTCGTCCGAATCGTCCGAGTCCGAATCGTCGTCGTCGGCTCCGTCCGCGGCGACAGCGCGCGCAGCGGCGTCCTCCATCGGCTCGTCCTCCGCGGGATCCGCGCCGCGCGCGCGTTTCGGCGGCATGCCGGCAATGCTCGGTCCGGGGCGCGCGCCTCGTGAGTGGCGCGCGCCCCAGATCTCGAGCTCTTCGGTCGAAGCGGCGGACCGGGCGTTTTCCAGACTCCCCGATATCCAGACGTCGACGCGAAACGTTTCGCTTTTCCGCGCCGTTCGCCGCGCGCCGCGACGCTCGACGCGCGCGCGGGGTGGACAGGGTGACTCGCTTTCGTGATAGCTCCACACCCACACACGTAGTCATATACGTATATGATACATTCTACATAATAGCTATACAAACACAAAGGCACACGGCGCTCGCATCACACGCGGTCGTGTGCCGGTTAGAACCACGAGACGAGCCAATCGTAGTAGCTCACTTCGGGGAAATTTTTGGACGCCTCGGCGAGCGCCGCGCGCCCCTCCTTCCCGACCGCCTTTTCGCCCTCGTCGCCCTGCTTCGCGACCGCCACGAGGACGCTCCCCGCCGCCTCCGCGATCTCGGGCGAGTCCGGGTTGGTGCTCATCGCGCGGATCAGCACGGGCACGCCGCCCAAACCCATCAGCTTCTCCGGCGCCGAGCACAGCGCGACGCGAGCCGCGTCCGAGCTCTCCGCCATGCGCCGCAGCGCTTCGGCGCCCGCCGACTGCACGCGCTCGCTGCTTGGATGCGCCGCCATCGCGCCGAGCACCGCCGCGACCCCCCCCGCCTTGGCGATCTCCTCGCACCGCGCCTTCGTGCCGGGCGCGTCGAACGAGAGGTCCTCGCCGCGAAGCGCGTGCGACAGGACGGTGAGCGTCTCGAACGCCGTCGACTCGGCGTCGCCGCCGAGAAGACGCCCGACGCTCGCCGCGCCCGCGCGCAGCTCGTCAAACTCCTCCAGCATCTCTTGCTCCTTGTGCCGCCACGCCACGCGCTCCGCGCGCAGCGTGAAGCACGCCTGCTGCTCCTTCTTCAGCGCAACCTCCAACCGCGCGATCTCTCTGCGCATGCGCTCGAGCTCGGCGTCGCGCGCCGCGCTCGAGCCCACGGCGCCGAGCGCTTCGACTGAATTCGATTGAGCGCCGGCGGCGTCGCGCGACGACGTCGACGGCGCGTCGGACGACGCGTCCCCGTCGTTCGCCGCCCCGCCCGCGCGGCCTTCCCCCCGGCCCGCCTTCGGGCTGAGCGCATCCACCTTGTCGCGTAGCGTGTCCGTCTCGGTGACCATCGCGTCGAGCGCGATGTTCTTCGCCGTGAGCGCCAAGCTCGCCATGCCCATCGCCTGGTCGTGGTCCTGGAGCTTCACGAACTCGCCCTTGTACTCGCGGGGGGGGGGGTCGGCGCGGGCGGGCGCCGCCGCGGCCGCCGGGGCGGCCTCCGCGGTCGGCCCAGCCTCCGCGGGCGCGCTCGCCTTCTCGGGGGAGACCTCGCCCTCGGACGACGTCTCAGACTTGGCCGACGCGGAGGGCGTCAGGACGCTCGAGGGCGTCGCCGAGGGTTCCGACGCGTGCCGCGCGGGCGGGGTGTTATCGGCGGGATGCTCAATGATCGCTCGAGCGCTGTCCGGGCTGAGGTCGAACAGGCCGGCGACGCGCCCCGCGCTGGCCTCGCGGAACGGCACCCTGCCCCTCGACCCCGCGCGGATCGGCGGCTTCGCCGCCGTGGGCTTCGCGTTGCCCATCTGCAGCTTCAACGTCGCGGCTCTCGCGGCTGCGATGTAGGTCTCGTCGACGTCCGCGTTGGAACCCGCTTCGGGACGAAACAGCGTGGAGTCACCCTGCGCGAGGTTCTCGAAACCGCGCACGCTGACCTGCCGCAGCGAGCCGCTGCGCAGCATCGCGCCGCCTTTCAGCGAGCCGCTGGAGGCCATCGGGTGACGACGGTTCCGGGCGCGCGGTGAGAAGTGCGCGGGGGCGACGCCCAATTCTTCACAAATTCGGCAAAGTCAGCCTATCTTCGTTCGGAGCGTTCGGGTGGAGCGTTCGACAGACCAAAGTCGGTCGGTAAAAAACACCGACCGATCGGGTTTCACCGAGCGTCCGGTTTCGGAGTTTGGCGTTTAGGGTGAACATCGAAAGGCTTTTCTCGGTAATTCTCGTCGCTTCGTGTCCCGTCGCCATGACGCTCGTTCGAATTCGCGCGAGCGTTCTCCTCGCCGCGCGGCGCTCGCCTCGCGCCATACCGCGTCGCGCGGGCGGAAGGCGCGGTCCGCGCGATGGCGTTCGCGGGCTACGCCGAGACGCAGCGGCGGCGCGCGCGGTTCCGCGGCGCGAACAGGCGCGGAGGCGCGCGCGGAGGCGCGCGCGGAGGCGTCTACGTTCTCGGATGCGTCCCGGTGACGCTGCCCACGCTCGCCGCGCTGGCGCTGTGCAGCCTCGTCACCGCGTTCCTTCTGGCGTCGCGCATGAGTGACCGCGACCGGAGCGTCGAGCCCGGGAGCGCGCAGATGTCCTCCTTCGCCGCGGCGGTCGGCGCGGGCGCGATGCGCCGCGGGGAGAGGGACCCGACGCTGGACGGGGAGCTCGGGACGCAGACGGTGGCCGACGCGAGATGGACGGCGCGCGCGAGCGCGCGCGGCGCTCCCGCGCTCGGCCCCTCCGCGGCGTTCTGCGCGCTTCCGTTCGACCCGCTGGTGTGCGCGCACGGCACGGTGGGCGCGTCCTTCTGGCCGGCGGGGTCGAGCGTCGAGAGGCCGTTGCCCAACACCGTGCCGGCGCTGGCGGCGGTTGTCGCCGCGGGCCACGCGTGCGTCGAGGTGGACGTCTCGCGGAGTAAGGACGGCCACCTGGTGGCGCTGCACGCGCGGGAGCTCAGGCGTTTGACCGCGAACAGGCACGCGAACGTGGGCGAGCTGACGCTGGAGGAGATTTTGAATTTGCCCGTCCCCGGCGGCGGGTACTCCGTGGCGACGTTCGCGGAGGCGATGGCGACGGTGATGCACAGAGGCTTGGCGCAGATCACCGTCGACTTCAAGGAGGACGAAACGAAAGACGCCGGCGAGAGACGCGCGGACGTCTCGAACGCGGCGGCGGTTCCGGGCGCCTTTCGACGGGTCGAAAAAGCGCATGTCGCTTCTTCGCAGTCGCGCGTCTCGCCGCGCTCGTCGTCCGACGCGACGCGCGGGTTCGGCCAGGCTGTCTTGAGCGCCATAGCGGCCGTGGACGAGACCGGCTCGGGGTGCCCGGAGTGCGTCTTCTGGGGGAAGAGCGACGACGTGATGCTGGAGATTCTAAACGAAAACCCGGAGGCGCGCGTGGGGTTCACGGTGGCCAACTTCTCGCGCGCGGTCCGCGACGCCGGCCTCGGCTCGGTCGACCCGAACGAGCGCGAGCTGATACGAAGGGCGAGCGCGAGTACCTCGAGCGCGTTCGCGATGGGCCCATCGCGAACGCGTTCGGGGCGGACCAAAGACGGGGACCGAAAGCGGGGCTCGCCGATCGCGGGCGAAAGCAAGGTGGTGGCTGCCGTGCAGAGCGAGATGATCGAGCCGGCGTTAACGCGGCGGCTGCGGGGCGAGAACGTGCCGGACGTGTACGCGTGGACCGTGAACGACGAAACGAGCGTGCGCCGCGTCGCCAACCACGGCGTGCACGGGATCGTGACGGACGAGCCGGAGGAGGCGACGCGGGTCGTCCGCGCGATGCGCGCGACGTGCGACGCCCCGCTGAATCCCGAGTCGCCCCCGCGCGGCGGCGCGGCGGAGGCGAACCCGGCGCGACCCCGCGCCTCGGCGAGGGGGCGCAAGGCGTCGCCGGGGAAGCGAGGGAGGGACGAGGGATAGAGTAGTAAGAGCGTGTGTGGTCGATAGTTTAGCTGTAGTAGACTATACGGCGTTACGGTATCGGGGCTTTGCGTAGACTACGACGAACGCGCGACTGATTGCCGGTACACAGACTCCTTTCTATCGCGTCGGGCGCGCGCGAGAACGTTTCGATTCATTTCTTCCCCCCCCCGAACCCAGCGAACCCCATCATCGCCGCCATCTCCGGGTCCATCTCCCCCAGGCCGTCGTCACCCCCGTTGCCCTTCTTGGCCTCCTTCTTCGCCTTCTTGCGTTCCTGCCGCTCCGCGCGGAGCCGCTCCTCTTCCTCCGCGGCGGCGGCGACGCGGGCGGCGAAATCCAAAACCTTCGCATCCTCCGCCTCCGCCTTTTTGCGCTTAGCGCTCTCGAAGCGCGCCTTGACCTGGTCCACCGTACTCCGCTCGACGCGCATGGACATCCCCATCGCCTTCTGCTGCTTCTTCCCGTTGATGTGGTCCAGGTACGCCATGCTATCTTTAAGAATCACGCCCGTCTCCTTGCACTTAAACCCCAGCCCCTCGCCCGTGTCCAGGTTGACGATGGTCTTCGTCCCAACTCGCGCCTCGAGCTCCTTCTTGTAGTCGCGCTGGATGATGCTGCTCACGTTCAGCTCCTTGCGCTCGACGATCGCGCCCGCGGGCGGGCGCGCGGGCTTGCCATCCTTACCGCCGTACTTCGCATCCTCCGCCTTCTCGCGCTCGGCGGCGCGCGCGGCGTACTCGTCCTTGTCCCACTTCCGACGCTGCGTGTTGTCCACCCCGGCGGACGGCATGGCGCGCGTCTGAGCGTGGAACCGCGCGTGCGCTGAAGACCGCGAAGACCGCGACCGCGTCTCGCCTCGACCCCCGCGCGCCCGCGAAGCGACGAAGGACCGACGAGGGACCTGTGGCGTCTCCGAGCCGCGGCTGATAGTGTGGCGGGGCGTCCTCGAGATTCAGATTTGAGCGCTTGAGAGCGCCGAAATTCTCGCACCGCCGCGCTCGCGCTGCGGAGTGCGGTCTGGGGATTCGAACGGGATCTCGATCCACGTGAGCCGGCTCGGGCGAGCCACGAAAAATATCCCGGCAGGCGCGTCTTCGGTCGCCGTCAGGGTTGTCGCGGCATTGCTCTCCGCACACACGCAGAGAAACATGGCTTCCTTCGCTGAAGCTCCCGCCGGTGACGTCGCCAAGGGTACGTCGAGACACGCGCGAACGCGCGGCGCATCGACTCGCGCGCTCGAAGGTGGTCGCGCGCGTCCCCCCGCGCGGTCGCCCCAGCTCACCCCCTCCGTTCCCATCTTGGATGTCTGCTTTCACAGGCGCGAAGATCTTCAAGACCAAGTGCGCGCAGTGCCACGTCGCCGAGGCCGGCGGCGGCCACAAGCAGGTACGTCTGCCGCGACGCGAGCGGGAACAGCCCGCATGCCGACCGGCGATTCCCCCCCCCCGCGCGACCGACCCCCGATCCCCCGCCGCGAAAAACCTCCCCGGCGGATCGCACGCCAGCGCGGTTTCTCCCGGTGGCCAGCCCGGTGCGCCACAGTGCGCGCTCGAGTCCCACAACGGTTTTTCGACCCGTCTCCCGACGGCGTTCGCGTTTTTTCTGTTCGGTTCAGTCGCGCGGCGCGCTGACCGCCTCGCTACCGAAACGCACGACCGAAACGCGTAGGGCCCCAACCTCGGCGGTCTGTTCGGCCGCGTCTCCGGCACGACGGAGGGTTTCGCGTACTCCGCCGCGAACAAGAACAAGGGCGTGAAGTGGGGCGAGGACACGCTCTACGACTACCTGCTCAACCCGAAGAAGTACATCCCGGGCACGAAGATGGTCTTCGCCGGGCTTAAAAAGCCGCAGGACCGCGCCGACCTCATCGCCTACCTCAAGGACAGCACCAAGTGAGTCTCTCAGTAGTCTACATACGGAACACGAGGTGGCGCTCGCGTATCTACTCGCGTGGCTCATCGCGTGTAAAGGGACTCGCGCGCGTGGGAGAGCGTTCGGGAGAGGACCTTTCATATCAAGTCAGTTCGTTCACGTTTTTTACGATTGCGTTTTCGCCGCACTCGACAGTTCGCTGACTGATGATGACGCGAAAAGGCGACATCGTGGCGTTTTGGACAACGAAACTTGCCGTTTACGACGCGCGCGATGACGCCTCTGGGCACCTTCCCTCGCTCGACCACTCGCGGGCGCGCGATGGACGACCTGGACGACCTGGACGTGGAGGTGCTCGACGATGAGCTCCTCGGGACGCCGGGGAAGGACCTGCCCGCGCCGGCGAGCGCGCCGGCGGCGCCGGTCGCCAAGGCCAACCCCTTGACGTCCTTGCCTCCGCTGCGAAAGCCGCAACAACTCGCGCCTCTGCCTCCCATCGGAGGCGCGAAGCCGCTCGCGGCGCCGCGCGCGCTCGAGCCCGTCCGCGGCGGGTCCGGCGCGTCCGCGCCGACTGCGGGGGCGCTCGTCGCGCGCGCCAAGGCCGAGGCGTCGCAGTCCGATGCCGCCCCGGCGCGCGTCACCGGCTCGCTGATGGGCACCGGAGAAGACACCAGCAGCAGCGACGAAGATTCGGACGACGGCGACGGCGGCGGCGGCGGCGGCGGCGGCGGCTCCGCGAAGACCGAAGCCGACCGACCGTCTGACACGACGCGATCGACTTTGGATTCGAACGAACCCGTCCCCACGAACGTCCCCTTTCTCGACGCGTTCGGGTCGGACGCAGAGGCGGCGGAGGAGGTGGCGCGCGGCGGCGAGCGGACGCCGACCGCCGCTCGTCCCCCGCGTTCCGAAAAAACGAAAACCACCTCCGGCGACGCCGCCATCGACGCCATCGACGCGCTGGACGCGGCGGCGTCCGCCTCGGGCACCGCGCAGCTGGGGGTGCGGCGGCTCGCGGAGAAGTACGAGGACAAGTTCGAGCTCCAGCTGGACGACGAGGACGAAAAAGCCGCCGCGCGCGGGGACGCGTCGAGCGGCGCCGCCGCGGGCGCCGGGGACGACGACGACGAGTTCGAGTACGCGTTCGAGGGCGAGACCCGCGCGGGCGCGACGCACCGCGTGGCGTTCAAGGCCAGGCCCATGCCCGCGGCGCTGGTCACGGACGTCAAGAGCATGCCCATGGAGACGTTCGCGGAAGAAGAGGAGGAGGAGGAGGAGGAGGAGGAGGAGAGCGTTTCGGCGGCGAGCGTTTCGGCGGCGAGCGTTTCGGCGGAGTCGCCC
>Ga0181601_10005810_pt1 | contig 10245 bp, 10 predicted proteins | sample 041ome_8_FD_133020 | JGI IMG/M metagenome (GOLD analysis project Ga0181601, IMG submission 133020) | Coastal salt marsh microbial communities from the Groves Creek Marsh, Skidaway Island, Georgia - 041407BS metaG (megahit assembly) | ecosystem: Environmental > Aquatic > Marine > Intertidal zone... | reverse complement strand
CGAGTTGCAAGATACATTGATCAAAAATGGCTAGAGTTTAATACTCAAGGATATATAGAGTGTGACATATCTAGTTATAGATTTGAGAAAGAGTCACTTGAGAATATGAATCCACAAAAATTGTTTAATTATATTCTACAAAACTATGAGACTTCTCAAAACATTTTGATAATCTGGGATATACTTAGTATATTAAGGGGAAAGAAAAGCAAGCTTGTGCTATATACGTATGATTCGTTTTTGATTGATTTAAGCGCGGAAGAACGGGATTTGATGCAAGATGTGCAAAATATATTTAAAAAATTTGAACTAAATACAAAGGTTAAGCATGGAGACAACTATGATTTTAGATGAACAAGCCAATACGTATAATGTGACATATGACGTTATAACGGATTTAGAAAATATAAAAGACTTGAATAATAAACTTTTCTGTACATTTACTAATTTAGATGGATTAGATGCCCTGGTTAGTGAGTTGTCCTCAAAGTATAGCATAATATATAATAAGATGTTTGTTCTTGAAATTATAGGCAAGAATGAATATGTTGTTACATACAATGTTGAGCAGGGCAATGTAAGCGATATTCCTGAAAATACTATTTTGGTTCATAGAAAGAAAGAATCAAATACTTTATATACAATAAATGCTCTTAATGAGTTGATTAAAAGACTTAATGGAGGTGTAGTAGATACAAAATTCCCAATTGATTGGAATCATTATAGAAATTGTATTTTATTAACCCAACACAATGAGTTAAATCAGTTAAATACAAAGATTTATAAAATTATCGAGTTGTGAAAGAATTAAAACTCTTTAGACAATATCTCTTAAAAGAACAAGTTACTTATGACTTTATTGAATTAAGTGGTGATCAATATGTTAGTGTGTCTCCTGGAGATGGTCGTAGTAGAGGGTTTTTCTTTTCTATAAATGGTGACCAGGCTTTTATAAAAGTAGATGATTTTGATATTAATACAAAAAATCTTTTTTCTAAATTATTTCCAAACGCTGATTATAACAAAGATACAGCAATTGTATCCTTAGATGATATTAAAAAATTTACTCCTGAACAAGATAGTACTACCCCTTCTTCTAGCAAATATTTTAATAATGGGATTTTAGATTTAGATGCCGTAGAAGATTATTTATCCCAATCTAATGATATAGGAAAAGTAAAAGTATTTATTGGGGATGATGAAGCATCTGATGATTTACCTTCCTCAGATGATTTTAGTAGTGATAATGAGGTAGAGGCTGCTTTACAACAGGCTTTTGATTTTTATCATAATATTTAAAAAAATATTTGGCAGTGCCAGATTAGGTTATTATATTATTGTTACATTAAAATTAGTTATAAATGGACTTATCAGTACTTAAACAGAGGCTGGACAACCTCCAGCAAAAAGCTGCACCGCAGCAAAAAACAGATTACACAACCATTTTTTGGAGACCTTCAATTGGTAAACAACAAGTTAGAATTGTGCCTTCAGCATTTGATTCTTCTTCACCATTTACCGAATTGAAATTCTATTATGGTATTACCAATAAGGTTATGATTTCACCTTTAAACTTTGGTGAGAAAGACCCTATTGCAGAATTTGCCCAAAAACTACGAGCAGGCGAGTATGACAAAGAAAATTATGTTTTAGCTAAAAAATTAGATGCTAAAAATAGAGTTTTTGTTCCTGTTATTGTTCGTGGAGAAGAAGACAAAGGTGTTAGACTATGGCAATTTGGTAAAATGATTTATGAAGATTTATTGTCAATGGCTATAGATGAAGAAATCGGTGATTACACTGACATTGTAAATGGACGTGATTTCACTCTAGAGACAGTAGGACCTGAGTCTACTGGAACAAATTATAATAAAACCTCAGTTAGACCTAGAATGAAGACTTCACCCTTATCAGAGGATAAAGCACAGGTTGAAACGTGGTTAGCAGAACAGCCTAACCCTAAAGAGGTTTTTAAACGTTTTACATTTGATGAAATGAAATCTGCCTTAGTTAAATGGTTATCTCCTGAAGAGGCTGAATCTGAAGGTGATATTATTTCTGAACCCGCAAGTGATTTTGATAATGGTCCTAGTGATTTACCTTGGGAAAAAGAAGGTAGTAACTTTAGCTTAGATACTTCTAAAGTTAAAGAATCTAAAACGGATCAATTTGATAAATTATTTGACTAATGGCTAAACGAAAAAATGCTTCACTCTCGGCAGCAGTGTCTGCCGAGATTAAAAGTAAATTTGATTTAGATAAGTTTAAATCTAAAAAAGGTTTAGACAAAAATATCAAATTTAAGGATCAAGAATGGATTCCTTTATCTAAAGCATTTCAGGATGTAACTTCTATTCCTGGTATTCCAATGGGGCACATTGTAATGCTTAGAGGCCATTCAGATACCGGCAAAACAACTGCATTAATTGAAGCCGCTGTATCAGCTCAAACCAATGGTATTTTACCAGTATTTATTGTTACTGAGATGAAATGGAATTGGGAACATGCTGTACAAATGGGCTTAGATATTAATATAGAACGTGATCCCGATACAAATGAAATTATTGGCTACGATGGTAATTTTATTTATGTAGATAGAGAAACAATTAATTCAATTGAAGATGTAGCTGCATTTATTTTAGATTTAATGGATGAGCAGAAAAAAGGTAATTTACCTTATGATTTACTATTCTTATGGGATAGTATTGGATCTGTACCTTGTGAAATGTCCCTTAAATCAAATAAAAACAATAACGAGTGGAATGCAGGTGCGATGTCAACTCAATTTGGAAATAACGTAAATCAAAAGATTGTGATGTCGCGTAAGGAATCTTCCCCTTACACTAATACTTTAGTAGCAGTAAATAAAGTTTGGACATTAAAACCAGAATCGCCAATGGGGCAACCCAAATTAATGAATAAAGGTGGTTATGCAATGTGGTATGATTCAACATTTGTAGTTACATTTGGTAATATTATGTCTGCTGGTACATCTAAAATTAAAGCAATTAAAGATGGCAAGCAGGTAGAATTTGCTAAACGTACTAATCTACAAATTGATAAAAATCACGTTAATGGTGTTACTACAAGAGGTAAAATCGTAATGACACCCCATGGTTTTATTAATGATGACCCAAATGAATTAAAAAAATATAAAGATCAATATGCTGCAGATTGGTCTAAAGTATTAGGTGGATTGGACTTTAAAGTAATAGAAGAAAACGAGGAAGTTCAACCCGAACCACACACACAAGAGCCTGAATAAATGAAACATAAAGAGTTGTTTAAACTTCTAGATGAAGTTCAAGAGGATAAGACTGCCACAGAATTAAAAAGACATGATAGAGTTCTTTTAATAGATGGGTTAAACTTATTCTTTAGAAACTTTGCAATGCTTAACATGGTTAACCCTGATGGGGTCCATATAGGTGGGTTAGGAGGATTTTTACGCTCTTTAGGTGCTTTAATCAGGCAAATACAACCTACCTCTGTTTATGTAGTATTCGACGGAGCGGGTTCTACAACCAACCGCAAGAACCTGCTCCCCGAATACAAATCAGGGCGTAATTTACAACGAATTACAAATTGGGAAGTGTTTGAGGATTTAGACGATGAGCATGACTCAAAAGTAGACCAGATAGTACGTCTAATCCAATATTTAAAAATGCTCCCCATTAAAACCGTAGCATTCGATAAAGTAGAAGCTGACGACATTATAGCAGTGTTATCTAAAAAACTAGAAACTGAATATAATTCAAATGTTTTTATAGTATCCTCAGATAAAGACTTTATACAAATAGTAACTGATAAAACTATTGTATATCGTCCTATGGAAAAAGAATATTATACTAAAGAAACAGTAAAAGAAAAATTTGGTGTATTAGCTGAAAACTTTATCCTATATAAAACCTTACTTGGAGATAATTCAGATAAAGTCCCGGGTGTTAAAGGATTAGGTGCTAAAGGTATATTTAAAAAGTTCCCAGAATTACAAGAACAAATTTTAACTTTAAATGATATATTTGATATATCTACTAGGAAATTTAAGGAACATGTTGTATATTCAAGAATTGTTCAAGATCAAGATCGATTAGAAAACACATATAAAATTATGGATTTATCTACTCCTATGATTGATGAACATGAAATAGAGTTTTTAAACCATTTAGTTAAAGATGATTTACCAGAATTAAATTCTAAACCATTTATTACCTTATATGAAGAAGATAAATTAGGAGGTATGATTAGAAATTTAGAGTATTGGATTAGAGATAATTTTGCTGAATTAAAGTTATATAGTGAATGACATTAACATCATTAAATCAATATGGACATGATTTCCAGATAAAGGTTATATCCTCGTTACTAACCCATAAAGGGTTTTTAACTAATATTCATGATATAATCTCTGAGGAATACTTTGAAAATCAGGCACATAGATGGACTATAAAGGAGATACTTTCTTATTATGATAAGTATCATACTACACCTTCACTGGAAGTACTTAAAGTAGAATTACAGAAAGTAGAAAATGAGGTACTTCAAATATCAATTAAAGAACAACTTAAAGATGCTTATGTTGCTTCGGATGATGATTTAAAGTATATTCAAGAAGAATTTACTAATTTTTGTAAAAATCAACAATTAAAAAAAGCATTAATGACTTCTGTTGATTTACTTAAAGGTGGTGATTTTGATGGTATTAGATTTATTATTGACAATGCTATTAAAGCGGGTAATGATAAAAATGTAGGACACGAATATAATAAGGATATTGAAGAACGATATAGACCCAATAACCGAGTTACAATTCCTACCCCTTGGGATGAATTTAATAAGTTATTACAAGGTGGTTTAGGTAATGGTGATTTTGGTTTAATATTTGGTAATCCCGGTGGTGGTAAATCATGGTCGCTAGTAGCATTAGGTGGTTATGCTGTAAAATTAGGTTATAATGTATTACACTATACATTAGAATTAGGAGAAGATTATGTTGCAAGACGGTATGATGCATTCTTTACTAAAATAGATGTAAGCCAGATTTACAAACATAAAGAGGCTGTTCAAAAAGTAGTTCCACAACTTGAAGGAAGGTTGATAGTTAAAGAATTTCCAACAGGTAAGGCAACAGTCTCAACAATAGAATCTCATATTGCAAAATGTACAGACCTTGGTATAAAACCTGATTTAGTTATCATTGATTATGTTGACCTTTTATCATCAAGACGTAAAAATAGGGAACGTAAGGATGAAATAGATGATATTTATCAAAGCACAAAAGGATTAGCCCGAGAATTAGATATACCTATATGGTCAGTATCACAGGTTAATAGAGCAGGTGCAAAAGACGATATAATAGAAGGCGACAAAGCTGCGGGATCCTATGATAAAATGATGATAGCTGACTTTGCCGCTTCTCTTTCTCGTAAAAAAGAAGATAAAGTAAAAAACACAGGTAGATTTCATATTATGAAGAACCGTTATGGTCAAGATGGTCACACTTATTCAGTTTTAGCTGATACATCAACTGGCCACTTTACAGTTCAAAAATACCAAGCAGAAAACGAAGGAGAAGATCAACAAACTATGGTTGAATCACATCGCTCAAATGAGTATGATGTTGATGTAGACAAGTTTGATAAATCTAAAATCTGGGAAAGGTTCCAAAAACACGAAAAAAATATTTAACAATTAAATTTATTACAAATGGCAGGCAAATCTTTATTGCAGGAACGCATCGTTTACAAACCTTTCGAATATCCAGAAGCACATGATTATTGGATGAAACAACAACAAGCACATTGGTTACATACCGAAGTGCCTATGATGTCTGATGTTAATGATTGGAAACAAAACTTATCAGAGACAGAAAAAAATATTATTGGATCTATTTTAAAAGGGTTTGCTCAAACAGAAACTGTAGTAAATGATTATTGGTCAACATTAGTAACTTCTTGGTTTAGAAAACCTGAAGTAATTAAAATGGCTGTTACATTTGGTGCTTTTGAAACAATACATGCTGAAGCCTATTCTTTATTAAATGAAGAGTTAGGTTTAGATGATTTTGCCGAATTTTTAGAAGATGAAACTACAATGGCTAAAATTGAAACTCTAATGAATGTTAGAGATTCTCATGATGGTACCCCTGATTGGCATGAAAGAGCTAAATCATTAGCCATCTTTTCAGCATTTACAGAAGGTGTAAATTTATTTTCTTCTTTTGCTGTTTTACTTTCTTTTAAATTAAGAAATCTACTTAAAGGAGTAGGTCAAATAGTAGAGTGGAGTATTAGAGATGAATCATTACATTCAAATGCAGGTTGTTGGTTATTTAGAACTTTGTTACAAGAACACCCAGAGTTAAATACACCAGAACTTAAAGAACAAATTGAAGAAGCTGCCCGTTTATCTTTAAAATTAGAATTAGATTTTATTGATAAAGTATATGAAATGGGAGATTTAGAAGGTTGTTCAAAATATGATTTAGTATCATTTATTAAACATAGAGTAAATACAAAAATGGGAGATTTAGGGTATGAAGCTATTGTAAATGGTATAGATAAAGAAGCAGTACAAAGAATGAAATGGTTTGATTCACTATCAGCCGGAAAACAACATACAGATTTCTTTGCAAATCGAGTAACAAATTATAGTAAAGGTGTTCAAAATTGGGATGCCGCAGCATTATTTTAATTATGGATAATAACATTTATACAGATTACACAAACTGGGAAGCAGGTAAAGATTATCCTGAATGGATGGATGAAATATCTTTAGCTACCCTAACTAAAGGTTATTTACTACCTGGTGAGACAGTAAAAACTGCTTATAGACGAGTTGCAAGAGCAGCAGCTATAAGACTTAAAAAACCAGAACTTGAAAATAAATTTTATAAATTGTTTTGGAGAGGATGGGTTGGTTTAGCTTCCCCTGTTTTATCAAATATGGGAACAGATAGAGGAATGCCTATTTCTTGTTTTGGTATAGATACACCTGATTCTATTAGAGGAATTGGCTTAACAAATGCTGAATTAATGAAATTAACTTCTCAAGGTGGAGGTGTAGGTATCTCTGTATCCCGCATTAGACCTAGAGGGGCCCATATTACAGGTAATGGTAAATCAGAAGGTGTAGTACCATGGTGTAAAATTTATGATTCTGCAATTATTGCTACAAATCAAGGTAATGTAAGACGTGGGGCTGCTTCTGTAAACCTAGATATTAACCATCCTGATATAGATGAATTTTTAGAAATTAGAAGACCTAAAGGCGATCCTAACAGACAATGTTTAAACTTACATCAATGTGTAGTTGTAGATGATTCTTTTATGCGTAAGCTAGAAGCACGAGATCAAGATGCAATGAATACTTGGGCTAAGATTTTAAAAGCAAGAATGGAAACGGGTGAACCCTATGTTATGTTTAAAGATAACATAAATAAAAACAACCCAATTGCTTATATGTTAAATAACTTAGACGTTACAATGACAAATATTTGTACGGAGATTACGTTATTTACCGATGAAGAACATTCATTTATATGTTGTTTATCGTCTCTAAATTTAGCCAAATATGATGAATGGAAAGACACAGACACTGTAGAATTAGCTACCTGGTTCTTAGATGGTGTAATGCAAGAATTTATAGATAAATCTTCAGGTAGAGAATCTTTAAAGCGTACTAATGCACACGCTAGAAAAGGTAGAGCATTAGGATTAGGGGTAATGGGTTGGCATACTTTCTTACAACAAAAGAAATTACCTTTTAATTCCATAGCTTCAACTGCCCACACACACAATATATTTAATGATATTAGAGGTAAAGCTGAAAAAGCATCTCGTGATTTAGCAACAGAATATGGTGAACCAATTTGGTGTAAGGGAACAGGTATGAGAAATACCCATTTATTAGCTATTGCCCCTACAGTATCAAATTCAGTAATTACAGGAGGAATATCAGCTGGTATTGAACCTTTGCCTGCTAATATCTATACTTTTAATGGTGCTAAAGGTACTTTTATTAGAAAAAATAAAGTATTACAAAATATTTTAGCTGAAAAAGGAGAAGATAAAGATAAATGGTGGGATCAGATGCTTCAAGATGGGGGATCCGCTCAAAACTTACCAGATAATATTTTATCTCCTGAAGATAAAGAATTATTTTTAACTTTTTCTGAAATTAATCAATTAGAATTAGTTAGACAGGCTGCCATAAGGCAACGTTACTTAGATCAAACACAGTCATTAAATTTAAGTTTTGATCCTAATGATTCACCTAAATGGATAAATCAAGTACATTTAGAAGCGTGGAAACTTGGAGTAAAAACATTATATTACCTTCGTACTGACTCCGTCATCAAAGGTGATTTAGGATCTCGAATGGCTGATTGCATTTCGTGTGACGGTTAAATATTTATTAACGTAAAACTGATTATATGAGTTTACATTCAATTACTAAGTTATATTTACTTAGTTTTATTATTGGGTTTTCGTCTTGTACTAAAGCTCAAATACAAGAACCAAACCTTAGATCTCAGGTTAAAGTAGAAACCTCAATCTTTACGGTTATCTATTCTGAGACTAAAGAACAACCAATTACCTTAACTTATAAATCTTCTAACAGACCTAAAAATGTAGATAGGGGTTCAATGAATTTTTATGGTGAAAAAAACTACCATACTTCTGATAATGCTGATTATTATAGAAATATATGGGATAAAGGTCACCTAGCCCCTGCAGCTACATTCTCAGATTCCTATAAAAATTTAAAACAAACTTTTTCATACTTAAATTGTGCTCTACAAAACCAATATCTAAATCGTGGTGAGTGGAGATTATTAGAGGAACAAGAAAGAAAATGGGATGACACCGAAGAATTATTAATAAAAGTAGATATAAAATTTTCAAATACCGTTTTACCTAGTGGAGCTACTTTACCATCCACGTTTGTAAAACATATAAAATTTACAAAAAGTAATGTTTATAAGTGCTATTCATTTCCTAATGAAAGGCCTATCAAAGATTGGGAGGAATATGAAGTTAAACATTCACATTAAAGGTTATATTTTGTCTAATTTAAAATTCATGTATACATGAGAAATTTTCTGAGCTTATTGTTATTATTAACAATGGGATTTGCCTTTGGGCAAGAAACTAGTACTGAATCTAAAACCATCTTAGATGTTAATTTGGAAGAAGTAGTAGTTACTTCACGTGTAATTGATGTTGCAAAAGAAAGAGAAACACCGATTGCAGTGAGCACAATTTCAGCACAAGAAGTGCTGTTAAAAGTGGGAAACCAAGAATTCCCTGAAATTATGAACAAAACACCTGGTGTTTATGCTACAAAACAAGGAGGGGGATATGGTGATAGCCGAATTTCTCTTCGTGGATTTGATCAGCGTAATACTTCATTCCTTATCAACGGACAGCCAGTCAATGATATGGAAAACGGATGGGTGTATTGGTCAAACTGGCAAGGTCTGACTGACGTTACGTCTAACATTCAGATTCAACGTGGACTTGGGGCCACTTCATTAGCAGTACCATCAGTAGGAGGTACTGTTTCTATTTTCACTAAAAGTGCTGAAAAAGCTCAAGGTGGATCCTTAACTCAAATGGTTGGTAATGATGGCTATATTAAAACTACAGCTATTTACAACACAGGAGTAAACGATAAAGGATGGTCATCATCTTTCTTGTTAACTAAATGGTCTGGTAACGGATACATTTATAACACTTCAGGGGCAGGATGGACTTATTTTGCTTCAGTAGGATATACACCCGAAGGTTCAGCTCATAGCTTAAACCTTTCTGCTTTAGGTGCTGGACAATGGCACCATCAAAGAGACGTATGGGTTTCAATTCGTGACTACCAAAACTTTGGAGAAGATGGAATCGATAGAAGATGGAACACTAACGGTGGTACCTTAAACGGAGAGGAATTTAACTTACGTAGAAACTTCTACAACAAACCTCTTGCTACTTTAAACTGGGACTGGGACATTTCAGATAATGTACAGTTAAACACTTCACTTTACGGTTCAGCTGGTAGAGGTGGAGGAACAGGTCCTCGTGGTAGAAACTACTATGATGCTGGAATCGATATTCTACCTTTTCAAAAAGATCTTACAGAACACTATCTAGAAGATGGAACACTAACGGTGGTACTTTAAACGGAGAGGAATTTAACTTACGTAGAAACTTCTACAACAAACCTTTAGCTACATTAAACTGGGATTGGGAT
>Ga0181601_10005806_pt1 | contig 10248 bp, 8 predicted proteins | sample 041ome_8_FD_133020 | JGI IMG/M metagenome (GOLD analysis project Ga0181601, IMG submission 133020) | Coastal salt marsh microbial communities from the Groves Creek Marsh, Skidaway Island, Georgia - 041407BS metaG (megahit assembly) | ecosystem: Environmental > Aquatic > Marine > Intertidal zone... | reverse complement strand
GCGCCAGTTGCACCTGCGGCACCTTGAGCACCTTGAGGTGAAGAACCTTGAGCACCTTGTGGCCCTTGTGCACCCTGTAAACCTTGAGCACCGGTTGGTGAAGCACCTTGAGGACCTTGAGCACCCGTTGGTGAAGAACCATCAGCACCTTGTGCACCTTGAGGACCTTGAGCACCCGTTGGTGAAGCACCTTGTGGTCCTTGAGCACCTTGAGCACCAGTTGCACCTGCAGCACCTTGAGCACCTTGAGGTGAAGAACCTTGAGCACCCTGTGGCCCTTGTGCACCCTGTAAACCTTGAGCACCCGTTGGTGAAGAACCTTGTGGTCCTTGAGCACCGGTTGGAGATGCACCTTGTGCACCTTGTGCACCTTGTGGACCTTGTGCACCAGTTGGTGAAGAACCTTGTGGTCCTTGAGCACCTTGAGCGCCAGTTGCACCTGCGGCACCTTGAGCACCTTGAGGTGAAGCACCTTGTGCACCTTGAGCTCCTTGTGGACCTTGTAAACCTTGAGCACCAGTTGGTGAAGAACCTTGTGGTCCTTGAGCACCTGTTGGTGAAGCACCTTGTGGTCCTTGAGCACCTTGTGGGCCCTGAGCACCTTGAGGAGATGCACCTTGAGCACCTTGAGCGCCTTGTGGACCTTGTGCACCCTGTGGACCTTGTGCACCAGTTGGTGACGCACCTTGAGCGCCTTGAGCACCTTGTGGACCTTGTGCGCCTTGTGGGCCGGTAGCACCTTGAGCACCTTGTGGAGATGCACCTTGAGCACCTTGAGCGCCTTGTGGACCTTGTGCACCTTGTAAACCTTGAGCACCTTGAGGTGAACCTCCTTGAGCACCTTGAGGGCCTTGAGCGCCTTGTGGGCCGGTAGCACCGGCAGCACCTTGAGCACCTTGAGGAGATGCACCCTGTGCACCTTGAGGACCTTGAGCACCCTGTACACCTTGAGCACCCTGTACACCTTGAGCACCTTGAGGAGATGCACCTTGTGCACCTTGAGCGCCTTGTGGACCCGTAGGACCTGCGGCACCTTGAGCACCTTGAGGTGATGAACCTTGAGCACCTGTATTACCCTGTGGACCTTGTGCACCTTGTAAACCTTGAGCACCTTGAGGAGATGCACCTTGAGCACCTTGAGGGCCTTGCCCGCCAGGTGAACCTTGTAGTCCTTGAGGACCTTGTGCGCCTTGAGATGTAGCACCTTGAGCACCGGTTGAGCCAGTAGCACCTTGAGCACCAGTAACACCTTGAGGACCAGTTGGGCCGGTTGGACCGGTGTTATGTAGTAATATATTTCCTACATAGAAATTATGGTCTGGTTCAACCTCTATACTAATATATTCAAATGACTCTTCTACATAATTGATTGAAAGAATATGTAGGTCATTATGTAATTCTAACTTATTGTTGTATGCATTGATAGGATTAACCCAAGCACCCATCAAAGTGAGTAATTGAGCATCGTGAGTTGTTTTAACTACCGAACCATCCGAAAATTTTATTACTAAATATGAATCAGATGTGTTATTAGTTATACTAACAACTTCGTTTTCTCTAATTGAGTTGGAACTTAAATCATAACCTTTTACTACATCACCAATTTTCACCTCACCGATTGGTGTGAGAACTCCGTTGATTTCAAGTAAGGTATCTTTATGTAAACCGTGTATCATTTCCATATCCTACCTTTTAGTTTTCTAATCTAAATACGACTTGAACGGCATATAAATCAGCCGTATTTGTATTTTTGTCCAATCCTACCGATAATCTATCTCCGGCAGAGAATGACCACCCACTTCCAAAAGTAAATGTCTTATTTGTACCTGCAGCAGCCATTGTAACTGTGACTGCCGTACTGATTTGAGTACCATTTTTATCAATGGTTACATTCATACTATCGGTAGTTCCGTTTGCGTTTTCAGGTGATATAATTATTTTTTCAAGATATCCATTGCTTGGAGAAATCCAAACACCATAGGTCTTATTACTATTGGTCTGAATATCAGTTACTCCTCCCCAAGGGATGTATCCTTCTTGAATACCTTTAAAATCAACGAATGTTGCGACTGGGGTGACTATATTTGCCGCACCTTGACCACCAATGTCGGTCAATACTTCTGCGCCTGTCCTATAATCAATATTCCCTGCCGCATCAAGGACAAGGAATTTATCAGTATCAGTTCCAGCATTTACTGCGCCTGATAACTTTAACGAATTTAACTCTGCACTACTCCCAGAGGTAATGACTTTTTTCCAACTCGGCATATGCTCCATCCTATATTGCGGTTGGTAACACTTACGTGCCCACTTCCCTTACGGGCCTACAACCAGAATTATTATGATTAATCTTCTATAAATAGTATATAGTAAAATAAAAACCCCCACCGAAGTGAGGGTTTGAATCACATTGTATCTAAATGTTTTCGGAGTTTTAAAACGAGTGAGTAAAAGAACTCAACTTGTTTTCCTTTTATGTTGGTTTCTCCAAGAATTCCCATCAGAAACTCAACCTCTTGTTTAGAGAGGTCGAGTTCTGTTTTAGGAGTTTCTTTGTTGATTCCAAGTTTATCGTGTAAACTCATATATAACCTTTTTAGAATCATTTATTATTCTACATAGATGAAGACTTCACCAGCAGTTACACGAATGTTACCATTCTTCTCATAGTTAGAATCGGCAGTAGTTACAACTGCAGCTGCGTAAGCATCAGCACCAATTGTAGTTTGGTTATTAGTAGCACCTGTGTAGTCAAATGCCCAACGACCTGCAGACTGGTCCCAACCGAATGAAGTACCAGCACCTTCTACAACAATACCACCATCAGCAGCACCACCACCATCATTCAAATTGATGAATTGGTCAGTAACTTCCAAGTTAGTTGTATTAACCGTAGTAGTTGTACCATTTACAGTCAAGTTACCACTCAATGTCAAATCAACACCGGTAGCGCCTGTGTGAAGGGTTGCAGCTTTAGTTGCGAATGAACCAGTACCAGTCAAGTTACCAGTTACGTTACCAACTACATTACCTTTCAACGATGCAGTTACATCAGTCAACGAAATTCTACTAGCAAGATTGACTGTTAGTTCGTTTGTATCTACTTCAGTTTCGATGTTAGAACCACCACTAAAGGTTAATGTTTCTGCATTTGTAATTACACCCGTTCCAGTATCACCGGCGATGTCCAAATCATATGATGCTAAATCAAGTTGTGTAATTCTACCAGCAAGTGATGATGACAATGTTGTAGATGCACCAGAAATTGCAGTTTTAGCGTTTGCAGCGAACATTGTGTTTTCAACTGCACCAGCTTGGATAGTTGCAGCAGCAGTAAAGTTAGCTGAACCATCGAAGTTTGTAGAAGTGATTACAACATCACCAGTAGTAGTGAACGAACGTGGTGTTGTTAATTTAACTGCAACCGATGCAGTATCAGCAGTACCAGTTAAGTTACCATCTACATTACCTTTAAGTGAACCTGTAATTCCAGAGGTAACATTCAACGTACCGGCAACAACGGTATTACCGGTTGCGGCATCTACCGTAAATTTGTTGGTGTCGATTGCGAAATCACCATCAAGGTCCAAATCAGTAAATGTTACGTTGTTTGTTGTACCAAGGTTTTGGTCAATTGACTCAACATAACCCAATACGGTTGATGTAAGTGCGTTTAATTTTGTTCTTGCAGCATCACCCGAACCTGATACGAAGTCACCCAACGTACCCGTGGTTAAGTATCCTGCGTCGTTATCAAGTTGGCTAATCGCCGACCCCGAGACAACGACCTTTTTCCATTCTGCCATTTTAATTCTCCAATTTTTGTGTTAACACGTTTTTTATTGATATATCAAATATAACTTCTTTAATACTAATAAGTATGTTATTTTTCTTTTAAATTACCCAACCCCAAAATAAAATGCTGATGCTGAATAAGCAATCATACCGGCTTCTGCAGTTGGGAGTGTTGTTGATGATAAATCACCAACCTTCATTACGTTCGTTATTTTTAGACTACCTGTAATTTGTGCATTTCCAACATAAGGGAATACAGCACCCATCGAAGCAGCAATTGCAGATGCAAGTGATGCGGATACATCACCAATTCCGTTCAACCATAGAGATGAACCCGAAATACCACCTGATGCTGAAATACTTCCTTCAACATTTAAGTAATCTCTAACCCAAAGTTTACTATCTTTAGTTGAAGTACCATATCCAATCCAAGTTTGGTTCAATCCACCAGAGATGAAAAGAACATTACCATCAGTTACAGTACTTAATCCAATTGATGTGCCTGAATTATATCCGTTGAACATAAATGTTTCTTGTGCACCATTTCCAAGTGGTCCACCATTGGTAGCAAGTGTTCCATCACGATTGTATAGAATACCAGCGGCTCCAGGATAGATGTGACCACCTTGGTTTTTACCCGACGCAATACCAAATGCTCCATCATGTCTAACTATTTCAATACCATCGGTAGCTTCAATACGAAGAGCGTCAAGTCCGGTATGTAATATTGATAAACTACCTGTGATTTGTGCGTCGCCAGTATAAGGGAACGTATCGGACTGACCAAATCCACTTCTTGCAGCGGATGCTGAAATAAATGTATCGGATATGTAAGATGCGGTTGCAGCAGTTCCAAATAATGAACCAGTAACACCACCACTAACACGAAGTGACCCGGTTAGTTGTAGATTATTTTGTGATTCTAAATAAGTGTATGATAGTGGGTCTTGTGAACCTGTTGACCAAATTGTAGTACCACCAGCACCAGCACCAAGATTTGCTAAAGATACACTATTACCATTTGAAATAGAAAGTGTATTACCAACCAAACCCAAAGTTTGAGTTGCAGCAGCCACACCTGTATTCAAGGTGACTATTTGTTCAGCAACAGATGATGAATGATTTACAAAGGAGGTTTGTCTAAAATTGGTGTTAGCAAGTATAGAGTTTGCCTGGAATGCGCTAATAGTGGTTGGTTTGTTTTTTATCTGCGTATAACTAACCTGCGCAGATGAAGATATAACACCATTAGTTGATGTAATAACTCCCGTAAAAGAACCACTAAATGAGCCAGTATAGTCAAATGGCATATTGTTCTCCGATATTTATAAAATACTTTCCCTCACTTAATAAATAGTGAGAAAATTAACGGAACTACTTAATAGGAATATAATAATCGTAACACCTCATCCAAAGACTCATGTCTGTGGTTATCTTTCAGAGTCGTTGTATATACATATTGAGAATCTTTTAACTTTGGTACATCGTGAACTGCTGAATCATTATTGAATTTTAAATCAATTTGTTGACCATCTCCACAAAGTATCATTCGAGAGTTTTTTCCCAATCTACCCAAAACCATTCCAAGTTGCTGCTTGGTCAAGTTTTGAAATTCATCTACTATAACTATACAATTATCAAAAGTTCTTCCTCTAAAGTGAGTTAAAGATACCAATTCAATATCTTCATTCTTTTCCATCTTTTCCAAAACTTCAGGTTTGTTATAAACCTTTCTCATATTGGAGCGAATTGGAACTAACCAGGGTTCCATTTTTTCTTCCAATGACCCCGGCAAGAATCCGTTATCTTCATTTGAAACTGTTGGTCGTGTTATAACGATTTTATTTACTTCTCTTTTAAAGAACGAATCCAATGCAATTTGAACTGCCATTAAGGTCTTACCACTACCGGCCTTTCCTAATATAAAATTGAATGGATGATAAAGTATTTGTGATTTCGCTAACTTTTGTTCTTCTGATAGTGAAAGTGTGAACTTAATGTCCCCCTTTGGTACTCTCTTCTCTACGTTTTCAGGCATATATCATTCCCTTTATGTTATGTAACGGACTTTGGTATAAATATGATATAACCCAATAAAAAAGGGGGGCCGAAGCCCCCCTCTATAAAGATTATGTCAATCTATCAATTAGTCATTGAAGATTTCCAAACCGTGAACGTATACTTTACCGTAGAACTCACCACGAACCATTTGCTTAGCGTAACGAGTCATTACACCTTTGCGTGGTTGGAAGTTAGTTGGGTCGTATACAAGCGGAGTCATAATTAATGGAATGTATGGAGCGTAAACAGCACCAGTTTCCAAGAATTGAGCACCTTTGAAGCCCATCAAGATAAGGTTTTCTTGCATATATGGGTTCTTGTAAACTTGGTAGCGATTAGCGAATGAACCTACTTGAGATACACCCATTGCGAATTGCATTTCGTTACCAGTACCTGAAGCAGCGAATCCTGGGATAGACTCAAGGATAGTAGCTACATCTGGAGAAACAACCATAAAGTTAGCGCCACCTCTCATTGTCTTAGCGTGGATTTGGTTAGAAACTCTTTGTAATTGAGTACCAAGAGTCTGGAACCATTGTTGTTGAGTGTATCTCTCAACAGCAGCGTTAAGACCTGATGAAGTGAAACCTGAACCATTCCAAGAGTAACCGATACGAGCAGACCAGTGACCAGTAGTCAAGGCGTTCTCAATCAACATATCCAAGATTTCGAGGTCGATTTCTTGAGAGATGTACTCTGACAACATTGAAGTCAATTCAGCTTCAGCGTCGATTGAATGGTAAGCGTTCAAATCTTGTGCGAATTCAGGAGTCCACTGAGCCTTCAACTTACGAGTCTTAGCCACGATTGGCACAGAGCGAAGTTCTACGTTCAATTCTGGAATACCCAAGTCAGAACCACCAGAGGTAGTATCTTCGAAGTCACCACGAGTGATGTCAGTTGGTTGCTTTTGGAACTTAACAGTAGCGTTACCAGCAACAGCTTCAGCAGAAGAACCAGATACAACGAATACTACGTTAGTACCAGAAATCTTTGTGTAAGCTGGGTAGTAAGTGTTTACATCGGCACCAGCGATAGAGAAAGCTCTTACACCTTCAGCATCGTAACCTGCCAATGAAGCAACAGGAACAGCAACAGTGTAAAGGTCAGAAGACGCCCATACTGAAGCAGAGAATGCTGAGTCGTAGTTGATGTCACCCATAGAGGCCAAAGAAGCCGTAGTCAATGAAGCTTCAGCAACAACTGAAGAAGTTTCGTTGATAGTGTAACCGAAACGACCAGCACCATAAAGACCTTCAGAAGCTTGAGCAGCTGTTTCGGTGATACCGAATACAGAGTCAGTTTGTGAGTCTTTACCAGCACCTGTTTCAAATCCTGGCTGAGCAGTACCATACTTGAAATCCAAGTAGAATACAAGACCAGAAGGAAGGTTCATAGGTTGTACGCTAACGAATTCCTTTGCAGCGATTTCGCTGAAGATACGGCGTACCAATGGAAGAGCGACACCAGCCCACTCTTCAGAGTTTGCAGAAGTACCTGTGCTTGAAGCTTCAGATACCAATTGCTTTGCTTGGTTTTCCAACAATGTAGCGATTCCAGCTCTTTCGAAGTCGGTAGAAATACCTTCTAAAAGACCTGTTTTTTCCCACTTGCTTACAAGTCCTTTAGACTCTTCAGACATTTTCTTGTTGAAACCAGCAGATTCGTTTAATAATGAATTTGTGTTCATCTTATTAATCCTTTTCTTTAGGTTTAAAATTATTTAATCAAACCAGCCAACTTCTTGAATCTATCAGCCACTACGTTACCTTCAGAAATGATTTCTTTCTTTGGTGCGCTTGACTTCATAGGTTTAGAAGCGAGTGATTCTTTAACAACTGTTTTAGGTTTTTTAGCAACATTCAAGTTCTCACCCAATGTAGCAAATACCAATTTTACTTCTCTTAAAGATGCAGCTCTATCGAAGTTCTCGATAACTTTCATCTTTTGGTTCTCGTTCAAATCGAATGTTCTGAACAACTTGTTAGTGTAAAGAAGTTTAGCGTTCAACAAGTTTACCTCGTTGATAGTGTTTCTCAATGATTCGATAGTAGCGTATGCTTCTTCCAATTCATTTGATTCTTCTACTGCTTCTTCCTCTTCTTCATTAACTACTTCTTCAGATACTTCTTCTTCATCAGCCATTTCTTTCAAAGTTTCAATGATTTCTTCCAAAGACAATTCTTCATCTTCTTCTTCATTAACTACTTCTTCAGATACTTCTTCTTCATCAGCCATTTCTTCTGATTCGTAAGTTTCTTCGACTTCTTCTTCGGCTTCTTCATCACCTAAAGCAGCTTCTAATTCAGCGATTACTGATTCCAAGTCCAACTCATCTTCCTCTTCGGTCATTTCATCTTCCTCGGCATCCATCATCTCATCTTCTTCAGATACTTCAGACTCTTCAGAACCCTCTTCTTCAGAATGCATTTCCTCTTCGTGAGACTCAATTTCATCAGAAGCGATATCGGATACCTCTTCTTCTTCATCTGAATCTAACTCTTCTTCAACCTCTTCTTCAGAGTCCATGTCCAAATCCATTTCTTCCTCTTCGGTTTCCATCTCTGGTGCCATTGAGTCTTCCATTTCATCTTCTACTTCTTCTTCATCATCTAAATCTTCAGCTAGTTTGTGAGAAAGCATAGATTGAAGTTTTGGAGTGAATGCCTCTTCGAGAGCCATTTTAGCGTTTGCTAATGCAGTTTCCTTAACGGCTTTGGCATCAGCGATAGCTTCTTTTAACAAATCTGATTTCATTTGTTATCTCCTAAATTAAACTTTTGGATAATAAGATTATTGGGAATCTTAATAGAATATAAATTTCAATAATGATAATCACTCATTAGGGAGTGATATTTTTTCTAATAAATATGGGACTTTTTTCCGAAACGATAGAGTGTTTACTATTAATAGTCTTCTCTTCTTCTTCGTACCCACTCAGCTCTGATAGCGTCATTCATCTTTTTCCTACGAGCCGTAGTTGGTTTTGTGTATTCACGATTGTGTTTAACGTAATCAATGATACCACTATCTTTCATCATACGTTTCCATTTACGAAGTGCGGCTTCAACATTACCATTGATAACCCTCACTCCATTTGCGTGACCATAGAGGAATAGCTCCTCTCTTTCTTTTCTAACTTTTTGTTCTGCCATTTATATAACTTTTTTACAAAATAAAACGGACATCACTCAAAGTAACATCCGTTTATAAATATAGAGTTAAATTTAATTAAGATATATGTAGTCATCATATTTATCAGAAACTAACTTTTGTCGTATTCGTTCAGGTGATAAATTAAAATATTGTGAAGCTTCTTTTATTGTTTTAAACTCAATACCTTCACATTTGATTGTATTTAATTCAAATCGGATTGTATTGTTCCAAGTTTGTTCCATTTCACTATAAGACACATTATACTCATCTGAAGATACTCGTTTCCAATGAATCCAATTTTTAGAGTTTGAATCCACCCACGTTCTAACATTATTTTCAGTTATATTACCAAGTAGTTTAGTTATTTGTGATGTTGATTGGAATAAGGCCCCATCTATATCAAATTGTATGTTAGGTTTTTTATCAATCCCAAGTATATTCCAATCCTTATATTTGTATTTAGTTGACATACACCTACGCTCTACTTCACTTGCTACAAGTTTGTTTGGTTCAATATCTATTGCAGCTTCTCTATATGACTTATACTTCTTACCATCTATCTCACAAACATATGTTCCATCCCATTCAATGTCTTCGGTTGCAAGGTCTGGATTTCCTTTTACAAACATCAAAACATTCTGATGAGTTGATGCTACCTTTCTATTACGATTGAAGTATAGGTTGGACATTCTGCCGGATTGTTGAGATGCGTTTATCAACACAACATCGTTATAGTAGTGAAACCCACATTCTTCAGCAATACTAATGGTAGATGGAACAAACCCCTTATATTTACCAATCTTATAATTGCCAGTAGTCAATCTATCTCGTATCTCACTCACAACAATAATAAAGAACCTATTGTCTTTTAGTTTATCGTATGACTTTTGGATGATTGATTTGTATTTGATAAGAAACTTATTCCAATCCATATTGGATAAGTCATTTGGATTATCGGAATATATTTCCAAGTCGTGATATGGTGGGCAGGTAAACACCAAATCATATTGGTCTTGTAGTGTATCTAATACTTCTTCACTATCACCACAAATCCAAGTTGGTTTATTGGATTGGAGTTTGTTTGCGTCTATCTGTTCCTTGGATAGTTCTATACCTGTATACCTAAACCCTAACTCTTCGGCTACAATACCCCTAACACTTCCACCTGCAAATGGGTCAAGGATTGAACCTGATGGTGGGATAAACGAAGTGTAGATGGTTTCGCATAAAGTAGCG
>Ga0181601_10005802_pt1 | contig 10253 bp, 4 predicted proteins | sample 041ome_8_FD_133020 | JGI IMG/M metagenome (GOLD analysis project Ga0181601, IMG submission 133020) | Coastal salt marsh microbial communities from the Groves Creek Marsh, Skidaway Island, Georgia - 041407BS metaG (megahit assembly) | ecosystem: Environmental > Aquatic > Marine > Intertidal zone... | reverse complement strand
CGGCGGGCGCTCGTCGGCGAGGCGGCGGCGTCCTCCGCGCGCGTCGCCTTCTTGACCGGCGTGGACTTGGGCGTGATCTTCTGCTTCTTGACCGGCGTGGACTTGGGCGTGGCCTTCTTCTTCGCCGCCTGCGCAGCCTTGGCCGCCTCCTTGGCCGCCTCCTTGGCCGCCTTGGCCTTTTCCGCCTTCTCCGCCTTCTCCGCCTTGGCCAGCTCCGTCGCCGCCGTCTTGTCCATGTACCTGAAGCCCTCCTTGCCGCCCGCCGCCTTGGTGGCCTGCACCAGCCTCTGCCCCTTGAGGCGCTTGGGCGCGATGATGCGCACGTTCTGGATCTGGCCCTTGCCCTTGCGCACGCGCTTGGACGCGGTGGCGGCGCCGCCCGCGCCGGTGAGCGTCTCCGTCTGCGCCTCGAGGCCCGCCAGGCACCCGTGGTACGCAGCCGCAAAGTGGCGCCCGGCGTTGCTCGACTTGCAGTCGGGCATGCGCCCGGCGCCGGCGAGGCGCGCCAGCCGCTCGAAGTAGAGCGGCGAGCGCAGCACGGAGGTGGCGCAGATGACCACGTCCGCGTCCTGGACCTCAGCCACCGTCAGGTGCGTGATGTCCGCCACCGTGCGCACGGCCACCACCTTCAAAGTGCCACCCTTGGAGAACTTGGCCACCTCGCGCGGCCACTGCCGGAGCAGCTGCGACGGCGCCAGCACCAGCGTGGCTTTGGTGGGAATCGCGCGCACCGGGACGGGCTTGGACGCCGTGCCGAGCGCGCCGGGCACGGGCCACTGGATCTGGTTCGCCAGGATCGCGCCGATAGTGATGGCGGTCTTGCCGTATCCCACCTGGTCGGCGATGATCCCGCCGCGCACCAGCCTCTTCACGCGCGCGCGGCCGTCCATGCGCAGCCCGAGCGCGGGGAGCACCGACTCGGCAACCTCCTCCTCCACGAAAGGCGCCTGCGCGCTCGACTCGCGCTCGAGCATCCAGTGCAGCGATCGGAGCTGTTCGGGCCTGAGCGGGAACTGCTTGGTGTTCCATCCAGGGGGCTGCGTCGCCGCGGGGTCGCGCCGGTTGGACGTCAGCTTGAACGGCTCGAGGGGCGCGGCGGTGTCCATCTCCGCGTGCCGCACGACTTGCCACTCCATCTCCGGCGTGGCGGAGGAGTTTTTCCCGGCGTCGTACAGGCGCGCCGCCGAGCGCTCGCGCGCCACGCCGCCGGTGATGTTGGCCAGCGCGCGGTGCACGAGCGTCGCGGGGTTCACGGCGATCACCACGTCGCCGGTGGCGGTGTCCGAGGACGTCTTGGACTGCTTCTTGGTGGCGCGATCGTTGGCGCGCTTGCGCCACTGCACGACAAACGGCGCCGGGCGCCGTTTCAGCGTCTGCTCAAACACAGCAGCCTGCTCGGGGTCCTCGCGGCACTCGATCTTCTTCTCGTTGGTCTCGTCGGCGCGGCGCACCCACTCCAGGGTGGGGGGCATCGGCGCGCAGCGGGGGCACGCCGTGTCGCAGAGCCGCGCGCACGCCTTGGCGTCGCCGGCCACCAGCGGCACGAACTTCTGCACGCCCTCGGGCAGGTCGAGGCGCGACGTGAACCACGCCAGGCGCCCGAACGTCGCGTTGGAGCGATCGTTGCGCAGGGTGACGAAATCCCCCTCCGGCCAGTCCGCGGCGTCGACGTCGGGGAGGGTCACGGACGCCTTCATCACCGCCACGGCGTTGGCGCAGCCGCCCACCTTGACACCGAGGCTGGCGGCGTTGCGGGGCGCCGCCAAGGTCGCGACGGTCTTGCGCTCCTCCAGCGCGAGCGTCTCCACCTTCATCCACTGGCCATCCGTGAAGCACTCGTACGTCGTCACGGCGTTGCTGTCGCTGGCGCGGAACTCGGGCGAGACGCGCGCGGCGTGCACGCGGTGCTCGCCGTACTGCAGCCGGCGGTGGTTGTCCGCGAACACGAAGAAGTCCTTCTCGCCCTTGCTGTTGCGAATGGGGTCCAGGAAGAAGTACATCTCCGCGTGCTTGTTCAGCTTGTCGTCGCCCACGCGCTTGTGCAGCGACGCCTGCGCGGCGCCGCACTTCTCGAACAGCTTGTACGTGCCCTCCACGTCCAGGTCCAGCGCCGACTTGTCCGCCTTGCGCTTCCAGGAAACCTTGTACTCGGAGAAGCGCTCGCTGGTCCAGGCCTTGCGGTCCTTGGCCATGACGGCGATCTTGGAGGCGTCCGCGGGCATGCCCAACGTTTCCTGCCAGCTCTCCACCAGAGGGCCGCGGCCCTCGATCTCGAGCTCGAACGCGCGCCGGACGGGCACCAGCACCGCCCAGTCGCCCTCCAGCAGGTGCTTGGCGCCCGGCGCGACGCGCATGCGCGCCACGGGGTGCGTGAACACCTCGTGGATGGGCTCGTCCGTGGTGGCCGCGGGCGTCACGATCACGCGCCACTCGGGGCGCGCCATCGCGGCGCCCATGCGCAGCTCGAGCGCCACCTCGTCCGCGCCCGGGCACACGTACCGCGCGATCCAGACGTCGGCGCGGCGCACGTCGCGGAACAGAAACTCGGCGGCGGCGATCGTCTTCATCGCCTGGGTCCAGCGGCGCCAGGTCTCGTCGCGCGAGTCGTCCTCGGACGACTGGCTCCCGAAGAGCGCGGGCGAGTCCTCGGCGAGCGCCTTCGCCTTGGCGGAGGCGTGCGCGACGTCCAGGCCCTCGAGCGTGACGCGCATGGGCAGCGTCCGCTTGAGCTTCGCCGCGAAGTCGGTGGGCTCGGCGCGCCGCAACCCGTGATCGGCGTAGTTGTGCTCGGGGCGGCCGCAGCACTTCCCGCAAGCGGTGTGCCCGCAGTCCAGGCACCGCTTGATGTCCGCGACGACGCCCGTCTGCGCCTCGCACACGCACAGGCGCGCGGCGGCGCCAGCCTCGGCGAGGAGCTTCTGGAGGCCCTTCGCGTCGCCCTTGGGCACGACGGCGCACAGCGCCAGGTCGTCCGCCAGCAGGTCGGGCACGCCCTCCACCTTCGCCGCCGCAGCCTGCGCGTACGCGGCGCCGCCGACGGAGAGCGACGTCGCGGCGGCGCCGACGTCGACGCCGGACGCGCGGCGCTTCTTCGTTTCTGCGGCGAGGCCCTTTTCGGCCACCTTGGAGTAGTCCAGGATGGTGTCCTTGACGACCATCAGCGCCGAGAGCATGCACGCGCCCACCACGGTGGTGGTCATGGCGTTCCCGGCGAGGTCAGACATCTGGCCCTCGCTCTCGCGCGTCAGGAGCAGGTCGTCCACGGGGATGCCCTGCAGCGACAGCGCCTCGATGCCCACCAGCGGGCCGCCGCGGTTGGTCACGAACGGCACCATGGAGGGCGTGAGGCACGGGCAGATGCCCGCCGCGCCGCTGCCGGTGGTGCGGTCGACGTTCTGCGACAGGTTCCACACCAGCGTCTTGTGCGTGGAGTCGGTGTCCGCCTGCGCCAGGCGCAGGTAGTCGATGTCCATCAGGTCCAGCACGCGGTCCGTCTGCGCCTTGCCCCAGTCGTTCCACGCGTAATCCGGCATCGTGCACCCGCCCTCCCAGTTGGTGAACGGGCGACGCGCGCCCAGGCCCTCCTCGAGGCGCGCACGCTGGTGGCGCGACTCGCAGCGCGCCCAGTCCGTGCCGGCGCGCGTGCTGTCCTCGCCCGGCCGCGCCAGCATCTGGCGCCCCTTGTGCACGCGCGGGTCGTCCGAGTCAAACAGAAACGCTTCCAGCGTCGACGACGCGGGGCGCTCGAGCAGCTTCACCTGGTCCTTCCACTGCTGGATCAGCGTGCCCTGGCCGCCCTTCTTCTTGTCGAAGACGTACCCGTTCCCGCAATCAGAGTCATCGAAGGGGATCTTGCCGGAGAGCTCCTGCAGGTAGTCAAAGTAAGCCTTGTACTCGGTCGGCTTTCGGATCATCTCCTTGTCCTTGCGTTCGGGTCTGTTCAAGGGGTTGGGGTCCTTCACGATGACGTGCACGTCCTCGCCGGGCGGCGGCGCCGCCATGCCCGGCTTGGGCGGCACCTTGGTGGCGAAGAGGTACACGCGCGTGCGCGTGTGCGGGATGTAGAAGCGCTTGGTGTCCACGCGCATGAAGTGCGCGGCGTAGCCCTTGGCCTGGAACGCCAGCGAGATCTGCTCCCAGGGCGCGCCGCACACGTTCTCCAGGATCACGACGGGGGGCTGCTTCTTCTGCACCCACGTCATCATCCCGCGGAACGTCTGCCCGGACTCGCCCGCCTCGCTGATGGTCTTCTGCTCGTTGTTCAGGTTGGAGTAGTCCACGCAGGACGTGCCGGCGACGAGCATGTCGCAGAACCCGGGGACGTCCACGAGCGCGCCGTACGCCGTCGTGGCCTGGTCCTCGTCCAGCTCGCGGATGTCGCGGAACAAGATGGGCGGCGCGAAGTTCCGCTCGATGTACGCCTGCTTGAAGGGCTCAATCTCGCACGAGAACACGTGATCCACGCCGAGCTTCGAGCCGTACTCGCGCTCGGTCGCGACGCCGATCTTGTCCAACGCCAAGAGGGGCGACTCCGTGCCGGAGCACATCGTCGCGACGCGCAGAGGGCGACCGAGCTTCTTGATGAAGTCGCGCAGCTCGGGGAGCTTCTTCACCATGTCGTGGAACATCTCCTGCACGTCGCGGATCGCCGGGAGGTCCTCCGCCAGCTGGCACTTGCCCTGCGTGTCCTGGGAGTCGCCCGCGCCGGAGTCCAGCGTGCGCATGGACGCCGCGCGTTTGCTGCGTGCGCAGAAGGGCAGAAGGGTGAGGGGAACGTCGTCAGGGACTGACTCGCGTCGCGCGCGACGCGCGACGCGCCGAGGCGCGAATCGCGAAAATATCGAGTTGGAAAAAAATCGCACACGAAACGACGCTGCCGAGTCGGAACGTCCGACACGAGGGGCCGTTAAGATCGCGCCCCGATCGCGCCATCGCGCGGCCGAAACCGGCTCAGGGAGGCGGTCGATGAAGGCTCAAAGGCGAGCCGTCGCGCGTATCGCGTCGTCCCGCTCGCGAATGCGCTCGAGATGCGCGGCGATACGCCAGGGAAGGGCGCGGGAACGTACCTCGGCGTGCCGGGCTTGCTCCTCGGTCTCGGTGGCTTCTTCATGCCGAAGGAAGGCTCGTCGAAGGCGTCGTCGGCGTCCATGTTCACGTCGTAGTCGCCATCGTCCTTCTTGGAGCGGCGCGAGGGCTTGTCCTCGAAGGCGGCTTCGTCAGCGGCGGCCGCCTCCATGTTGAGGCAGGCCTTGACGGCGGCGCCGCGGCGCGGCGTGCCGCGCGGTGAGAGCGCCTCGCCGCGAGATCGCGACGTGGGCGACTTCGCGACCGCGGCGGATCGCTCTTCGGGCTTGATGGAGGGACGGCCCCGGGACCTCTGCGACGGCGTGGGCGACGCGAGAGGACTCGAGGGGGTCTTGGCCTTGGTGATCACGGGCGAGGGCTTGCCCGCGCCGCGCTTAGCGGGCGAGCGAGTCTTCGCGGAAGCGGCAACCATCGCGGACTCGAAAGTCGGTGGCCCGACAATTGAGTCGCGACCGCGTTAGCGACGCTCGGGACGAGGGAGACGCTCGACCCGCGCGCGGTGGTTGCGCGACTGTGCACGTGCGCGTACTTCGCGCGACGTCTCTTATGCTGTTTCGACCGCCGGCACGCGTGTGGGGCGCACGGTGGTCTGAGCGTGCGCGTTCGCGCGTTCGCTTTTCGTTTCGGGAACGCCATCGTTTCGTCGATTCCGAGAGCTTTTTCCCGCCGAAAATCGTTCCCCTCGCAAAAGAGCACAGGCAAACAGTCTCAAAATTCGTTTCTGACTCCGTGTCAGGCGTCACGAGTCTGTGCGGAAAAAATCGGGTACGAATCGCGATACGGCCGATTCGCTGCAGCCGGAAAAAAAAAGCGCGTCACCGGCAACATCCCGTGCGACCGCGCGTCGGCCGAGGACTGCGGTCCGCGGATGAAATAAATCTGAGACACCTCGAAAACGCAGCTCGCGTCCGCGTGGCCGTCACCTCAGCGCGCACACACCGGGGACCGGGCGTGCGCCGAACGCGCAGCGAACGGAAGCGTCGCCGCGACAGACGCGCGCGGGGGATGTCGCGCGACTCGGAGAGCGACGGAGGCGGGGGCCTCGGGGCGCTCCTCGGAGGGTACGGCTCGGATTCGGACGCGCCCGTGGAGGCGTCCGCGCCCGCGGGGACGAGCGCGGCGGGGACGCGCGGGGCGGACGCGGGGGCGAGCGGGAGCGGTCACCCGCCCTCTCAGCCGGTTACCGATACCGGTAAAGAGCGCGAGGTGGAGTTAGATCCTCTCCCCGCAGGCCCCGTGCGGGGTCCCCGCGCGCCTTCCCCCGGCGCGGCGCCGTCGGGGCCCGAGGAAGGGCACCCGGGGGATCCCGGCGAGGGCGCGCCGCCGGCGGGCCCTGCCAGGCCCAGCGCGGGCGACCTCGCGAACGCGCACGCGGCGTACGCCTCCGTGGAGACGAGCGCGAACGCCGACACCGCGCAGAACGTTCGATCTGAGCCTCCGGAGCGCTCAATTGACGTCGCCGGACCATCCGCGCAGGGTGGTGACCTTCCCGACTCGGCGTCCCCTCCGGCGGCGGCGCGTACGAGTCTCCCTCGCAGGCTGGCGCGCAGCGCGCCCGCGGCGTACTTGCGCGGCGTCGCCGTTCCCGAGCGGCGCGCGGTTCTCGGCGCGCGCGCGGCGGAAGAGCTCCCGAGCGCCTCGCTGGACGCGAAGATGCGCAAGTGGATGGCGCTGCGCTCGCGCGGCGTCCGGGTCAACGACGCGCTGCGCGAGAGCAAGGGGTTCCGCAACCCCGATTTCCTGCAGAGCGCGGTTTCGCGCTTCGGCATCGACGAGCGCGCGACGATGTTTTCCCCCGACGTGTTCGACCCGAACGAGATCGCGGCGAGGAAGGGAGACTACTACGAGTGCCTAGCCTCGGCGCAGAAGCTCGCCGCGGAGCGCAGGGAGAAGGAACGGAAAGAAAAAGGGCCGAACCGGGTCGTGCAGTTCCGCAGCGCCGCCGCCGAGCGCGCGGCGGCGGCGGCGGCGGCGGCGGCGGCGGAGGTGACCCGGCGCAAGAGGGAGAGAGGAGCCTGATGCGTCAGGAGACAACGTCAGAGACAACGTCGTGCGCGTACGACAGAGATAGATACTCCTTTCGAGTGGTGTGTGTGTACGCGTATACACACGTAGCTGGGGTGGTAAAATAGTAGTAACAGTAGATAGACCATACTAATCACGAAGAAAAACGTTGGCGACCGTCGCGACGCGCGCGAAAAGTCCCTCGCGGCGCCGTCGTCTCGTCAGTGCCACGGCCTGTCGTTCTCGCCGTCGTCGTCCCAGCGGCCCTTGTCGTCGTCCGACCCGTCCGACGCGTCGTCGGGCGCGCCGAGCGGCGTCTCGGCGTCGGCGTCGAGCCGGAAGAGGCTGCGGAGCACGCGCGTCGCCGCGGGGCTGGGCGCCGGCGTGGGCAGGGGCAGAACCTCGGCGACGCGCCAGGCGAACAGGGGCGTCCCCGATTCGCTCGGTCCGGGCCCGGGCCCCGCCCACGCCCCGAACGCGGTCTCGGGCCCGACGCGGTGGTTGGCGAAGTCGTCCGCGAACGCCTCCTTCGACGCGTACGGCACGCACGACCCGAACGTCACGAGCGCGACGGTAGTCAACGCGCCCGCCGGCGCCGCGTCCGGCAGGAACGCCTCCGGAGCCCTTTTAGTGTCACCCGGGAGTCTCGGCGCGGCGGGCGCGGCGAGGAGCGCGACGGGTCGAAAAAGCAGCGCCTCCGGGAGCGCGTACCCGCGCGTCTCCGTCGTCTTCTCGCCGCGCGTCACCATACCCGCCCACGGCTCGCGCATCTCCAGCCCGAACGAAGCGAGCGGGTCCGCGAAGACGGTGAGGTCGGGCGGAGAAGCGTTTGTTTCGGTTCCGGCGTTCGAAACGAAATCGCGCGCCCGCGAATGAATCTCGTCGGAGTACGTTTCCGACGCACGTTTCCGCCTCAAGCGCGCGTCGTTCGCGAACCCGATGCTCGCCAACCTCGGCGGCGCCTTCGCCATCCCGCGCTCGATCTCGTGCGCCACCACCTCCAGCAGAGGCCTGTGGTGGAACTTCACACACATCGCGGGTTCGCCCGGCAACGCGCACGAGAGCTCCGCGTTGAGCGCCTTCCCCAGCCCCTTCGCGTCCCACGGCGCGTCGGGGTACGTTTCCCGCAGACGAATCAAGTGCTCGGCGCCCTCGACGCCGCCGCGCATGAGCGCCACCTCGGCGTGCTCCCAGCCGTCCGGCTTGGGCCGGCCGGGCTTGGGCATGGGAACCTCCACCGCGGGAACGACGAACCCGCGCCACTCGATTGGCGGGCGCAGACGCACCGTCGTGATTTCGCGACCGCCCACCGCGCTCGAGCCGGCGACGACGTGTCCGGCGCGTTTTAGGGAGGCCAACGCGTCGCGGTACGAAGCTTCGGAGGCGCACCGGAAACACACGTGGTCGATCTGCACCGCGTGTGACTGCACCGCGTTCGCGAGCCCCCCGGGAATTTGTTCCAACCTGCCGTACCAGTCGTCCAGAAACGCGCGAGCGGTGGCGTCCCACTCGGCGCGCGCGCGCGCGATCGCGTCGAGCGTCGCCGCCAGCGCCGAAGCTTTCTCTTTGATGGCGCTCGGCGACGAACGCGCGTCGGCGTCGAAGACGTGGCAGATCGAACTGGAATCGTCGAGCGAAGGCGGCTCCAGCGTGTCGAGCTGGGACTGCAGCAACGAGGCGGGGAAGAAGTGACCGTTCTTTGACCGTTCTTTGAGCCGCTTCTCGAGCTTCGCCTTTTCCACGCGAAGAAACACGAAATCCACCGAGCCGAGCCACGGCGCCTGAGCCGTCACGTCCCGGACGAGCGACGCGCGGTGGTCGCGCCTCAGCGCGGAACACGCGACGACGACGTCGCGGTGCGTGAGCTTCCCGTCGAGTTCCTTCGGGCGCGCCGACTCCAGCATGCGCGCGCGCACGCGCGCCAACCACGGCTCGCGGTCCATCTCCGTCAGGGGCTCGCCCCGGGACATCTTCTCGCGCGCCTCCGGGCTGTGCAGGTCATCGGCGTCGACGAACACCGCGTCGCGCTTTGTCTCGGGCGCGGCGTCGTTCAGGCGCTCGACCAACGCTCGCCCCAGCGTGGTCTTCCCGCACCCGGCCACGCCGTACAACACGTACGCGCGGGACGCCGACGCCTCCGACGCCATCGCCGCGACACGCGTTGTGCGTCGAAAAAGATTGGCGAAACGTCCTCCGGTCGGAGGGGGGAGGCGCGAAAAAAAAAACGTCGGCGTGCGTGCGCCAACATGAAGGATCTCTGTTCTATGCATTTCGCCTGTTGTAGTCGATATCGATACCTCGCGACTAATAACTCCTATGATGATATCCCATACCGTCTCTGAAGGGACGCGCGCGTCACTTTCGACGTTCTTCTCTCCGTCCCCTAAGAGCTCTCGTCGTCTCCCGACGACGCCAGGAACCGAACCGCCGCCGCGAGGTTAGCGCGCGTGCTCGTCCCCGCCTCGCGCGCCGAAGCCTCTTCGCCCTCCGCTTCTTTTCCGCTCGCCGCCGCGTCCTTTCTCCTTTTGCCATCTTTCTTTTGTTTTTCCTTTTGCTTCTGCGCGGGCGCCGCCGCGGGCACAGAGCCTTCGCGCGCCGCCGCCACGCCGCCGTTCCACCAGTCGTGCATGGAGGGCACGGCCGCCTTCAGCGCCGCCTCGGCGTGCTCCGCCTCCGCCTCCGCCGCGGAGACGATCCAGCGGAGCGCGTCGCCCGGGCCGGCGAATCCGCCGTCGCCGCCGCCCGCCATCGCCGCCGGAATTGGCGTTAAAGTTCACGTCCGGCAGGGTCACGAAGGACAATAGGTTGGGGAAGGGGTCGGTGGCATGGGGCACCGCGTTAGCGTTCACGAAATGCTCTTGGAATTTGGGTTCGATCGCAGTTTCCACTTTGGTGATTTCGCGCACGGTCTTTTCGATCTCGGCCCTTGCGTTCACCGAACATAGCGCGATGCGGGCGCCGGTGCCTGCGGCGTTGCCAGCCGATTGCACCTTGTCCAGCGGCACATCGGGGATCATGCCCAGAACCATTGCGTGTTTGGCGCTGATATGCGCCCCAAAGGCCCCCGCAAGAACGACGCGGTCCACGGTGTCGACGCCCATTTCATCCATCAAAAGCCGCGCACCGGCATATAGCGCCGATTTCGCCAGCTGGATCGCGCGAAT
>Ga0181601_10005798_pt1 | contig 10256 bp, 10 predicted proteins | sample 041ome_8_FD_133020 | JGI IMG/M metagenome (GOLD analysis project Ga0181601, IMG submission 133020) | Coastal salt marsh microbial communities from the Groves Creek Marsh, Skidaway Island, Georgia - 041407BS metaG (megahit assembly) | ecosystem: Environmental > Aquatic > Marine > Intertidal zone... | reverse complement strand
CTTGCGTGAAATCGTTACTCAATTGCCTGATTTTGTTTAATTTAAAATTTCACTATCCTCAGTTTCAGTATGTCTCCTTCTGAAAAACTCAATCGCCGAGAATTTATTACTTCTGCAGCCAGCATTGCAGCCACCATCTCTATTGTGCCCTCTACCGTGATTGCAGGTACGGGACACGTGCCTCCATCCGACCAACTAACTGTTGCCAACATCGGTTGCGGTACGCAAGGACTGCGCGAAATGGGAGCGCTTTTGAAAAATCCCAAAATTCGTCTTGTAGCCGTATGCGATGTAAATAAATTCTCCACCGACTACATCGATTGGTCCCCTTACGGAATCCGAAATGACATCCGAAAAACCCTAGGAGATTCTTCTTGGTGGGAAGGAAAGCCAGGCATCCCTGGAGGCAGAGACATCGGCCAAGAATATGTTGAAAAATATTACGCCATCAACAAGCCCTCAGGGCGATACAAGGGCTGTGTAAGTTACGAGGATTACCGAGAACTCCTGGATCAGGAAAAAGGCATCGATGCGGTCAAAATCATGACTCCAGACCATACCCATGCACCGATCGCGCTGGCGGCGATGGGCAAAAAAATACATGTGGTCACCCACAAGCCCATTGCCAATCGGCTTCTAGAGGGGAGAAAAGTCATCCAAAAGGCAAATGAGTCCGGGGTAGTAAGCCACTTACTTGCCTGGTCGGATCGGCCCGAATACAGACAGGTCAAATCCTGGATGGATGCGGGCTTGATCGGTGACCTGCAGGAAATTCACAACTGGTCCTACCGCCCGGTATGGCAGCAATGGACCCAACGACCTACCGAAGTGCAAGCAATACCGGAAGGATTCAATTGGGATTTGTGGCTTGGACCCGTACCAGACATGCCCTACCACAAGCAGTACACACACAACGTATTCCGTGGCTGGTACGAGTTTGGAGGAGGATCTATCGCCGACATGGGGCATTATAGCCTTTTCCCCTTATTTGAAACGCTTGGCATTGACCGGAGCCCTGTTTCTGTCCGAGCCTACGGTACTACCACGCGAGAAGAAGTCAACCAAGTGTACCAATGGGTAAAAAATGAAGTAGCATTTCCTGCAAGTTGCATGATCAAATGGAAATTCCCACAACAAGCGGCACTCCCTGCTTTTGATCTTTTCTGGTACGATGGAGGGATGAAACCCTTTGCCTGCAAGGAGCTGGAGTCGGAGGGAAAAGACATTCCTGAAGAAGGGCTGCTCCTAGTCGGTAGTAAAGGTAAGATCTTGGGAGGCTTTCGCGGAGAAAATCCAGTACTGCTACCAGAAGGGTCTGCGATGCAAGGCCGGGATGCAGAACGTATCAATTCGGCTAATATAGATCGTCAGACTGATATTTGGGTAGATGCCATGCTCGAAAAAAGGCAAACTTCCGGTAGTTTTACTCGTGCACAATGCATTACCGATACCATCAACCTAGGAGCAATTGCACTAAGAGCAGGGAAAAAAATAGATTTTGACCCCGAAAAAGTTCAAATTACCAATGATGCACAAGCCAATGCATTTCTGACCCGAACGTACCGCCCAGGCTGGGAAGTCTGATCCCTCCCTGCACTCATCTTCCATTTTCAAACCCAATCTAATCCCATGAATAGCAGAAGAAATTTTCTCAAAACCACAGGACTTGCGAGCGCAGCCTTAGGACTTGGTCTACCTTCTTTTAGTTTTGCTCGACCAGGTGCAGACCTTCCCTTCAAGATCTCTCTTGCGGAATGGTCCGTCAATCGCCTACTTTTTTCAAAAAAATTGGATCACCTTGACTTTCCACTAGAGGCCAAAAAGCACGGTATACATGCAGTAGAGTATGTCAACCAATTTTTTATGGAAAAGGCGCAAAATTTTGCCTACTTAAAGGAAATGAATACCCGATGCACCAACGAGGGGATCACTCAAGTCTTGATTATGGTGGACAGAGAGGGTATGCTCGGCGCTCGCACTGCAGCAGATCGACACCAAGGAGTAGAAAATCACAAAAAGTGGATAGAAGCTGCCCAATTTCTAGGTTGCCACTCCGTACGTGTCAATGGGTACTCGGACATTTCCTGGTCTTCCCGTCCAGAAGATGCCGCCGAGGCATCCAAGCTAGTGAGCGACAGCATTCACCAACTCGCAACTTTTGCCGAGTCTTCAGGAGGCATCCATATCGTGATCGAAAACCACGGAGGCTTTTCCTCCAACGGCAGGTGGCTGGCTGAAACAATCCGAAATGCGGACCACCCTCTGGCAGGAACGCTACCTGATTTTGGCAACTTCCGTCTAGGTACTGTAGCAGGCAAGCCTGCATCCTACGACTCCTACCGAGGAGTGGATGAGTTGATGCCCCTTGCCACAGGAGTGAGTTTGAAACCAAAGGTTTGGGACGATGCTGGTCAAGAGTCAGATTTGGATTACAAACGAATGATGAAATTGGTACTTTCTCATGGATACAACGGCCACATTGGCATTGAGCATGGAGATAAGGATCGAGAATGGGAAAGCATCGTGGCCATTCGTGAAATCCTTGAGGGACTGCAGCAGCCCAATGCCTTTAAATAAGTAACAATCATTTCCTCCCCCCGATGAACCAACAACTTGGACAACTTTCCCTTTTGGTAAAAGACTACGACGAGGCGATTCAGTACTACACACAGACGCTGGGATTTGACTTGTTGGAAGATACCCCACTAACGGATAAAAAACGCTGGGTGCGCGTGGCTCCAAAAGGCTCTAGCTGCCAGTTGCTCTTGGCCAAGGCTGCCAACGAAGCCCAACTCAAACAGGTGGGTTACCAAGCGGGAGGACGCGTCTTCCTATTTTTGTATACCGATGACTTTTGGAGAGATTACGAGAATTACCGTTCTAAAGGGGTAGTCTTTATCCGGGAACCAGCGAAAGAATCTTTTGGAATTGTTTCCGTATTTTCGGACATCTATGGAAATCTCTGGGATTTGATTCAACCCAAGGGCTCCTAACTTATCCCTATGGATTCACAAGCTAACAATCCTCTTCACGGCGTCACTCTAGCCGACATGATCGCTCAACTAGTTTCCTTCTATGGATGGGAAGAGCTCGGCGAACGCATCACCATTCGCTGTTTTACACACGACCCCAGCATTCCCTCGAGTCTAAAGTTTCTCCGAAAAACTCCCTGGGCACGAGAGCGGGTAGAGGGGCTCTATCTCAAAATGCTACGCGATGCCAAAAAAGAAGGTGGCCCTTGGGTGAATTGAAAATTTTACAACCGTAGGTAAAGGCCTGCTAGACCTCAAAGGAGCAAAAAAAGCCCGTCCAGCAATCATGCAGGACGGGCTTCTTATGGGGTTGGTGGTTTGGATTAAACGTAGTTGTTGAGCATCACCGGCATCACCAACATCAAGATGTCTTCGTTGGCATCTTGAGTCACTGGCAAGATCAACCCTGCTCGATTTGGCGCGGAGAATTTCAAACTTACATCCTTACAAGAAAGGTTGTTCAGCATCTCTACCAAGAACTTGGCATTGAATCCGATCTCAATGTCTTCGCCCTCGTGGTCGCAAGACAAACGCTCGTTGGCTTCGTTGGAGAAGTCCAAATCTTCTGCTGAGATCATCAACTCACTACCAGTCAACTTCAAGCGCACCTGGTGGGTAGTTTTATTGGCATAGATCGCAATACGTCTCAAGGAACCCAAAAACTCCAAACGATCAATGGTCATTCGGTTTGGGTTTTCTCCAGGAATCACATTTTCATAATCCGGGAATCTCTCGTCAATTAAACGACAGATCATTTTGATATTATTGAACTTGAAATAGGCATTTGACTGGTTAAATTCAACCGAAACTGGCACATTCTCAGATGGCAAGGTGGTCTTCAATAGGTTCAGCGCTTTTCTTGGGATGATTAAGCTAGCCCCATTACTCGAGGCTACATCTACTCTTCGGTAGCGCACCAAACGATGGCCGTCTGTAGCCACAAAAGTGGTGTTGGTTGGACTCAAATTGATATAGACCCCTGTCATTGCAGGACGAAGTTCATCCGAGGAGGTTGCAAAAATGGTGTTTGCAATTGCTGAAGACAATACTTCTGTAGACATATCTACAGAAGTCGCATTGCTAACTGTAGGTATTTTTGGAAAGTCTGTGGCATTTTCACCAGCAAGACGGTAACGTCCATTATCTGAGCTTATTTCTACCGCGTAGGTATCGTGATCAATACTGAACGTCACAGGCTGCTCTGGCAAGTTTTTTAAGGTCTCAATCAAAATACGTGCAGGCACCGCAATATTTCCATCTTCCTTCGCTTCCACCTGAAGTTGAGTCATCATTGAAGTCTGCAGATCGGAAGCAGTGATGGTCAAGACAGCTCCTTTGATTTCAAAAAGAAAGTTTTCCAGAATAGGTACCACAGGATTAGTGGTCACTACACCGTTGATGGCAGAAAGCTGCTTGAGCAAGGCAGAGGAAGAAACAATAAATTTCATATCGTAAAGGGTAGTATAGTTTTTCTCTAGTGTGGTAAATTTATAAATAAAATGCTAATTCAGTGGGACTCACACTCAATTGTACTAAAAAAGTTGCAAATAGGTGCCTGATTTTTCGTTCAACCCTTTCGAGAAAATCGTTTTACCCGGAGCAAAGCAATCACACCACCCATCATCATCAAGAATAAAACGGGTCCACCCACATTGATCCACTGCCAGAATTGTTTTTCTTCTGCCACCTTCACCTTATCCAGGGGACGAATTTGCAAGACTTTGGTTCGTGTGGAAATGATACCTTCTGGGTCTATCAAGTACTGCACAACGTTTTCCAAAAACTGTTTATTAGCAAAGGTTGTTTGTTCGATCGGATCCTCCCCAAGAGGAAGTGGTTCTTGATCTGCTGGATTTACCTGGCTTTGAAACAAAGAAGCATCACCAAGTACGAGCAATTTCCCCTTCCCACTATCCTTTGCCGACCCCCCAACAAATTCCTCGGGGACAAATCGATTTTTGAACAAAGATGTAAACTCCCCTTCTAACAAGTAGGCAAGTGGCAGGTTGGATACTCCATATTCAGATTCTAAGGGGGGCTCTTGAAATGCCGTCAAGCTAATCCGAAGAGGTAGGGGTAGGATCCGAGAGCGCTCCGAAGTAAATAGTAAGGGGGTTTTTTTTACCCCTTCCGCTTTTATGGTATCTAGGCTGCTTGCAAACCGAAAGGTAATCTGATCTAGCCCCTTAGTGATGGGGTGTGCCTGCATGCGGCTCGCGTGGAAATGGTATGGCCAAGGCATAGGAATCAGCTGCTCTTGGTTGCCAAAGTTGCCTCCCATCACTGGAATCACCCCAAAATTGAGGTCTTGGATAAGGTCCTTATTGACACGGATCCCATACCTAAATAATAGGCGATCTAGACTGTTTTCCCTAGACAAGGCCAAGGCCCCTTCTCCTGCCAATTGACTTAAATCCAATCGTGCTCCCTCGGCAGCCACAACCAAGTTGCCTCCACCCATCAGGTATTGATCCAAGAGAAATAGTTCCCGATCGGAGAAGTTACTGTCTGGACCCAAAATGAATACCGCAGCAAAGGCACTAAGGTCCTCTACTTTTTTGGCCTGCTCCAAAGGCACTTTAAATAGTTCGTAGCGTCCATCTAGCGCCTCCACCATCCCAAAGCCATCGTCCTCTGCCAGTTCTCCATGGCCAATAATTAGGGCGATGGCACTTTTTTGAGGATACAATAATTTTTGGATAGCCTGCGCCAATTCAAACTCTAAATTTTCAATAGAAGCATTTAAGGTTTGCTCTGCCGACATGCCTTGCTCCCCTTTCAAAATCAACGCTCCTGTTTCGTAGATGTCATCTGACACTAAGATTCCTGGAAAAATAAGTTGCGCTTGCTGCCCTGTCGACTGGTTGACAAAAAGATTGGTCGGACGAATACCGTAGTCCGCAAGCGTAAAAATAAAATCCTCTTTTAGGGAGTCGGCTACTTCCAAAGGATCAAAATAGGATACGGTAATGTTCTCTGCTGAATAGGCATTGAAGGTGCTTACCGTCTCTTCTATGGATTTTTGGAGACGACGCATCCCGCCCGGAAGCTGCTCCCCTGTCAATAAAATATCCACATGCAAAGGACGATCTATTCCTCCCAAAAGCTGAAGGGTAGAAGCATGCAGGGAAAAGCGCTTTTCCTCTGTAAGGTCGATTCGAAAACGGACCGTTTGTGCAAGGCCTACCAAGACCAGGACGCCCAAAAGAAGTGCCGCAAGTGGAAATAGCCGGTGGGAGCTCAATTGCTTCATTTCTTCTTCAAGATCAAGACTGTTGCCCCAAGAAAAATCCAAATCATACCCAACAGAAAAAAGAGATCTCTGCTGTCAACCACGCCTCGACTTAAGCTAGCGTAACGATAGCTCAAACTGAGTTCCTCCACCCAATAAGCCAAGTCTCCTGGTACCATCCCCGCCAAGGCTGTCAATCCAAAGTACAAGACAAAGCAAAGAAATACACCCAGAACAAAGGCAGCCACCTGTTGGGAAGTCAGCGAACTCGCAAATAAGCCCACGGCGGCAAAAGTAGCTCCAATCATCAGAAGGCCGAGCCAACTCCCAAAGAAGCCCGCCCAATCCAAGTTGCCCGGAGGATTACCCAACAAAGAAATAGAATAGGCATAGCCCAAGGTGGGCAGTAGGGCAAGAACTACGAGGAGGAGTAAGGCTAGGTATTTGGCCAAGACGATCTGAACCAAACTGAGTGGAGAGGTCTGCAACAGTTCCCAAGTTCCTGACCGTCGCTCTTCGGCCAAGCTGCGCATGGAGATCGCAGGGATCAGAAAGGTAAACACATAGGGGGTGTATAGAAAAAGGGACTCTAAATCTGCATAGCCATAATCCACCACGGAAGTTTCAGGAAAAACCCAGACAATCAAGCCTAAGGCGACCAGAAACAAGCCCAATACCAGGTAGCCAGTAAGGCTTCCAAAAAAGGCTAAAATTTCTTTGAAAAATAAGCTTTTCATTGGCCTTGCGTAATTTCCCGAAAAAGTGTTTCCAAATTTTTGTTGCCTTGATCCAAACGGATCAAGCTGAGTTGCCGCAGCGCCACTACCTGCAAGATAGCCTTGCGCGCTGCTGCCGCATTCGGAGTAAGTAGGACTAATTCATGTGGAGCTTTACTTCCGAACCTAGGGGTTCCGATGCCTTCAAACCACGATAATTCCAAGGCTTCTTCCGTTTCGAGAATCAAGGTTACCTGGGAGGAAGCAGATTTCAAGTCTGCCAGCGAACCTGCAGACCGGATTTTTCCCTGATTGATGATCACCACATCCTGGCATACAGCCTCCACCTCCTGCATGATGTGGGTAGAAAAAATAAAGGTCTTATTTTCAGCTACTTCCAAAATCAAGTTGCGAATAGCTACGAGTTGATTGGGATCCAAACCCGTAGTAGGCTCATCCAAGATCACTAGTGCTGGATCGTGAAGCAATGCTCGTGCAATTCCCACTCGCTGGCGATAGCCTTTGGATAGTTGCCCAATTTTCTTGTGCTGTTCCTGTTGAAGCCCAGTTTTACGGATCATTTCCTCTGTACGGCGTCGGATATCGGCAGATTTCATTCCATATATGCCTCCTGAAAATTCCAAAAACTCACGAACGTAACTGTCTAGGTAAAGGGGGTTGTTTTCGGGCAAATAACCAATTTGAGTAGCTAATTTTTTGGGATGTGCCAAGGCATCTTCTCCCAGCACCCTAACCGATCCTGAATCTGCAGCTAGGTAGCCTGTGATTATTTTCATCGTGGTCGACTTCCCTGCTCCATTTGGACCTAAAAAACCTAAAATACGCCCTGGGGAAGCAGAAAAACTCACGGCATCCAATGCTTTCTGGGTACCATACACTTTACTGAGCTGAGAAACTTGGAGAGACATGTCGGGGCGATTCAATGCAAATCGAGTACCCACAAAAATACTGATTGCCCTTGGAACAACAAGGGCAATTTTTCCAAGGGTGGCCCAGTTATTTTTTACCCTTTGGACGAAGTGGACGACATTCTACATCAACCACAAAATAGTTGGGATGGGTTTCTAGGGTTTGCACAATGGTCAGGGCCACATCGGCAGGCTGCATCATGTGTTCGTGCGCATCCATCCCCGGAATAGCATCAAAGAAGTGAGTTTGGATGGACCCTGGATAAATCGTCGACACCTTGATGCCAAAGTCTCGGAGTTCCATGTAGAGAGAGTGAGAGATGCCGCGAACCGCATGCTTCGTGCCAACATAACCTGCAAAATTAGCAACACCATTGAGCCCTGCGATGGAAGCCACGTTGAGGATATGCCCTTCGTCTGCCGCTTTCATCGCAGGAATCAGGCGTTTGGTAGCATAAAAAATGCCGTGCACATTGGTATCAAACATGGATTTCCAGTCTGCCGAATTCATGGATTCTAGCGGTCCCGCTACGCCAAATCCGGCATTGTTGATCAAAATACGGATATCAGCACCCAGCTGGCCTACTGTTGCCTGGTAGGCTTGCTCCACCTGCGTCTCGTCGGCAACATCACAGGTATGAAAATAAAAGTTTGGATGGGTAAAAGAAGGTTGGTTTCTACCCCATCCTGCAACTTTCACCTCTTTTTCGAGAAGCAATTTGACGATTTCTAGGCCAAGTCCCTTGCTTACTCCAGTGACTACGGCTACTTTATTTTTTAATTTCATGGAGATCTAGTTGTTCTTTATAAAGCCAATTCCAACCAAAAAGTTCTCCATTCTTAGTCTTTATCCAAAATTTGGTAGAAATTACCGCTCATGAACTTAGCTTTAGAAAAATATCCTTTCTGAAAAAAATACACACAACCCATGAAAAAAATACTCCTTCCCTTACTACTTCTCAGCGGCACCGTCATTGGCCAAAGTAAGTTACGGCCAAGCATCGACGAGAAAGCTGCTTCCATCGAAACCAAAGTTATCGACTGGAGGCGTGATATCCACCAGCACCCGGAACTTGGCAACGAAGAAACCCGTACCGCTAAAATGGTTGCCGACCACTTACGTTCCCTAGGAATTGAAGTACAGGAAGGGGTAGCCACCACGGGGGTAGTGGGCATTTTACGTGGAGGAAAGCCCGGACCAATGGTAGCCCTACGTGCTGACATGGACGCCCTACCCGTGACTGAGCGAGTGGACTTGCCTTTCAAATCCAATGTCACTACTACCTACAATGGACAGCAAACGGGGGTAATGCATGCCTGCGGACACGATAGCCACGTGGCCATCTTGATGGGTGTAGCTGAGGTGCTTGCTGGCATGAAAGCACAGCTAGAAGGCTCCGTTAAATTTATCTTTCAACCTGCCGAAGAAGGAATTTATATCCCTGGCGTCACTTCTTGGGGTGCCAAGCAAATGGTAGCTGAAGGAGTGATGAAAGATGTAGATGCCATCTTTGGCCTTCACATTTCTGCACAAACTGAAGTAGGCAAAATTGGCTACCGCTCTGGCCCAGCGCAAGCAGCAGTGGACAACTTGGAAATTACCGTGCACGGAACCCAGGCACACGGTGCATCTCCTTGGTCAGGAGTAGATCCCATTGTAACTGCTTCCCAAATCGTGACTGGCTTACAAACTATCCTCTCTCGAAGTGTCAATGTGACCCAAAATCCAGCAGTCGTTACCGTAGGAGCCATTCATGGAGGCATTCGCCACAATATCATTCCTGAAAAAGTAGAGATGATCGGCACCATCCGCACCTTTGGTGAGCAGCAGCAGGATCTGGTACACCGACGCATCACCGAAATCGCAACCAACATCGCAGAGAGCGCAGGTGCGCGAGCAGAAGTGAATATCACCAAACTCTATCCTTCTACAGTCAACGAGCCTGCCTTGACAGCCAAGATGGTTTCCACGCTAGAAGCTGCTGCAGGCAAGGAGAATGTAAATGTGAATCCACCAGTGACAGGAGCGGAAGATTTTAGCTTCTACCAGCGGGAAAAGCCAGGGTTATTTATCGGTTTGGGAGGGATGAAAAAAGGAGGAGATCCCACCAAAACCCCTTCCCACCATACTCCCGATTTTTACCTGGACGAAAGTGGCTTTGTACTAGGAGTACGAGTGATGAGCTACTTTGTGGTGGATTACATGGGAATGAAGAAGTAAGTAGTTCCAAATTATCTCAAACCCCCATCCCAAATGCAGGAATGGGGTTTTTTGCTTTTTAGACCTCCCAAAGCCACGGAAAACTCATGCATTTACTAAAATCTATTACATTTGTTTGAATTGAAT
>Ga0181601_10005797_pt1 | contig 10256 bp, 8 predicted proteins | sample 041ome_8_FD_133020 | JGI IMG/M metagenome (GOLD analysis project Ga0181601, IMG submission 133020) | Coastal salt marsh microbial communities from the Groves Creek Marsh, Skidaway Island, Georgia - 041407BS metaG (megahit assembly) | ecosystem: Environmental > Aquatic > Marine > Intertidal zone... | reverse complement strand
TTGATTTTTTTTGAATTTAGATTTTTTTTAAAAGTTCCATCTGGATATTTTTTATCAAAAAAAATTTTTCCCTCATAATCAACTAATTTTGAAATTAATTTAGACAGTTTTGATATTGAAATATTCTCACCTGTACCAACATTCAAAATAGGCAAAGTTTTATTAAAAATTTTTTTAAATTTAGATTTTGGTAATCTAAGACATTGTAATATTGCATTGGCCAAGTCATTAGAATGAATAAATTCTCTAAGCGGTCTACCGGTCCCAAGTAACTTAATCTGTTTATAGTTTTTTTTTTTTGCTTCAATAAACTTTGATATCATTGCCGGAATTACATGCCCACTAAATTTATCAAAATTATCATTTATCCCATAAACGTTTGTTGGCATTAAACATACAATATCCTTTTTGAAATCCTCAAATAAAGCCTCACTTAATTTTATTCCTGCTATTTTAGCAATAGCATAACATTGATTTGTTTTTTCTAATTTACCTGAGAGAAGGTATTCTTCCCTAATTGGTGTTTTTGAAAATTTAGGATAAATGCATGAAGTTCCTAAAAAAATTGTTCTTTTTATATTTTTATCTAGAGCTAATTTTAATAATGAATTTTGTATCTCAATATTCTCTAAAAAAAAATCTTTTTGATTAAAGCTATTTGCCATTATGCCACCTGCTTTAGCAGCACACATAACCATATAATCAATTTTTTTATTTTTAAAGAATTCTTTAACAATTCTGAAATCTCTTAAATCAAGCTTATTTCTATCTGCCACTAATAGATTTTTATAACCCTCATTAATTAACTTCTCATAAATTGCACTTCCTACAAGACCCTTATGACCAGCTATAAAAATTATATCAGATTTTTTCATTATTTTTTTAATAATTTTATATCTGAGTCGATCATATCTTTTACTAAATCTTTCAAGTTATTTTTCAGTTTATATTTTAAAGCTTTAAAAGCTTTTCTGGGATCTCCTTTTAAGTAATCAATTTCTAAAGGTCTATAATATTTTTTATCAATTTTAATTATCAATTCTTTTTTTCCATTTTTTAAAATGAATGCTTTTTCATTAATACCCTTGCCTTCCCATAAAATATTTAATTTTAAATATCTACAACACTCATTTACAAATTCTCTTACAGATGTAGTCTTGCCTGTAGCAATTACATAATCATCTGCCTTTTTTTGCTGTAAAATTTTCCATTGCATTTCCGTATAATCTTTGGCATGACCCCAATCTCTTTGGGCATTCAAATTTCCCAAATAAAGAATATCCTTCGAACCAAGAAATTTTTTTGCAAGATACATTGTAATTTTTCTTGTTACAAAAGTTTCACCTCTTCTAGGACTTTCATGATTAAACAAAATACCATTACATGCAAAAAAATTATATGCTTCTCTATAAACTTTTGTTATCCAATAAGAATAAAGCTTAGAAACTCCATAAGGAGATTTAGGAACCATTTTAGAATTTTCATTAAATGAATTTAGATTATTTGGTTTTTGTCCAAACAATTCAGATGTACTTGCTTGATAAAATTTTGTTTTATTTAATTTTAAAAATCTCATAGCCTCAAGAATTCTTAAAGTGCCTAATCCTGTTACTTCAGAAGTATATTCTGGTATTTCAAATGAATGACCCACGTGACTCTGCGCTCCAAGATTATAGATTTCATCTGGTCTTACTTTACTGATAATATTAACCAAACTATTTGCATCAGCTAGATCTCCATAATGTAAAAAGAAATTTTTTGCTTCATGAAAATCTTTATAAATATGATCAATTCTTGAAGTGTTAAATGTTGATGATTTTCTTTTAATTCCATGAACAACATATCCTTTTTTAAGCAAAAATTCTGCCAGATAGGAACCATCTTGTCCAGTAATACCAGTTATTAAAGCTTTTTTTTTCAATTTATATTAAACTTTTAATTATTTTATTATTAAACTTTTAATTATTTTATTATAAGACAATATCAATACACTGAAAATGGAATTTATTAAATTTTTATTTTCATAAATATAAAATAATTTAAATGCATCTTTAATTTTATCATAAGTTTTTGATGATAAAGAATTACTTGTTTTTCTCCAACAAGATAAAGATTTTTTAATATGATTAAATTTTATACCTTGTCGCAATAATTGTAACCATAAAGCAAAATCCTCTTGGGTTTTCAAATTAGGAAAATTTATTTTAGATATAATTTTTCTGTTAATCATTATAGTACTAAGACCAATAAAATTTGATTTTGCTAGAGTTTTATAATTTGGATCCACTAAAACTAAGTTTTTTCTTAATACATTGCTATCTTCATCAATCACATCATATGAAGTGAATGATATCAATGAGGATTTTTTTTTCATAAATTTTATTTGATATGATAACTTATTTTTTTTCCATTTATCATCTGAGTCTAAAAATGCTATAAATTCTCCTGTACAATATTTTTTTGCTAAATTTCTTGATTTTGCTACACCTAAATTTTTTTTATTAATTACTAATTTTTTTAATTTAAATAATTTTAATAAATTTAAAATATATTTTAAATCTTTTTTATTAGGGTCATCATAAACCATAATAATTTCATACTTTTTATAATTTTGACTTAAAACTGAACTTAAAGTCTCTTTAATATATTTCTTTTTTTTATAATATGTAATTATTATAGAAATTAAATTTTTATTTGATTTCATTTTTTTTCGAATAAAAAATATAATTATTTTTTTTCTTAATGCTTAGATTGCCAATATTTCTTACACACGTAGAATTTGTGCCCCAGCACATTCCATCTACCTTATATACTTTATGACCGTTAATATTAAATTCTTCTGAACTTACATTATTTACCCAAAAAAAGGGAAAATTTTTAAAATTATGATGTTCGTTTGTTGAAAGATTGAGTTCAGTATTAATTCTATAAACATTCTTTATTAAAAAAATTGTATATGTGATAACAAATATGATTGATAATTTTTTTAAATTCGATTTTAGTGAAAAATCTATAACTTCATCAACCAATAATACAAATGGAAAACTAATAATCATAAATACAATTACAAAGCCTGCATATCTCAATGTTGGAAAATTTAAAAACCAAATTATAAATACAATTAATAAATTAAAATAAAAAAAAATATATTTTGAGTTAAAATTTTTGAATTTAAATTTAGAATATGAAAAATTTTTTAGATAAACTAAGAAAAAAAAGAATAAAATTGTAAGTGTTACAAGTAAAAAATCTGTAAATTTTCCAATAAAATATTTGGAAATCCAGTTTGATACCCAATTAAATGACTCTATATAACTATTGGGATTTTCTACAGAAAAATTAGGTCCCTTTCCACCCTTGGCCCAAATCTCATAATGAAAATTTAAATAATTTACAGTTTCACTACTTAAAGCCCATTCGTATTTTTGTGAAAAACAAACTTTCTGTATTGGGTAAATTAGACAGCCTGTTGATGAAAAATTGTAAAAAATAAAAATTCCCAATGCAATAATTGGTAAAAATAACCAGTACTCTTTGAAAATTGTAATAAATAATTTTTTTTTAAAGATTACCAATACAACAAAAAAATATAAAATTGAATATATTACTAATATAAATTTTAAAGTTATAGCAAAAGTAATAAAAATTATTGAGATTTTAAAATAACTTATTAAATACTTATCATTTAATTTTTGATTGAATGCTATTTCAAATGTGTAAAATAAAAAAAAAACTATAGTTATTTGTCCTGCTATATCAGAACCATATTCTGCAATTCTACTAAATTTTGCTACAAAGAGAATTAAAAATAAAATAATAAAAATATTTGTAATATTTAAATTAGATTTATAATTATTTCTAAAATTAATAATAACGAATAAAACAAAGAATAATAAAAATAAAAAATTAGTTAGATTAAATAAATTATATTTAAAAAACGGTAAGTAATTAAGTGACATCAATTGAAAAATTGAGCTAATATGTTTGAAACCATGATTAATATTTCCTAGACCAAATTGTAGTTTCTGCTGAGCAAATTGTATTGAATTAGGAAGATGATAATATCCAAAATCTTCGTTTGTCTTAGCTAATAAAATAGAAATAAATAAAAAACAAAAAATAATAAATAAAGTTTTTATTTGATTAAAATTTTTATTTCTAAATATAATTAAAAATAATATTCCAATTAGAATTATTATTGAATTATGAATATAATCGTGAGGTAATATAAGATGTGTATAACTTCCTAAAACGCTTATAAAAAAAAGACCTAATATACCAATTAATCCATAATTTAATTCTAAATTTTCTATTTTTAATAATCTAATAGTTATTAAACCATATCCAATTGTAGAAAATGATATTAAAAGTGAAACTGAAAAAAAAAAAATTAAATTAGTAATCATTAGCCTATTCAATTAAATTGATCTGTACATACTTTCTATAATTTTTTTTCCATTTATTTTTATCTTCCATTTAAATTGATTGTATAATTTTTTTACATTCTGATCATTTCCTATAAGAATTTTTATTTCTTTTTGTCTTAAATATTTTTTATGAACTTGATAATATTTTTTTGAATTTAATTTATTTAATTTATAAGCTTCATTAAGTATATCTTTACCAGATAAACCTATTCCTGAAGATAGAATTATATCTTTCATGTTTGATTGACTAAAGTAATAAATACCTAAAGCTATCTCTGACGCCCAACAGTAATCTCTTACTGAATTAACATTTCCTACTTTAATTTTTTTTCCTCGTTTAGCATGAAAACATACTTTTTTTATAAAAAAATTGTTATTTCGAAGTGGTGACTCCACTTGCAGCATTACTATATTGTGACATTTAATTCCCCTCTGTCTAAATTTTTTAATCAAATGATAAGCTTTTATCTGGGCTTTAATATATGGATTTTTAGATTTTGATAATTTTGAATTTAAGGAAATAACTCCACTCTTAGACTCAAATATATACCCTGAATTTGCTTTGAAAAAATTAATATTATAATTATTATCATATATTATTTCTAAAAAATTTTTTACACCCAGACAATTAGATTCAAATGTCTTTTTAGAAAACTTTAAACTTTTAACTAATGAACTTTGGCCTGAGAAATAAAAAATCATCTCTGGCTTAATTTTTGTTATAATTTTCTTTATTTCATTTTTGCTAAGAATATTTAATTTCAAAAATCTAATTCTTTTAGAAATTTTTAAATAATCATAGTTTCTATAATTTTTTTTTAAATATCTTGAAGTAACATAAACTTTATATTTTTTTTTTATTAATTCTTTTGCTAAATATGCTCCCAAAACTCCTGAACCTGTGATCAAAGCAATTTTTTTCATATAAAATTATATTATCTTTTTTGGTTTAAAAAATTTTTAATTTTTTAATATTCTAACTAATTTTTTATAGTGTCTAAATTTTGTATATACATTAATTTTTTTTAAAAGATTTATTTTCTTAAAAAAAACTAATTTTTTGTTAATAATCAAATCATCTAAATACCTTTTCAATGTTTTAACAAAATCATTCATATCTCCAGATTTAAATATATATCCAAAACTCTCATTATTTAAAATTTCTTTTGGTCCATTTTTACAATCACTACTTATTATAGATGCTCTACAAAATGCAGCCTCAACCAAAACAAAGCCTGGATCTTCCCAAAGCGAAGTTAGAATAAAACCCTTGCTATTTTTCATATAATCAAAAATATTTTTTTTAAACCCTATCAGTTGAATTCTATTACTCAAATTTAAACTCTTGATTTTTGATGATAATTTTTTTCTTAATTCCCCCTCTCCTGCTATAATTAAATTTATATCTGAATAATTTTTTGAAATTTTACTAAATCCATCAATTAATAGATCAAAATTCTTTTGTTTTGTTAATCTTCCTGCTGCAAATAGATAATTATTTTGCTTTAAATCTTTCCTTTGTCTTTTTAATTTTGTTATCTTCTTTATATCTAAAACAGGATCTTCTAAAACATAGATTTTGTTTGCATCTACAATTCTATTTTCAACTAGATAATCTTTTGTTGAGTTTGTAGGACATGTAATTTTATAAATTTTTTTTAATGCAATCCTCCAAAATAATTTTCTAAGAAAATTAAGTTTAGGAAGGCCTGAAATTCTTAAAATAAACTTTGTTTCATATCTAAATAAATAAATTAAAAACAACGGCAAAGAAGTAATCAAGTGAATAATTAAATATTTTGGTTTTATTTTTTTGATTAAATTATGTAGTGGGAAAATACCTAGAAAAAAAATAATTATAAAAGACAATCTACTTTTTAAATATCCATGTCTTGGAAAAAAATTAAACCATTTTTTATTATAAAAACCAATTATATTTATTTTATTTTCTCTAATTTCTTTTTCGAATTCTTGAAATTCTCCAAAAAAATTTAATATGGTCGCTTCATAATTTTTGTCATATTTATTTATTGCACTAGCAGACTGTATTACAGCGTTATTAGTAGCAATATTGACTAACGATGGTGACCAATAAAAAATATTTTGATCTTTCAAAGTAAACTAGTCCTTATTTATTACTATTGTTAAATTTAATTACTTTATTATTTTAAATAAAGTTTTAATAAAGTATTTATTTTAGATTATTTCGTAAAAAAAAGATAACCTTTAAAATGAATAATTATATTAATAAAATAGAAAATTCATTATTTCCATTAATTGGAAATATTAATAAACCCAGTATTTTAGAATTAGGTGTCCAAAATGGAAGATCAACATTAAGGTTTTTAGAAATTTGTAAAAAAAATAAAGGTAAATTGTACTCTGTTGACATAGATGATTGTAGTAAAGTTTCAAATGATATGAATTGGAAATTTATTCAAGCTAGAGATGATAATTTCCAATATATAAAATCTATTATACCTAAAAAGTTAGATGTAATATTCATAGACACAATACATGAAGCTAATCATGTTAATAAATTAATTTATAATTACTATAATTTATTAAATGTGGATGGATATATTTTTATTGATGATATTTCACACCTTCCATATCTAGATGAAAAAAAGACAAGTTTTTATTGTGAAATCAATAATAGAGAAACATTCAATGAAATTTTAAAAATTTACTATTTTAATCAAGATAATTTTCAACTTAATTTTTCTTTTGAATCATCAGGATTAGCTATAATTAAAAAAAAAACATCAGCAAATCTAAATGAAACAAAAAAAATTATTTCAAGAGCTTATACTTTAAAAAACTTCCTAAGATTAATTCTTAAAAAATTAAAAAAATGAATAGCGACTATGAAAAATTTGAAAGTTTTTTTTCAATAGATAATGCTATTATGGAAGGTGGTAATAGACTTAAAAAAAAAATAAAAAGTGATAAACCAACTATCTCTGTAATTACTGTAGTTTTGAATGGCGAAAAATATTTGGAAGATGCATTTAAAAGTTTGCATAAACAAGAAGAATTAAGTTATGAACATATTGTTATTGATGGAGGCTCAACAGACTCTACAATTAAAATTATAAAAAACAACGAGAATAAAATAGATTATTGGTGTCAAATAAATGATAAAGGAATTTATGATGCATTTAATATTGGTATGAAACTTGCAAGAGGTCAATACATAGGCTTTCTAAATTCTGACGACATTTATACTGATGATGCTTTTTTTTACTTAAAAAAATATATTACAAATTACCCACAAAAAGATTTTATTTTTGGTTCTGTAAAAAAACATTGGGGAATTCTACATGGCTACAAGCCCTATAAAATTTATTGGAGCTGGGGCTTTTATTCAAGTCATTCAACCGGTTTTTTTATTAAACTTTCTGCAGCAAAAAAAGTTGGATTATATAACTTAAAATATAAATTTTCTTCAGATTATGATTATTTTTTTAGAATGATCGTAAAAGATAAATTGAAAGGGATTGGAACAAAAAAAAATGAACTATTTGGCATTTTTAGAAGAGGTGGTTTTTCAAGCAAAATTAATTTTATTGATCATTTTTTTGAAGAAATAAAAATTCGTATTGACAATAATCAAAATAAATTTCTAATTTTACTTATATTTATCTTTAAATATATCAAACATAGGAAAAAAATTAATTAGAATTTTCTAATATTGCTAAGTTGGGCGTACTTTCTAAATATAAATAATATTTATTCTCTTCTTTATTATATATAATATCTCTTATTCTTTCACCCACATTTATTTCATCAATTATCTTTGGATTTTTAAAATTATCGCCAAACTCAATCTCATAAATTTTTTTTTCTTTTAAAGAGGTAACAAAAAAACTATTTTTACTCGAATAATAATTTTTTATTATTTCGGAAATGCCAATGCTATTTTTAAAATAATAAATGGGTTCTATAAATCCAAATTTTTCATGTTGTTTATTCAAAGGTGCAATTTTATTTATAGCTTTATTTAAAGGGACACTTTCATAATGATTTCCATAAGAAGAGATGGGCCATCCAAAATTTTGAACTGATTCGTCATTTATGTTTAAAAGATTAATCTCATCTCCACCTTTTGGACCATGCTCTGTAGTTAAAATAATATCACTGTTTACTAAATACATGCCTTGCTGATTTCTGTGGCCTTTTGAAATTATTTTGTGATTTAAATGTTTTTTATCTATTTTTAAAATTTTACCAAAATTATTATCTAAATCCTGTACTCTATCCCATTGATTATAATCTCCAATAGTAAAATAAATATTATCTGAATCAGTCACTATCCTACCACCGTTCTGATAACCATTAAAATTCTTATAAGATGGATAACTTTTTACAACTGAATTTACTGCGGCGCATGTATTATTGTTGTTTGTCTTCATATCTTTAAAAATTAGTTCTTTTGTATTAAATTCACTAACGAATATTTCTGTCTGATAACAATTATCACCATAATCTTTAGTTAAAGACACATAAACTTTATCTTCATCAATTTTAATGTCTTTAATACCTGTCCATTTTATTTTTTGATCAAAAAGTTTTAGTTTGTTAAGATTATTATTCAGTTCTTGATAAATAAATTTTTTATTATTTAAAGTTTCAATCTCAATTAAAATACTTTTACCTGAACCAAAAAAAACTAAAATATAATTCTCATACAAATCCAAATATCCTTTATCTTTATTTGCATATAAAGATTTTTTTGAATAAAACGGTAATACATATTTTGTCAATTTATAATCATTTTTAAAATTTAAAATGTCTATACTTGATTTACCAAAGTTCATTTGATTTTTTAAACTTTTATTTTCAAGATCTAAATCTCTGGTATATTGTTTCAAATTTTCATTTTCTATTTTAAGCTTATTTAATTCTCTAAATTTAATCGGTATATAAAAAATGGAATTTTTTAATAAAATTTTTATTTGATTGGGAGTATTATCTTTTATTTTTTTTGAAAAACTATTATTTGCATTTAATAGAGATAAACCAGATATTATTAATAAAAGTAAAAATAGAGAGAATATAATTAAATATTTTTTTTTAAACAGCATGTATATTTTATATATTTAATTTATATAAAAAAAATAATTATTTTATAATATGAATACTTTAAAAAACTTGATTTTATTTATGCCTTCAATTGATGGTGGTGGAGTTGAAAAAAATCTTATAATTATAGCAAATTATTTAATCAAAAAATTTCAAAAGGTGACAATAATAACTTATGACAGGAAATTTATTTCAAAATTTAATAAAAAAATAAAAATAATTAGTTTTAAAAAAAATTCATCTGGAGAAAAAAAATATTATAAATATTTTGTGTGTCTAGTTTTGCTCGTGAGAGAATATTTAAAAGAAAAAAAAATTTTAGTTCTTTCGTTCCAAGCAAATATATATGTTTTATTTTTATCCACAATATTAAATTTTAAAACAATTGTTAGATCAAATTCTTCACCAACAGGATGGACAAAAAATTTTATTAAAAAATTTATTTTCAAATTTTTTTTTAAATTTGCAAGTGATGTAATTGTCAATAGCCATGAATTTAAAAAATTACTAGATGACGAGTTTAAGACTAAAAGTGTTGTTATTTATAATCCTCTTAATAAAAAAGAAATCTTAGCCCTTTCAAAAAAAAAAATTACAAATTTCAATTTTTTTAAAAAAAATAACATAAATTTAATTAATGTTGCAAGATTTACTGATCAAAAAGATCACATTACATTACTAAAGGCACTGAACAATTTAAAAAATAAAGTTAAATTTAATTTAATAATCATGGGATACGGTGAA
>Ga0181601_10005796_pt1 | contig 10257 bp, 10 predicted proteins | sample 041ome_8_FD_133020 | JGI IMG/M metagenome (GOLD analysis project Ga0181601, IMG submission 133020) | Coastal salt marsh microbial communities from the Groves Creek Marsh, Skidaway Island, Georgia - 041407BS metaG (megahit assembly) | ecosystem: Environmental > Aquatic > Marine > Intertidal zone... | reverse complement strand
TCAAAAAGAGATAATGCATCAACATTAGATGACTATTCCAAAATAGGAATATTGCCTGATGCATTAAGAAATTATTTACTTAGATTAGGTTGGTCTTATGAAGATAAGGAGATATTTACTTTGGAAGAGAGTATTGAACACTTTAACCTAGAAGGTATTGGCAAATCTCCCTCAAAATTAGACATGAGTAGAATTTTATCAATAAATGAACATTATATAAAAAACATAAATGAAAATGAACTATATAATTATCTTGTTGAATATTGTAAAATTTTTAAAGAAGAAATAAAACCAGTAAAAGAGATAAAAATTAAACCATCACTACATTTTCTTAAAAATAAAGCAAAAACACTAGAGGATATATTTAATAACTCAAAATACATAATTTTGGATGAAGTAAAATTTGATGAACAAGATCTTAAACTCATTGATGATAAAGCTAAAAAAATAATAGCAGAATTTAAGGATAAACTTTCAACTACAGATAATATAAATAAAGAAGTCCTTGAAGCAATAATTAATGGTCTAATAAAAAAAAATGAAACAAATTTTAAAGGTATAGGACAACCCATAAGAGTTGCTTTGACAGGATCAAAATTTGGACCAGGTCTATACGATATAATAATATCTTTGGGTAAAGAGGAAGTCGAAAAACGACTAGGCCATAAGGTATTTATTTAAAATTGAAGCAGCTTCATTAGAAGAAGATGTTTTAGATTTAATACCTTCTAAAGTTTTTTTACATTCATTTAATTGTTTTTTTATTAATTCAGGATTTTTAAGGAAGTAAATAACAGTTCTACAAATTTCTTCTGCATTACATTCGTTTTGTAACAATTCAGGTATTATCTCTTTATTATTAATTATGTTAATAATATTTGCAAATTTGACATTAACTAAGAATTTAAAAATCATAAAATTTATAAAATTTAGTTTATAGATAATAATTAATGGAATATTTAAGCTTGAAATTTGTAAGGAAACTGTTCCAGATTTAGAAACAGCAAAAATTGAATTAGATAAAATTTGTGACTTAATATTTTCATCTGAAACAACATCAATATTATCTAAGTTAGCTTTTTTAACATGATGAACAATAGACTCTTTATTTTCATCAGTAGCATGAAATACATATGAATATATAAAATTTTTTTTGTTCATCAACTTAATAAAATTAAGTAAAATCGGTAATAACACACTTGTTTCAGATTTTCTACTCCCAGGAAATATTGAAATAATTTTTCTCTTTACAGATATCAAATTATCTATTGAAATTTTACCATCTAAATTATTTTCAATTAACGGATGGCCAACAAATGTATTTTTTATATTTTGCTCATCAAAATATTTTTTTTCAAAATTAAATAATAAAAGAATATGATCAATAAATTTTTTAATTTTTTTTACACGATTTTTACGCCAAACCCATACTTGAGGTGCAACATAATGAATTATTTTAATGTTATTATTAATTTTTTTTACTTTTTCAGCAACTCTCAACGTAAAGTCTGGGCTATCAACACTAAATAAAATATCAGGATTAAATTTAATAATTTCATCAACAGTTTTATCAATTTTTTTTTTTATTTTAAAAATGTTAATTAATACACTTGTAAAACCAAGATAAGTGATCTCTTTAAGATCAAAAATAGACTCAATACCTAATTTCTTAATATGTGTTCCTCCAACTGATAAATATTCAATTTTTGAATTTTGAATCTTAAGTTTTGAAACAACAGTTGATGCCAATTTATCTCCAGATGGTTCACCTGTTAAAATGAATATTTTTTTCATATAACTTTAATAAATATTTTGTGTTTATTTGCAAAAGTAATACATTTAGTTCTATCTAAGAAAATATTTTTTTTAGATTTTAAAACCACACCTTTTAAGCCATATTTTTTGATATCTTTAAAAGTTTGTAAACCTATAGTTGGTAAATCAATTCTTAGGTCTTGTTTTTTCTTGGGTAGCTTCATTAAAATACCATTTGAATTTTTTTTTAATTTAGAAAGCATTTTTTTTGTGCCCTCTACCCCCTCCTTCGCAATTATTTTACCATCTTTAAGAACTAGAGCTTGCACATGATCCAAATTATCAATTTTATTAAAGTACTCTATGCCCTTTTTTATTGAGGCGATTTCCCTAACATCGGGTTTTTTTTTAGAAAAAATTCCTTTTTTTAATGAAAGTTCAGGGTTATAACAAATAGAACTAATTACTTTAATGCCTTCATTAGAAAGGATTTTAATTATTGCTTTAATAATTGCTGCATCGCCAATTTGAGCTGCCTTAATTACAGTCGGAATATAATAAATTCCTATTAAATCTAATCTTAAAGTTGAAAATTTTGGTTTAGCAATTTTACCAGCAAATAAAACTTTTTTAGAATTTTTTTTTTTAATTAATTTAATTATTTCTCCAAATTTTCCAATACTAATTCTGTGACAATTTTTATCTTTTTTAAATTTATTATTTTTAGAAAAGTCTAAAATGAAATATTTTTTATTTAATTTTTTTATTTTTTTTAAAACTACTTCTGAAAAATCAGAATCTCCTAAAAACAATCCAATCATTTTATTTTGAAAAAGGTGAACAAATAGGTCTTTTTTTATCTTTTTCTAAGAAGGAGATAACTTCTAAAACTAGCTTATTTTTTTTTAAATCTTTACTTAGGTCTTTTAGATTTTGAGTTAAATTTTCATTTTTAAATAATTCCTTATAGGCATCATTTAAAGCCATAATTTCATTATTGGGAATATTTTTTCTTCTAAGCCCAATTAAATTTAACCCTTGTAATATACTTCTATTTCCATGTGCAATTCCGTAAGGTATGATATCTCTAACAACTCCACACATTCCGCCAATCATCGCTGACTTACCAACTCTGGTAAATTGTTGAACTGCAGAATTTCCACCAATTATCACATCATCTTCGATTTCCGCATGTCCACCTAATGGTACATTATTTGCTAAAATAACATTATTACCAACTAAACAGTCATGTGCTATATGAGAAGAAACCATAAATAAACAATTATTTCCAATTTTTGTTAAACCACCACCACCTATAGTACCTGGGTTAATAGTCACATATTCTCTAATCTTATTATTATCACCAATTTCTAATTTTGTTTCTTCCCCTTTATATTTTAAGTCCTGTGGATCATTTCCTATAGATGCAAATGAATAAATTTTATTATTGCTACCAATTTTAGTATTGCCAACAATGCTAACGTGTGATTGAATTTCAGAACCTTCCCCTACTTCAACATTTGCTCCAATAATAGTGTATGGACCAATTTTGACGTTAGAACTAATTTTTGCTTTTGGATCAATAATTGCAGTTGTATGTATCATTTATTTTCTTTCAAAAATTCTCTTATATTTTTTGCTGGATAACCCATTACTTTTGAGTCATTAGCTATATTCTTTATAACACCACTACCACCTGCGATTTCGACATTGTTACCAATCTTTAAGTGACCAGAAATTCCAGCTTGTCCACCAATTCTAACGTTATTTCCAATAGTTGTACTTCCAGCAATTCCAACTTGACCTGCAATAATAGTGTTTTCTCCAATTTTTACGTTATGTGCAATATGTATTTGATTATCTAAAAAGGTATTTTTACCAATAATTGTATTAGACATTGAGCCTCTGTCTATTGTTGCTCCACATCCAATTTCACAATTATCTTCAATTACCACAATACCAATATGGGGATATCTTAAATTTTTACTGTCATTAGGGAAGAAACCAAAACCTTGTTTTCCAATAATACAGTTATCAAGAATTTTAACATTATCTTTTATATAACTGTTTCTAATTATACAATTTGAACCAATTGAACAATTATTGCCAATTGAAACATTTTTTTCAATTATAGAATTGTGACCAATTGAACAATTGTTACCAAATTTAATGTTTTCACCAACTAAAACATTTTTACCAAATTTTATTTTATTTTTAAACTCAGTATCTATTATGTCATTAACAGTATCATCAAAATTATCATTTATTGAGTCTGGATAAAATTTTGCAGTAACTATAGATGTTGAAACTAAAACATTATTGACAATTATAGGTTTGCAATCTTTATTTAAATCGTTTTTAAGATTTTCAGTCGTAATGCAAAAAGAAGCTTTTGTATTTTTTGCAATATCTTTATATTTTCTTGAATGAAAAAAAGTAATTTCATTTATATTTGATGTAAACAAATCTTTAATATCAACAATATTATGATCTATATTTAAGTTAATATTATTTAAATTTAAAATATTCAAAATATCAGAAATTTTGAAGGGACCATTATTTTTAAAAAATGGATTATGCATAAATGTTTTTAACAAAGCAAACTAAAATGAGTTATCAAAATTTATTGCTATTTATTTCCTATCAACAATTGTAGCTGACCAAATAGCATCAGCCATTAATTTGTCATCAACATAAGCTTGACCTTTGTATTTCCAAACTCTTCCGTGAGATCTGATTGCTTCAATTTTTAATAAAAGATCACAATTGGGTATAACTGGGTTTCTAAAACGTGCTTTTTCTATACCCATTAAAAATACAAGTTTATTTTCATAAGTAGATTTATCAATACCATCAGCTGTTAATGCAGCTGCAGTTTGTCCAAATGCCTCGACAATTAAAACACCTGGCATAACTGGTTGATCAGGAAAATGACCTTGAACAAAAAAACTATCTTTTCTTACTTTAACAATGCCGGTTGCAGAAGTAAGTTTGTTAATTTCAATTAAAGAACTTATTAACAACATAGGATCTCTATGAGGTAACAGTGCTTCTATTTCTAATTTGTTTAATGATTTCATCAATTATTGATTTTACTATCGATTAATTTAATAATTTCATTAGATATGTCTAAATCAGTTTTACTTATATATATACTTTCTTTTTTAATTATTAAATCAATATTATTTTTAACCATATAATTTTCGATTAATGGATTAATATTTTTAATAAAATCAGTTATTTCGTTCTCCCTAAGTTTTTTAAAATTATTAGACATTTCATCTTGTTTTAAATTAAATTTTTCTAGTCTGGTGTTATATTTGCTAATTTTTATATTTAATTCCTCATTAGAAAGAATATTTTTTTTTTTTTCTATTTCTAATTTTTCGTTATTTATATCTAACTGTTCATTTTTAAGTATTTTAATATTTGAAACATTTGTTTTTTGGAGTTTATTTACCAATTGTATTCCAGCAGTAGAATTATTTAGAATATAATTAAAATCAATAAAGGCTAAATTGTTAGCTAATATTTTTTCAAAGAAAAGGAAATTTATTAGAATTAATAAAATAAATTTCATTAAAATGTAGTACCTAAGTTAAATCTAAATGTTTCAGTCATGTCCGTTGATGATTTTGTTATTGGTTGTGATAATGAAAAATTTAATGGACCTATTGGTGTTAACCAATCAACACCTACTCCAATCGACGATCGAATTTTACTATTGTCATTAATAGAAGAGTCATAATCTACATGCCAAACATTTGCAGCATCAAAAAAAATTAAAAAATCAGTATTTTGAGAATTTTCAAAAATTTGAGGCAGTGTAGAAGCGATATTTAATGTACTTACAAAATTTCCACCGATATAATCATTACCATCCTTCGGTCCAACCGAACCTGCTTTAAATCCTCTTAATTTACTTTGGGGAATATAAAGTCTTTCAGATAGTTTTACATCTGATCCAGTAATTGAATTAGCAGTATTTAAGAATACCGACATAGATGTTATATTATCTTCATATAGCTCAGAAAATAATTGGTAATTATAAGAATTAATTAGTGTATCAGTATCACTTATCAATGGAACATCTACTGAATAAAAGCTTCTAAAACCTGAAGTTGTTTGAAATTTTTGATTTCTTTTATCATAATCAAAATCAAGCTTTAAATAAGAATCTAAATAATCTCCTCTTTGTTTTTTTTGTGCTTCTGAAGCAGAAGATACAGTTTCAATATTTTGATAGTAATTAGAGCTTGCTAATCCAATCGAAAGATCATCACGATATTCAAATGTAGTTCCTACTATAAATCCTGTTTTTTGAGTCTTATAACCATAATCTGCTAGTTTATCTAGTTCAGTTGACTCAATAGTGGTACTTAAACTTTTATCTGAATTTAATATATTTGGATTTTCTACAGAAAAAGAACCAGTTATCGAGTCTGTTGCCAAAGTTAAATTGGAGTCTAATTTAATTCCTTTTCCTAGAAAATTATTTTCACGAACAAAAAAACCAAATGAATTACTGGAAGTTCCAACGCCCGCAGCAGCTCCAATTTCACCAGTGGGTTTTTCTTCAACATTAATATCTAGAATTTTAGAATTTGTATCATCTCCATCTTGAACATTGATTGAAACATTTTTAAAAAAATTTAAACTTTTTAATTGATTTAAAGTTTTGTTTTTTAATATTTCGTTATAAGGATCACCTTCATCCAATAAAAAATTATTTCTTATAACATTTTCATGCGTGATGGTGTTACCATATATGTTTATTCTTTGGATAAAACTATCTTCTGACTTCTCAATATTAAAAATAATATTTAATTTATTATCTACAATCTCTTCATCTATATTTGAATTAATAGATTGATATTCCTCTAAAAGCGTTATTTGATCAATTTCATCAAGGATTTTTTGTATTGAATAAATTGAGTATGGCTCGCCTTTAATTTCATCAAATACATTTAATAATTCTTTGAAATTGTTAGCATCAAATTCTGCTGGTAAATTTAATTTTAAATCATTAAAAAAAATTTTATTTCCTGCATCAATATTAAAAATTAATTCAAAATTATTATCATCTAATAATTTAGCAAAAGATGTTTTTATATTAACATTGTAAAAACCTTGATTTAAATAATAATTTTTTAACAGTCTTATATCGAGATCTCTTATACTTTCATTTAGATATTTTTTTTGAGAGATAAATTTCCAAAACTTATATTCTTCACTAATTATTAATCTTTTTAATTTATTTTCTTTAAATATTTTATTGCCAATAAATGAAATTTTTTTTATCTTTGCTTTTTCACCTAAATTAATTTTAAATAAAATATCCATTTTGTTGTTTTCAATTTTATCCGTAAAAACTTCAACTGTAGAAAAATAATATCCAAGAACTTTTAAAGAATTAATTATTTTTTTTTTATCAGCTTCTAAAAATAATTCATTGTATGAAGAACGAGGTTTTAATGCAAGATCTCTAAGAACTACATCTCTAATCTTTTGTGCTTTAATTCCTTCATAAGAAATGTTTTGTATTAACGAATTTTCAATTACATTTATAGTCAGAATTCTATCTTTAAAAATTACACTCACATCTTGAAAAAAACCAGTAGAATATATATCTTTTAGTATCAAATCTAATTTATCAGCATCCAAATCATCATTAATTAAAACGCCAGAAAAAACATTTATTGTCTCAGATGAAATACGTTCATTTCCTTGAATGATAATTTTTTCAACAATTTCCGTATTTGCTAAATTAAAAAAAAATCCAAAATATATAAATAATGTTAAAATAATTTTTTTAAACATAATGATTTCGTATTAATTGTTGAATACAATTAATTGTATATTTTTTTGTCTCAAAAATCTCATTTAAATTCTTTGGTGATATATGTTTTAATTTACTAAATTTTTTCATTTTTAAAATCTTTAGCAATAAATTGCTTATTTGTTTAAAACTAATTTTTTTTTCAAGAAATAAATTAACAAGATAATCGTTTGCTGATACTAACACAGTTTCAAATAATGAGTCTTTCATTGGCATTTTTTTTAAAATCTTTAGAGTTGGAAAAATATCTGTATTAGTTAAAGATAAATTTAGTGAATTCATTTTTTTAATATCAATAAGTTTTGTTTTTAATTTTTTTTTTTCCACATGGTATAATGAATTAAAAATTGGAACTTTCATAGTAGTTTCATGAGCAATAACATTAATTAAACCATTATTAAATTTTATAATAGCATGAATATAAGATGAAGGATGAATTAATATTCCTATTTTTTTATAATCAATATTAAAGATTTTTTTTGCCTCAATAACCTCAAATATTTTATTCATCAAAGTCGCCGAATCTATTGTAATTTTTTTTCCCATTTTCCAAGTAGGGTGTTTCAGAGCTTGATTAACACTGACATTATCTAAAATTTTAAATTTATTCTTATAAAAAGGACCTCCAGAAGCTGTAAGATAAACTTTTTCTATTTTAAATGGGGAAAAATTTACAGATGACCAAATTGAAAAATGCTCTGAGTCAACGGGAATGAAATTTGTATTAGTTTTTATTAATTCTTTTTTCAATAAGTTCCAACCACAGATTATAGACTCCTTATTTGCTATGGCTATATTTTTTGAATATTTTATTATCTTGAGAGTTGGATATAATCCATCAATACCAACAATTGAACTCATTGTATAATCAATTTTTTTTTTAAAAATTTTTTCAAAAATATTAAAATTATTGTAAATTTTATATTTTCTATTCAAATTAATTTTGTTAATAGCTTTAAAAGCATTTTTATCTGTTACAATTAGATTGATAACATTAAAAAGTCTTGCTTGATTTAAAAGTTTTTTATAATTTTTATTTGTTGTTAATAAAATAATCTCAAAATTTTTTCGATCCTTACTAATTATATCCAATAAAGATTTACCTATAAATCCTGTAGATCCTAATATAGCAATTTTTTTTTTCATCAAAATAAATATTTAAAGACATATACAGTTGGAAAAACAAAAATCATTCCATCTATTCTATCTAAAATTCCACCATGACCTGGAATAATATTGCCAGTATCTTTTAAATTAGATTTTCTTTTAAAATAAGAAATTATCAAATCTCCAATTTGACTTATTAATGATATAGAAATTATATAAAATAAAAATGAAAGATTAAAATCAATAATCAAATTATAACTTTTTAAGAAAGTTGAATGTGATAATATAAACATTGCTAAAACAGAGCAAATAAATCCTCCAAAAAAACCAGCAATAGTCTTATTTGGACTAATTGATATTAATTTTGGGCCCTTAAGTATTTTACCAAAAGAATAACCACCCAAATCTGTTGCGATGCAAACTATTACAATTATTAAGAAATCCAATATATTTTCACCATTATTAAAATATCTAATTTGAAAGACAGAATAAAAGGATACAACAATCATTATTATTCCAGTAAATTTAACAATCATAATATTTTTCATTTTTAACCATTCAAATAAACTAATAATTAATAAAATGATTAAAAAAAAATTAAAAAAATAATCTCCTTTGATAATAAAAAAAAAGGATAAAGGAACTAATAAAATAGAGCTTAAAATTCTTTTAATTAAATCCGAATTCATTAAATAGATCCAAAGTTTCGTTTAGTTTTATAATATTTGTTAATAATTTTTTTAAAATCATTTTTGTTAAAATCTGGCCATAATTTTTTTTCAAAAAAAATTTCTGTGTAAGATAATTGCCAAAGTAAAAAATTACTTAGTCTTCTGGTATCACCTGTTCTAATTAATATATCTGGGTCAGGTATATTTTTGGTATAAAGGTTGTCTGATAAATTTTTATCATTAATTGAAGTTTTTTTTTTAACAATTTTTTTTACAGAACTCAGTATTTCTTCTCTGGAGCCATAATTTAATGCTAAATTTATTTGTAATAATGAGTTTTTTTTAGTTAAATTTTCTGATTTAATTAAGAGCTTCTTAATTTTTTTTGAAAAATTTTTATTACCAATAATATTTAATTTAATGTTATTATCATTTAGAAAATTTATTTTTTCGTTTAAAAAATTATATAATAGATTGAATAAATAATTGATTTCTGCTTTTGGCCTTTTCCAATTATCTTTAGAGAAAACAAACAGAGTTAAATATTTTATTTTTTTTTCAACAGATAGTTTAATAATGTTATTTATTACTTTTAAGCCTTCTTTATGACCAGCATGTCTTGAATTTTTATATTTAATTCCCCATCTACCATTACCATCCATTATAATGGCTACATGATTTAATGGGTTCATATTGTCATTATTTCTTTTTCTTTTGATGAAACTTTATTATCAACAGTTAGAATGTGTTTATCTGTAATATCTTGTATTTTTTTTTGAAAAGATTTTTCATCATCTTCGCTAATTTGTTTAGATTTTAACAATCTTTTAAATTCCTCATTGCCATCTCTTCTTATATTTCGTATAGCAATTTTACATTTTTCAC
>Ga0181601_10005787_pt1 | contig 10263 bp, 10 predicted proteins | sample 041ome_8_FD_133020 | JGI IMG/M metagenome (GOLD analysis project Ga0181601, IMG submission 133020) | Coastal salt marsh microbial communities from the Groves Creek Marsh, Skidaway Island, Georgia - 041407BS metaG (megahit assembly) | ecosystem: Environmental > Aquatic > Marine > Intertidal zone... | reverse complement strand
GTTCGGGAAAAACGAAGCAAGCGCAAAACCTAACCCAAACAACGGTAAAACATAGATTGCCGCAATCATGATCAACCCAACCAAAATGCGCCAGAGCGCAGCCTTGCCCATTAAATGGTCGGAAAATAAATGGTTCATTGTGTGCATCCCATTGCGTTTTGGTCGAATTTATGCATCTCACACTTCTTTGCCAACGGGTTTTTGCGTCTATGAGAATTGCATTCTGCGCCTAACACGATTATTTGGAAGAACACGGCAAGAAGAGCAAGGGGACACACCGCTCATGAACTGGATCACAAACTACGTCCGTCCGCGGATCAATTCCATTTTTTCTCGGCGCGAAGTGCCCGAGAACCTTTGGTCAAAATGCGGCGATTGTGGCACCATGCTGTTCCATCGCGAACTGTCTGAAAACCAAAATGTGTGTACTCAGTGTGGCCATCACATGGCAATTTCGCCACGTGATCGATTTGCAGCCCTTTTTGATGGCGGCATCTTTGTCGAAGTAAAGGTCCCCGAACCGATCACGGACCCGTTGCATTTCAAAGATCAAAAGAAATACCCCGAGCGCATGAAAGCTGCGCAAAAAAGCACCAATGAAAAAGAGGCGATGTTGGTGGCTGAGGGTGAAATTGGCCGCACCCCGATTGTTGCTGCCGCACAAGACTTTAGTTTTATGGCCGGCTCTATGGGCATGTATGTTGGCAACGCGATCATCGCGGCCGCAGAACGTGCGGTAAAATTAAAGCGCCCCTTGGTGTTGTTTTCCGCCGCCGGTGGCGCACGGATGCAAGAGGGCATTCTAAGTCTGATGCAGATGCCGCGTACAACTGTGGCTGTTCAAATGCTAAAGGAAGCGGGATTGCCATACATCGTGGTGCTGACGCATCCGACAACGGGGGGTGTTACAGCGTCTTATGCGATGCTTGGGGATGTCCAAATCGCCGAGCCAAACGCGCTTATTTGTTTTGCGGGTCCCCGCGTCATTGAACAGACCATTCGTGAAAAATTGCCCGAAGGGTTTCAGCGCGCGGAATATCTTTTGGATCATGGCATGTTGGATATGGTGATTTCACGGACTGAGATGCGGGATGAGCTGATCAAAGTTATTCGCATGTTAATGAAAGAACCCCCTGCGATTTCGGGTGAATTACCGTCACCTGGCGTTGCCCCCCAAAGCGAGCCTGCAAAATAAATGGTGAATACGGGTTCTGACGTCATTCTTGAACGAATGATGGCGCTGCATCCAAAGGTGATTGATTTGACCTTGGATCGGGTATGGCGCCTTTTGGCGGCTTTGGATAATCCACAAAACGATCTGCCCCCCGTTGTGCATATTGCAGGCACCAACGGCAAGGGCTCGACCCAAGCGATGATCCGCGCTGGGCTTGAGGCCGCTGGAAAGCATGTGCACGCCTATACCTCGCCGCATTTGGCGCGGTTTCATGAACGTATCCGCTTGGCGGGTGATTTGATCGCCGAAGACCATCTGAGCATGGTCCTGGATGAGTGTTATTCCAAGAATGGCGGCGAAAATATTACCTATTTCGAAATCACCACCTGTGCTGCATTGCTTGCGATGGCGCGTACCCCTGCAGATTACACATTGCTTGAGGTTGGGCTGGGCGGTCGCTTGGATGCAACAAACGTCATTGATAGCCCTGCCGTGTCCATTATAACACCGATTTCAATCGATCACGAAGCATTTTTGGGCAATACCCTGACCAAGATTGCGGGTGAAAAAGCGGGCATCATAAAACGTGGGTGTCCTGTGATTGTCGGGCCACAAACCGATGAAGCGATGGATGTGATCGAGGCAACCGCCGCACGTCTAGGTGCGCCTATATTTGCCTACGGCCAGCACTGGCATATCGCCCGAGAACGGGATCGGTTAGTGTATCAAGACGAAGCAGGTCTGTTAGACATGCCGCTACCGAATTTGCCCGGTGCGCATCAATACCAAAATGCAGGTGCCGCAATCGCTGCGCTGCGCTATTTGGGATTTGATGCCGCGGCCTGTGAAGCTGCGGTAAGCACAGCACAGTGGCCCGCACGGATGCAGTGGTTAAAACGTGGGCCCGTGATTGATGCTGCTCCTGATGCCGAGATTTGGCTGGATGGTGGTCATAACCCCGCCGCGGGCGAGGCAATAGGCGCACATCTTGCGTCATTGCCAAAGCGTCCGACCTATCTGATATGCGGGATGCTCAACACAAAAGATATCGGTGGATATCTGCGTCCAATGGCCGAGCAAGCCGAACATTTGTTCGCTGTATCAATCCCTGGTGAAACCAATACATTGCCTGCGCAAGACACTGCAAACGCGGCACTGACCGCAGGCATGGCGGCCAGCACAGCGTTATCTGTGCAAAACGCAGTGGAAGAGATCGTCCGTATTACGCCGCGGGCGCGTATTTTGATCTGTGGATCACTCTATTTGGCAGGAAATATCCTGAAAACACACGAGTGATTCGTTTTTTTAAAAAAACGAATCACTTCTTATTGACTGACTGTGAACATCGTGCATATATTGATCCCAAGCAGTGTTGTGTCACTAGCAGTTGATGTACGCACAGCTTATGGATGCGGTTTACATACAGGCACATAGGCTCGGTTCTATTTGAACCGAGCCACCCTTTATTCTCTCTCCGCGTTCAGGCCAGATGTTTGTGTCTGTGATGTTTTTGAGGATAGGTTATGCTTAGAACTTTTGTCATGGTGAGCGTCTTTTTCATGGTCACAGCGGGGCTTTTGATGAGCCAACCCGCATCTAAATCCGATCGGTTTTTTGAAAGCGCGACACCAAATGTGGCCGACGATGATCGGACGGTGACACGTGACAACCAAGAGATCCTGCAAACCGAAATTTTGGCACCGATCCCTGTCGCACAAACCCCAGCGCCCGCGCCCTTGTATGAGCTAACGAACATCCAAGCCGTCACATTATCACAGCCTGAAGAGACAATTCAGCAAAAGATACCGGGCTTGGAACCTATTGTCGCCACAGCACTTGCACAGGGTATGAATGGCGCCGAAGTTGACATTCTGATCGCCCAAGCCGTGCAAAGCGGTCTGATCAAAGTGCCACCTCAGATGCTTAAAACCAACGGTGACGTTGATACGCGTGCCATATTGGCAACGCTTGTCCAAACGCCGGCACCAAAGATTGTGCGTCCCTTGGGGAACACTTACATTGTGCGGCCAGGTGATACTTTGGCACTGATTGTGCAACGCTATTACGGTACGCGTGACGCGGTAGAGGATATCTATTGGGCAAACAAAGATCGTTTGGCTAACCCTGACGCGTTGTCTGTTGGTCAAACGTTGTTTTTGCCACAGCTTTGATCAGGTCGCCCAATCGGCCGATTGCATTTCGCGCAGACGGCTGGCGGTGCGTTCAAATTCAAACACGCCTTCGCCTTCTATGTATAACATTTCCGGAACTGCAGCGGCGGAACAGATCAATTTCACCTTTGCCTCATAGAGCGCATCAATAAGCGTGACAAAGCGTTTGGCTTCATTGAAATTACTGCGGCCCAGTTGCGGGATGTTATCAACCATCAGTACACGCACCGCATCAGCGATTGCCAAATAATCACCCGGGCCCAACATTTGACTGCATAGATCAAAGAACGAAAACCGCGCTATCCCGTTGTGATAGGCGGGAAAGACCAATTCGCGCCCCTTATGTGTCAGACTAAATCGCGTTGATTGCCCATGGCTAAGGTCAGACCATATTGCATCCATTGTGGCGCGGGCGTTATCGTCAATCGGGCTGAAATAACTTGCTTCACCTGCCAAACGATTTTGACGATAATCCGTGTCACTGGCCATTTCGACGACCGCCAGTTTGTCGCAGATCAGATCGATAAATGGCAAAAACAGCTGACGGTTCAATCCGTCTTTGTACAGATCCTGGGGCACGCGGTTTGATGTCGTAACCACGACAACGCCTGCATCAAATAATTTTTCAAACAAACGGCCTACGATCATGGCGTTGGCAATGTCTTTGATTTGCATTTCATCAAAGGCCAACACCTTGACCGAGTCCGAGACAGATTTGGCCACGGGGGCCAAGGCGTCGGAGGTCGTGTTCTTGCGCGCTTCATGCAAGGCGTTTTGGATTTCTTGCATAAAGGCATGAAAATGCACCCGTCGTACCGGCACGGACAGGCTGTCGACAAATAAATCCATCAACATCGATTTGCCACGTCCGACACCGCCCCAAAGGTATAATCCCTTGGGCGGTAGAGGGGCTTTGCGAAATAATCCGCGCTTTTGCGGTGTTTCAACCGCTGCGCGGATCCGTTCAAATTCTGGTAAAATAGCGCGCTGCACGGGATCGTCATGCAACAATCCCGCGGCAATTCGGTCATTATAAAGCGTGCTCAAATCAGTCATATGTGTTCCTTAGCGTGACTTGTCCCAAGATAAAAGATTGTATTAAGACACAATTTCAATTGACCCGCACGCAATGTTTCCATTAGCTGCCCCTAGCAAGGAGACAGCGATGACAGCTAAGTCCTCAATCTTTACCCCTGTATTATTAGTCGGCTGCGCAATCATTTTGATTAGTTTTGCGGTCCGTGCATCGTTTGGCGTGTTTCAGATCCCCATTGCGACCGAATTTGGATGGCTGCGCACGGATTTTTCACTTGCGATTGCAATTCAGAATTTGGCGTGGGGCATTGGTCAGCCGATTTTTGGTGCGATGGCCGAAAAAATGGGGGATCGACGTGCGATTGTTTTTGGTGGCCTGATTTATGCGGCGGGGATGGTATTATCGTCGTTTGCGGTGACGCCCACGGGGCATCAGCTTTATGCGATATTGGTTGGGTTCGGGGTTGCGGGGACTGGTTTTGGTGTGATCTTGGCCGTCGTAGGTCGCGCCAGTTCTGATGAAAATAGATCAATGTCTTTGGCCATCGCAACTGCAGCAGGTAGCGCAGGGCAGGTGGTCGGAGCACCTTTTGCCGAATATCTCTTGGGTATCATGTCATGGCAAAGCGTGTTTGTCGTTTTTGCATGTCTGATCTTGGGTGTTTTGTTCATGTTGCCCTTTATGCGTGCCCCCCAAGTGGCCAGCCGCCAACAGCTGGATGAAAGTCTGGGTCACATTGTAAAGCGGGCTTTTCGGGATCCAACCTATGGGATGATCTTTTTGGGCTTTTTTAGCTGCGGGTATCAATTGGCGTTTATCACGGCGCATTTTCCGGCTTTTGTGACCGAAATGTGCGGCGCCATTATGCCTGGCGGTGTCCTGGACAGCATCGGCGTCTCGACTACATCGGCGCTGGGTGCATTGGCAATTTCATTGATCGGGCTTGCCAATCTTGCGGGCACACTTGCCGCGGGATATTTTGGCAAACGATACAGTAAGAAATACCTGTTATCGGGCATTTATCTGGGTCGAACCGTGATTGCCGCTTGGTTCATCGCGGTGCCGATGACGCCGATAACCGTGTTGATCTTTTCGGTCCTTATGGGGGCGTTGTGGTTGGCGACTGTTCCCCTTACCAGTGGATTGATCGCCCATATCTACGGCTTGCGATACATGGGGACGCTGTATGGGATCGTGTTCTTTTCACACCAACTGGGAAGCTTTATGGGCGTCTGGTTGGGTGGCAAAATGTTTGACATCTATGGCAGCTACACGGTCGTGTGGTGGATTGGCGTTGGCGTCGGCGCGTTTAGTGCCTTGATCCATCTGCCGGTGCGTGAACGCGCGCTGGCCACCGCCTAGATCGGATCACACGCGATAGGCCAAGCGTACGCCGCCCCAATGTTGATCATGCACATAAATTGGCGCCGAGAGGTCCTTCATCAACGCGAATTGTCCGTTCCCCATATCGCGGCGGTAGGCTTGCAATAAAAAGTCATCGGTGTTTTGACCCGCGGCGAGGCCAACACGATCATCAAAGATCCGGCGATTGCGTGCATTAGCGGCGTTCCAATCTGGATCATCTGGGCGCTGGGGGTGTGAAAACTTAAGGTTATGGGTTGGCAAATACCCGTTCACATCCACGGCCGCGCAAAATACGACACGATCAGACAATTCTAAAACAGGCTCTTGGATCTCTGGTAAGACCTTGTCGACGAACGAGGTATAACGGGTTTCATACTGTACGGGATTTGTTCCGTGAATTTCTGTATACGTCTGATCAAATAGATCTTGGCGATCCAGATACCCCTTCTTCACGCCGTCCTCAAAGGCCGAGCCAATCGCGCGCGCAATCTTTTTGACGTGATTGATAAAGAGGGTGTCATCTGTCGCAACACCCAGCTTGACGGATGTACCTGTCATCTGCTCTGAGATGCGGCGCAGATCATCCAAGGAAAAGGCGGCCTCTTTGATCAGCTCAACTGACTCTGAAATACCACCGGATAAGACGGCGACCTCTTGGCTGATGGTTTCCACAGCCACCGAGATTTCTTTGTTTTCCAAGCTGATTGCGTTCTGGTTCTGCGTCACGATTGACAGGATCTCGGGCACATTGTGGATTTGCTCTTCGATACCTTGGGCGTCGGTTCCCAGTTCATTCGCAACCGATACCGAAAGGGTGGCGTTTTTAACCAAAGCCGCAATTTCATGCGTCAGATCTTCGAGCGAATTGTTGATCTCTACCGTCGATGTCGCGGTGAATTCAGACAGGGATTTGAATTCACTGGCCACCACACGAAAGCCCAATCCGCTTTCGCCTGCGCGCGCAGCTTCGACAGCTGCGTTCAGCGACAAGAGCGATGCACGCTGTGCAATCGTGTCAATTTCATTCGAGATTTTTTCACCGCCGCCAGTTTTTGCTGAACAGATGCCAGGCGATTTCCAATTTCAAGCACGTCAGTGGTTAACAGGTTCGCCTTGTGCAAGATTTGACCAAATTTTTGGGTGCTTTCGCGTGCGGTGATTTCGGCCTTGGATGCAATGTCTCGGCTTTCGTCGCTTTTGGCGATTGTGCTATCTCTTTGGCTTGCGATTTCTGCGATATGCGATGAAATCGTTTCTAATGTGGCCGCTTGCTTGGTTAATGTATTGCTGGTGTCCTCCACATGGCCTGAAACACCTGCCAAAGATACGCTCATCGTTCCGATTTGTTGTGCGATGGTTTGGGCCGTTTGTAACGTCTCATTTGGTAATCGTAATTTAGGAAATTTCATCAAGCGCCTTTATCGTTCTATTCCCTATCTAGAACGACAGATGATGCTGAAATTTCAGAGAGGTGCGGCGATTTAGCGTGTTTTTGCGCTAAACAGGGCGAATTAATTTTTTATCCAAAACGCGCAAGACGGTACGCAGATCATGACCACGTTTTAGAATGCGGCCATCCATTCCGATCACGCTGTATTCGCCTTGGCGATTGCGCAATTTGGGATGTTTTTCAATTCGATAAATAGGTTGTTCCGCGGTCCGGCGAAACACGGAAAACACCGCGCAGTCTCTCAGTGCGGAAATGCCATAATCGCGCCACTCTCCTGCCGCGACCATACGCCCATACAGCGCCAAAATAAGGTTCAGCTCCTGTCGGTGGAACATCACGCTGACAGGTGCGGACGCATTGGGAAATTGCGAAAACGTGTTCATTCTATAACAGTCGCGCTGTTTGAAACGAAAATCAAGACAATAAAAAACGCCCCGGACGGGTCGGGGCGTGATTAGTCAATTTTAGATGGATTAGTCGTCCAGATTTTCTGGCAAGACCAAGTTCAAGATGATCGCCAAAGCCGCCGATGGCAGCAAGCCCGATGTCAACAAAATGTTAGCTGTTGCTGGTAAATGCTGCAGCGCAGAAGGTTCCAGTTGCAGGCCCAGACCGATCGACAGTGAGATCGCAAAGATCACCATGTTGCGACGGTTCCAGTTCACGTCGGACAGCATGTTCACACCAGAGGCGCATACCATGCCGAACATCACGATCACACCACCGCCCAAAACGTTGATTGGCACTGTGTTGATCATCGCGCCGATTTTCGGAACAAAACCACAGATGATCAGGAAAATCGCGCCAATGGTTACAACGTGGCGGCTCATTACACCTGTCATGGCGACTAGGCCGACGTTTTGGCTAAACGATGTGTTGGGTAGACCACCAAAAACGCCCGCAATTGCGGTGCCTAGGCCGTCGGCATAGGTCGCGCCCGAAACTTCTTTGTCGGTCGCTTCGCGGCCTGCGCCCCCTTTGGTGATACCAGATGTGTCACCGACGGTTTCGATCGCGGAAACGATGGCCATGAAACACATGCCAATCACAATGGCGATGTTGAATTCGAACCCGTATTTGAACGGCATCGGCATCGCAAAGATTGCCGCGCGGCCAACGTTGCCTGTGTTGACCTGACCCATCATCATCGCGACCAGATAGCCTGCGATAATACCGATCAACACGGCTGCAACGGACATAAAGCCACGGGTAAAGAATTTGATGGCCAAGGTCACGATCACAACAACCAAGGCAGGCGTCCACATCGCAAGCGATCCAAATTCAGGTTTGCCCATCATTGGCACGCCGCCGGCGGCGTATTGAATGCCAACTTTGACCAGCGCAAGCCCGATCATCAAAACGATCAAACCGGTCACTAAAGGCGGCAAGGCAAAGCGGATGCGGCCAATGAACATACCAAGGATAAAGTGGAAAATACCGCCAAAGACGATACCCGTCATCAATCCCGCCAGACCCGCTGTGCCCAGCCCTGCCACCGCAGGGATCATCACAGGGATAAAGGCAAAAGAGGTCCCTTGCACGATAGGCAGGCGCGCGCCCACAGGGCCCATGCCAATGGTTTGAAACAATGTCGCGATGCCTGCAAATAGCATCGACATTTGGATCATATAGGTCATGTCAGGGAAACCCAGTGCCCCTTGATCTGACCCGAACCCAATGCCCGCCGCACCCGCAACGATGATCGCGGGCGTCACGTTTGACACAAACATCGCCAAAACATGTTGAATGCCCAATGGAACAGCTTTGCCCAATGGGGGTGTATAATTCGGATCCCGAAGTTGTTCAGGTGTCCCAATCGAAGTATCAGCCATAGTATCTCTCCCTTCTGACTGTTGTGTCCGCCTCTTGCTGGGCGGTTATATTTATTGTGCCATCACTACATATGGTTGGTCAAAGAAAAACTCTTCTAGGTTTGCACCATCGCCGATGCGGTCAACCACCGCAAACAGGCCCGGTTCATGCAAAGGGGTCAAAACGCCGTGCCATGTGCCGCGATGAAAATTGATGCCTTGGCCTGCTTGGGTCATGAACGCGCGGGGCGTTCCGGGCCTGCCGTTTTCATCCGGCGCAACGATCACAAGGAATGGCACCATGGCCATGGGGATAAATGCTTGCGATCCCAGCGGATGGCGTTCCACCAAGCTAAGATCATAGGGCAGGGTGCGCACCTCAGCATTGAAGATACTGATCCCTGCTTTTCCGTCCACAAAATCAAGGCTTGCGCGGTCATGATACCGCCCGCATTTGCCCATATTGATAATCTTGTCCGGCGCCCCGCTGGCATCAAACACATCGCCAAAGGGGGCAAAGGCAACGGCCGAAATGGGTTCGATCACAATGGGTGTCATGGCAGAATGTCCATAAGGCGGAATTCCGCGATGCGTTCCACCTGTTTACAGGCCTCGGCAAATTCGGTGGCGGTGTCATTGTTAATGCGACGTTCAAACGCTGCCAGGATCGACGCTTTGTCATGGTCGCGCACCGCGATGATGAACGGGAACCCATGCTTTGCCACATAATCGGTGTTAAGCTGCGTAAATGTCTCACGTTCCGCATCGGTCAGGGCGTCCAACCCGGCCGATGCCTGTTCCGATGTGGATTCCGCCGTCAGCCGTTTCGCGGCCGCCAGCTTGCCCGCCAAATCGGGGTGCGCGCGCAAAACGCCCATACGCTGATCATCACTGGCGGATCGGAACACACGGGCCAGCGCATTATGCAAGCCCCGCGCGGTGTCATGCGCCCGGCCCAGTTCCAGATCAAACGCGCCCTCGGCGATCCACGCGGAATGTTCAAAGATCCCGCTATAGAGCGACAAAAACCGATCCCGCGTCATTTGTGAGGGCCGTTCATACCGTTTCGGCGGATGCACCTTGGCCCAATGGCGCGCAATATCAATGCGCCGTGGGAACCACACATCCGCATGCCCCGCCGCATATTCCATGAACCGCCGCAACGCCATCACGCGACCCGGACGCCCGATCAACCGACAATGCAAGCCGATCGACATCATCTTGGCCTGACCCGCGTGCCCTTCGGCATAAAGCGC
>Ga0181601_10005786_pt1 | contig 10264 bp, 8 predicted proteins | sample 041ome_8_FD_133020 | JGI IMG/M metagenome (GOLD analysis project Ga0181601, IMG submission 133020) | Coastal salt marsh microbial communities from the Groves Creek Marsh, Skidaway Island, Georgia - 041407BS metaG (megahit assembly) | ecosystem: Environmental > Aquatic > Marine > Intertidal zone... | reverse complement strand
ATATTTTGTTCAAGCGAGTCAACTGCCCGTTGATACACGGCCGCCTTTTCAGAGCCTTTATCAAGTGCCGCCTGCAATTGCTTTTTGCGGAATGCTAAGGTGCCCTCAATCTGAGCGATACGCAGCCACGCATCAGCCGCCAAATCGCCAAAAGCACCGCGCACTATTTGCACCCACCCAAAGGTTTCAAGAAGCAAAAAGGCCAGCCCCCAATTCCAGACAGAGCGACACCCATACCAGATCGGACCAAGCAGAAAGGCCCATAGATTAAAGGTCCAAGCAAAAGATGAGCGGCTGCCGATATAGGCAAATACACGCCGGTAATACGCCGCGTTAGTGACCACAAATTCGGCCACAAGCGCATCGCGTTCGGCTTGCAATGTAACGGTGTCTTGCGGCGATGACAGGGGCGAATTGGTCATGATGTTTCGGTTCCTTCGACAACTGTTTGCAACACGCGCTTGGCGGTTATAACCCCAACAGTCTTGCCGGCACGCTGCACCGTTACCGGTGCGTCACTGTGCATGGCAACACGAATGATATTTGTTAGATTTTCATCTTCGGTAACCGACCCACCATTTTTCTCGAGTTTGCCATGTGTCTTTTCATAGCTGGCAACAGATTGCATGATGGCTTTGGCGCGAACCACTTTTAGTCGGGAAATGCCGGCCACAAACTCGGCCACATAATCATCCGCTGGTTTGGTAATGATTTCTTCTGCGGTGCCAGTTTGCACAACCCGACCGTCACGCATAATGGCGATACGGTCCCCGACCCGCACCGCTTCATCCAAATCATGTGTGATAAAGACAGTAGTTTTCTTCATCACTGCAGCCAGCTTGATAAATTCATCTTGCAATTGACGGCGGATCAATGGGTCAAGCGCGCTAAAGGGTTCATCCATCAGCAAAACATCAGGGTCCGCCGCCAGTGCCCGCGCCAGACCGACACGTTGCTGCATACCACCTGACAATTCATGCGCGAATTTATTACCCCACCCGTCGAGTTCTACCATCGAAAGAATGCGTTCAGCAATTTCCATACGTTGGTTTTTATTGATATTGCGGATTTCCAATGGCATCGCGATATTTTCGAGAACCGAGCGATGCGGTAGCAGTCCGAAATTTTGAAATACCATACCAATTTTCTGGTTTCGAAATTGCTGTAATTCTTTTGTATTTAGGCCGCATACATCAACCCCATCGACAATGACTTTGCCAGAGGTCGGTTCCAACAATCGGTTAATGTGACGCACAAGGGTTGATTTGCCACTTCCTGACAACCCCATAATGCAAAAAATTTCGCCGCGCCGAATATCAAGCGAAACATCGGCAACACCAATGACAGCGTTGTGTTGTTCCAAAATTTGTTGCTTGGACAAACCGTCATTCAAAATAGCCTGCATGGCAGCATCTGCGTGATCGCCAAAAATTTTCCAGACATTTTCAATTTTTATGACCGTGTCGTCAGCCGCGGTGATTTTACGAGCCATAGTGCCTTACCATGATTATAGTTATACCCGCCACTTAATGGTGCGGGCCACAGCCAGCATCGTCAAGCTATGCCGGGTGCTGATGAGGCGCCAGTTGCATAAACCGGCGCCCCAAGTGAGGTTAAATGCGGGGTCTAGGACCTACATCCCAAGCCAACCGTCAACACGCGCAGAATTGTTGCTGATCCATTCTTTTGCAACTTCGCCAGCATCACGCCCCTTGCCCGCGATTTCATAGGCAAACGCACTGACATCAGACGCATCAAGCTTCATATTCGCCAGAAATTCAGCGATTGCTGGTGACCGTGACGCCAATGATTTTGAATAGGCAACCTGTACCTGCTTAAGCGCATCTTTTGACGCCACATAAGATTCTGTAAACCAGTTTGGTGAATCTGATGGCTGTACCATTTTGTATTTTGCCGGGTCATTTTTCGGCTCGGTCAGCATCACAACGTCAAACATCGCCCAGATAGCATGCGGCTCATAGCAATAAAATGCATAGCCCTCACCCTTGGCAATGGCATCTTTTATACGTGCAGTTTTTACGCTTTCTTCGGCACGGATGGGCTCGATAAAGCTCATCAAATTATAATCGCGCACCTTGACTTCATTGACATTTGCCGATGCCCAGCCTGGCGCGCCAATCCACATTTCACCTTTGCCGTTACCATCGCTGTCCATTTTGGCAGCAACATCCGGGCGGCCCAGATCAGCGATATCGGTGATATTGTTGGCTTCGGCAAATTTGCGCGGCACACAAAACCCTTGATTGCCAATATAGTGATTGCCGCTAAGCGCCACCGTGCCAGCACCTTTTACATATTTATTGGTGAATGATTCCTGATTAGGCAACCACACATCTGGATGCACATCAATGTCACCCTTGCCTTGGTCCATTGCCTGGAAAATAGTGGCGTTGTTGCCAGGGACCAAGGTTGCCTCGCCGCCAATACGGTCAACCACAACCGCCTGAATCAAATGTGCAATGGCCTGTGCCCCGGTCCAAGACGGTGTGCCAATAGCCACTTTTTCAGCCGCAAATACGGTGCTAGACATAGCGCCCAGCACAATGCTTCCCGCCACACCAATGATAGATTTTTTAAACGTTTTCATAGTCATAGTATGCCTCCTCATATGCCCATCATCTTTTTCGATTAAGGGTTGGTTAGTAAAATTAACTTGCTTGTTGTTCGGCAAGTTGGCTGCCATAGGCAAACAGCGCCGCTGCACCGCCGGTGTGCAGAAATACAACGTCTTTGTCGCTGTCAAAAAATGTCTTCTCAATCAACCCAATCATCCCGGCCAGCCCTTTTGCCGAATATACCGGATCAAGCAAAACCCCTTCTTTGCGGGCAATCAGATTGATCGCGTCAAGCGTGCCTTGAGTTGGCAACCCATAGCCCTCGCCAACATAGCCATCATCGATTAACACTTTCTCCACACCCAGCGGCGCGTCAGTCAGCTGCGCCGCAGTTGTGACGGCCAATTTATGAACCGCCGCAATTTGCTTGTCGCGCGGCTGGCGCACGCTTATCCCCATGACCGGAATATCCGATCCGGCAGCATGCAGCCCGGCAAGCAGACCCGCATGTGTGCCAGCGCTGCCGCTTGCCAAGACGATCCAGCCAACATTTAACCCCTGTTCATCAAATTGCCGAAGCATTTCATAGGCGCAAGACACATACCCCAATGCACCAATCTCGTTCGACCCACCACCCGGGATAAAATAAGGTTTGCGGCCATTAGCAGCAAAACTCTCAGTAACAGCGCGGGCCTCGGCGTTCATATCCAGACCAGCTGGTCGAAACTCCATCGTAGTCCCAAACATCTGATCGAACAACACATTGCCAGTGGTCTCATAATCTGCCGCGCGGCCCGGCACACGCCGTTCCAACAAAGCATGACAATCGAGTCCAAATTTACAAGCTGCCGCCGCTGTTTGCCGGACATGATTTGATTGCACAGCCCCTTGCGTGACAAGCATATCTGCTCCTTTATCAAGCGCATCAGCAACCAGAAATTCAAGCTTGCGGGTTTTATTGCCGCCGGTGGCAAGCCCAGTGCAATCATCGCGCTTGATCCACAGCTTTGGCCCACCAAGCGCGCTGGTCAGTCGCGGCATTTCTTCCAGCGGCGTTGGTTGGTGACACAAATCAACCCGCAAAAACTCGCTTAAATCTTTCCCCATAGAATTCCATCCACTCCATAAAATACTTCACAAAAAACCTTGACCCTGCAAATTTAGAAATGCCAATGTTTATTTTGCATTCACATGATGCATTTTTTGCATAATAATGGACCTGTCGATGAACTTGCACTGGTTTAAAGATCTTGAAGCTTTGCAACTGACCGGTCATTTTTCAGCGGCAGCGCAAAAATCCAACATCAGCCAACCGGCATTGAGCCGCCGCATCAAAGCATTGGAAGATTGGGCTGGCTTTGTCCTTGTTGATCGGAGTTCGCGCCCGGTCAGGCTCACCTCAGCCGGCACCCAGCTTCTTGACATTGCATTATCTTCGTTTCAACGCCTTGCCGATGAACGCGAGGCTTTACGCCAGTCCGACCCGAAAGAGCACAGTTTTGCAGTGAAATTTGCCGCGCAGCATTCCATTGCCTGGCGGTTTTTTCCAAATTGGTTGCAGGATTTTGAAAACAGCTTTGGGCCAATTGTATCACGTGTGCGGGCCGATGATTTGCCAGATTGCATCGCCAGCTTTGTGAATGGCGAGGTCGATTTTTTGATTGCTTACAACAATCCGCTTGTCGACCATGGCGTCGCGCCAGGAAGTTTCAAAACATTGTGCATTGGCAGTGACCGGTTAATCCCGGTTAGCAAACCAGATGCCGCAGGCGCACCTTTATTTTCGCTTGATAGCGCACCGCAAACGCTGTTGCCCTATATCGGGTTTTCCCCGACATCGTCGCTTGGCAAGCTGTTTGCTGCAAAGATGATGCGGCGTGCCGGTGCCGGACGGCTAAAGCCGGTCTATGAAAATTCAATGGTCGGCGCCTTACGGGTACGGGCATGGAATGGGTCAGGCATTTCTTGGCTTCCCGAAAGCCTGGTTTCACAAGATGTAAACAACGGCTTACTGTGCCGGGGTGGTGGCCATAAATGGGACATTGACCTAAAAATAAATCTTTTCAGACTATCTAATAATGCCGCACCGCAACTCGGCCAAATCTGGCAACGCTTAATGCACCACCAACCCACCGCTACCGTATCACCGGCCGCAACAGGAGACCCGCATGTCATTTGACACAGATTTTAAAGCCAGCAGGATTGACGCCAATGGGGTGGAAATAGCGGTCCGCACAGCCGGTGACGGCCCCCCGCTGTTATTGCTGCATGGCTATCCGCAGACAGGCTATATGTGGCATAAGGTGGCATCACGATTGGCACAAAATCACCATGTGGTAATTGCTGATTTGCGTGGTTACGGTGACAGCGAAAAACCGCCAACAGATGCCGATCATGCGGCCTATTCAAAACGGGCAATGGCGGCGGATATGATAGCTGTGATGCAGGCCTTTGGATATGCCAAATTTGATGTGGCCGGGCACGACCGAGGTGGCCGTGTTGCGCATCGTCTAGCACGCGATTATCCAGACGCTATACGCAGATTAGCGGTGCTTGATATTGCGCCAACATTGATGATGTATGACACCACCGACCGCGAATTCGCAACCAAATATTATCATTGGTTTTTTCTTATTCAACCTGCCCCACTGCCCGAAAAAATGATTGGCCATGATCCAAAATTTTACCTTGAGCAAAAATTGCGGCAATGGGGAAAAAACCGCGAGGCCATTACAAAAACAGCCTTCGATGATTATTTACGGTGTTTTTCAAACCCGGCAACCATTCACGCCAGCTGTGAAGATTACCGGGCGGCGGCTGGCATTGACCTTGTGCATGATGCGGCAGATAACGGCACCAAATTGACAATGCCCGTGCTTGCCTTATGGGGCACCGATGGCATGGTTGGCAACAAATATGATGTTGTAAGCAGTTGGCAGAGTGTCGCCACCGATGTTCGCGGGCATGGGGTGCCTGGCGGGCATTATTTGGCTGAAGAATCCCCCGAAGAAACCTTTGCGGCCTTGTCAGCGTTTTTTGCCGAATGACCCCAGAGCGCGCACCCGCATCCCCATCAGCATGGATCATGGCACAGGCCAAATGCTGGCCTGAAGATGGTCGCTTGCTGGATTTTGCGTGTGGGCGGGGCCGACACAGCCGCGCCCTTGCCCCCCGGTTTGAGGTGCTGGCGGTTGATCGTGACCGTGAAGCCTTAAACAGCTTAGCCGGCCAACCGCGAATATCGACGTTGGCTTGTGATCTGGAAGCTGATGAAGACTGGCCGTTTGCGGCGCAAAAATTTGATGTTGTCGTGGTGACAAATTATCTGTTTCGACCCAAACTTAGGCAGATTTTTGATCTGGTGGCGGTTGGTGGCTATATCGCCTATGAAACCTTTGGCGCTGGCAATGCCGCCTTTGGCCGCCCAAAAAACCCAGACTTTTTGTTACACGAGGGCGAACTAGCCGCAGCCATACCAGCGCATTTCAGCATTATTGAGCAGTTTCATGGCACTATAAACACGCCGCATAGCGCAGTTATTCAGCGGCTTGCCGCACAGCACGCATAGCAAACACGCTACCCATAGCCGAATGACTGCGTCATCAAAGCCCGGCAACCATGCGGCCGCTAGCGCATAATAAACGGGTTGGCCGCGGTGGTTTGTTGGGCGATCCACACCGATTTGACCTGCAAAAACTCTTTGATGGCGTCCTTACCGCTTTCGCGCCCTTCTCCGCTTCGCTTATAGCCCCCAAAAGGCGAGGTAAAGCTGACCGCGCGGTAGGTGTTGACCCACACAGTACCGGCCTTTAGGCGTTCGGACATACGCAACGCTCGCCCGATGTCGCTGGTCCAAACGCCAGCCGCCAGCCCATAGACAATATCGTTACCGATGGCCACCGCATCATCTTCGGTATCAAATGGGATAATCGACAGAACCGGCCCGAACACTTCTTCTTGAGCGATGCGCATATCGTTGGAAACGCCGGTAAAAATGGTCGGCTGGACAAATTGCTGGCCTTTGGCACCGGCACCGCTATAGGGGCCACCCCCCAAAACACATGTTGCCCCCTCAGATTTGGCAATTTCAATATAATCTAGAATCTTTTGGTATTGCGGCGGTGTTGTAACCGGCCCCACATGCGTGTCGGTTGACATCGGATCACCAATGGTTGCAGCGCCCGCCACCTCTACCAAACGTTTGACAAATTTGTCATGAATCGACCGTTGTACCAATAGCCGTGATCCGGCAATACAGGTCTGGCCAGTGGCCGCAAAAATACCCGAAATCGCCCCCATAACAGCGGCTTCAAAATCAGCATCTTCAAACACGATATTAGGAGATTTGCCGCCAAGCTCTAGGGTCACTGGCATAATTTTCTTGGCCGCCGCCTCATAAATTTTCTGGCCCGACAAATCTGATCCGGTAAAGGCAATTTTATCGACATGCCGGTGCGCGACCAATGGCGCGCCAACTTCCAAGCCAAATCCAGTGACAGTGTTGACAACCCCAGCCGGAAACCCAGCCTCTTCAACAAGTTTCATAAATTCCAGCGTAGAAGCCGAAGTATATTCAGACGGCTTAATCACCGCGGTATTACCCGCAGCCAATGCAGGCGCAAGTTTCCATGCCAATAGTAAAAGTGGCGAATTCCAGGCGGTAATCATGCCAATCACACCAAGAGGTTCGTAACGGGTGAAATTAAAAATACCCGGCTTATCAGAGGGTATAACCGCCCCTTCAACCTTGTCGGCAAGCCCGCCATAATAACGGTACCATTCAGCAAGATACTTGGTTTGCGCCCCCATTTCGGCAATCAGCTTGCCATTATCACGCACCTCAATTTCGCCAAGACGTGGGGCTTCACGCTCAATAATCTCGGCCAGCTTGACAAGTAATTTGCCACGTTGAGTCGGGCCAGTGCGGCCCCACACCCCATCAAATGCGGCTTTTGCGGCGGCAACAGCGGCGTCAACATCATCGGCATCACCGCGGGCAATCTGCGCCCAAACGGCACCGGTATAGGGGTTTTCGCTGTCAAACCAGACACCTTTTTTCGGGTCAACGAATTTGCCATTGATATAATGTTGATATGTTTGCATCTCTACCTCACTTGTGGCGCTGTGCCCGGTTAAACGGTTTAGTTTGGCTATGCAGCCATGATTTTTTCTAGCCTTTTTAAGTTGATTTTTTACATTTTTGGTTTTTAAGTCTTTGCCTACATCAACCGCATTATTTTTAATAAGAGCATTATATGAGCACGCAAAACAACCCTGCACAACGCTGGGAAGACGATATTTTTGATTGTTTTTCACGGCACCAGATTAATCAGGTTCCCTATGTACCAGACGCTGGCCACGCGCATTTAATCAGGCGCGTTCACGAAGAACCGCATATGACGCCGATTGTTCTGACCACCGAGGAAGAAGGCGTTGCGTCATCTTGCGGGGCATGGCTTGGCGGTCATAAATCGGTGCTTTTGATGCAAAGCAGCGGGGTTGGCAATTGCGTGAATATGCTTAGCCTTGTTAGCAATTGTAATTTTCCATTTGTAACGATTGTCAGCATGCGCGGTGAGTGGGGCGAGTTTAACCATTGGCAGGTGCCGATGTCACGCGCAACGCCGGGTAGCTTTCAGATGATGGGGGTTGAGGTGCAGCGCTGTAACACCGCGGCTGAGGTCGGCCCAACGGTTGATGCGGCGCTCTATGCGGCTTTTGCCAGCGAACAAAAAATCGCCATCTTGTTATCACAGCGCCTTATAGGCCGGAAGGAATGGTAGTCATGACCGTCCACACAAATATTGAACGCCGCGAGGCGGTGCGCCGCATTTTGGCGAACCGGGGAGAGACATTGGTAGTATGCGGGCTGGGCTCATCAACCTATGATGTCTTTGCCGCTGGTGATGATGACAAAAATTTCTATCTGTGGGGAGCTATGGGCGGCGCTGTCATGATTGGCCTTGGGTTAGCGATCGCCCAACCAGACAAACCGGTTCTTGTGATCACCGGTGATGGCGAAGCCCTAATGGGCATAGGCGCCCTTGCAAGCGTTGCCGCCCAACAGCCTGACAATTTGACCATCATGGTTTTAGATAATGGCCATTTTGGTGAAACCGGCATGCAACCAAGCCACACATCGCATGGTGTTGAGTTAGCCGAAGTCGCGGTCGCCTGCGGCTTTAATAACAGTCAAACTATAAACGACTATGAAACACTTGATGCCTTTTCCAACACGCCGAATGCCGCCAATGGGCCGCGCTTGGCGGTGGTCAAAATTACCACCGAAAACCCAGAACGCGCCCTGCCAAATCTTGATGGGGTTTATATCAAAAACCGGGTGCGGGCCAGCCTCGGCATTCAGCCGGTCTGACACGCGCCCAAAAAAACCCCCAACCGGCAGCGCCGGCGGGGGGTAAAGTTTTTAGTTAACGGAGTGAAACAAGTGAGGTCCACTAGGATCTTGCTTGTGGATAATGTCATAGCCTGACAGTCCTGCGCTGTGATAGGGTTATAGATAGTCACCTACGATGCATTATTTGCAGCACCCTATATATGGCACGCGCGGCACTTAGTGAGGGTAAACGCTGCGCAGCACATAACAGCTAACCCGGGGATGGATAGATGACGCTTGCCACAACGCCGCTTAACCAGTTGCCGTTGGTATCACTTGATCTTGAAACAACTGGGCTGCAACCGGCGCGCGACCGGATTGTGCAGATTGGTGCCGTCACCATAGACGATGACCCGCGGCAGCTGGATATGCTTGTCAACCCTGGCATGGCCATCCCCAAAACCAGCACCGCAATTCATGGCCTAAGCGCCAGCGATGTTGAGCATGCCGCAGCCTTTCCATTGGCTCTGCCGACGTTGCGCGAATTCATCACCGGGCGGGTCATTTTGGGGTACAATATCGGCTTTGATTTAGCGGTTTTGTCGGCCGAGGCCAAACGTCATGGCATGGAATGGACATGGCCGGGGGCATTATGCCTGCGCCAGCTTGCCACGGTGTTGATGGGCCGCGAATCAATGCTGATGATTGCCGATCTTGAAGGCCTCGCCTTGCATTTTGAAGTGCCAATCATTGACCGACATACAGCGCTTGGCGACGCTTTGATGAGCGCCGCGCTATTTAAGAAAATGCTGCCGGCCCTTGCAGACAAATCAATCCTCACTTTTGCCGATGTACGCCGTGCGGTGTCCACGCTTGATGATTTGCGGCTGGCAACGGTCAGGGCTGGTTGGGTTGATGTTGCGCAAGACAGCACACAAGCGTCACATATTGCCTCATTGGCACGCATAGACCCCTACCCTTATCAGCACCGCATCCATGAAATTATGCTCGATAACCCAGCCGTAATTCCCCGCCACACGAGGCTTGAAGACGCCGCACGCCTCATGCAAGAGCGGCGGTGTGATTGTGTGTTTATTGGCAACAGCATCGACAAAATTGACGGCATTTTGTCAGAACGCGACATTGTGCATTCGATGGCGCTGGGGATAGATGATGTTAAGCGCGCCCGTGATATGCCCGTTGAACAAGTGATGGCCGCACCTGTCATCACCGTGGATGGTGACGATTATATGTATGTCGGCCTTGGCCGGATGAGCCGGCATGATATTCGTCACCTTGGCGTCACTGACCAAAACGGCCGGTTGATTGGCTGGATTTCGGCCCGCGAAATGGT
>Ga0181601_10005783_pt1 | contig 10266 bp, 8 predicted proteins | sample 041ome_8_FD_133020 | JGI IMG/M metagenome (GOLD analysis project Ga0181601, IMG submission 133020) | Coastal salt marsh microbial communities from the Groves Creek Marsh, Skidaway Island, Georgia - 041407BS metaG (megahit assembly) | ecosystem: Environmental > Aquatic > Marine > Intertidal zone... | reverse complement strand
GCTGACACTTTAAAGGCAATGCCGGTGAGCATAAACACCATACCAATAATAAAGGCTACCGGCAGTTGCGCTTCGGCAACTGCTGCAGCTATACCGGCAAAACTGGTGGTGCCGGCAAACCCATAAACCAATGAGGCCCCATAAAGCAGCATACCAGAGGACAATGCCCCAAGCAGAAAATATTTCAAACCAGCTTCAGATGAACGCAAAGAATTGGTGCGCATCGCAGCGACCACATAAAGCGGCAACGACTGCAACTCAACAGCCATATATAACGACATCAAATCATTGGCCGAAATCATCAACATCATGCCAACTACGGCCAACAGTACCAGTAATGAGAATTCCGGTTTGTTGATATCATCGCGCGCCAGCGGGGTTATCGACATAAAAATCGCCGCAAAGCTGCCAAGCAGCACAAGCGTTTTCATATAGTCAGCAAAAGCATCTGCCCGGAGCATGCCACCAAAGGCGGTGTTTTGGACTGGCGCACTTGACCATAATGTCAGCGCCGCCAAAGCAATGCCAAACATCGTAATATGCGCCACCCGGCGGGCATTGGCCGCGCCCTCGCCGCCAAATGCAGCCACCAGCACCAAGCCAAGGGCGACCAACGCCAAAATCAATTCAGGCAGCGCCGGAAGTATATCAACCAGTTCAAAAGCCATTGCTATTCCCCAAAACATCAATCATCACAGCTATTACCGTGCCGCCAATAGCGACACGCCCCCAGCTGCCAAATCGTCAAGAATAAATTGGATAGACACATCCATCACATCTAGAAGCGCCATTGGATAAACGCCAAACACCAAAACCAAGATCGTCAATGGCACAAAAATACCGAGTTCACGTGGCTGCATAGGCTCCATGGCCTGCACTTCGGCGCTCACCACTTGTCCGAACATCACCCGGCGATATAGCCACAACATATAGGTGGCGCCAAGCACTAAGCCGGTGGCGGTGAATAAGGCCAACCATGTATTGGCTTGCCATGCGCCCACCAAGACCAGCATTTCTCCAACAAAGCCGCTGGTGCCCGGCAGACCGACAGAGGCCAACATCATAAACATGAAAAATACTGCGTAGCGTGGCATAACTGCGGTCACCCCGCCATACGCACTGATATCACGTGTATGCAACCGGTCATAAACCACACCAACGCAAAAGAATAACGCCGCCGACACTAACCCGTGGCTAATCATCTGAAACATCGCGCCAGCAATGCCCTGTTCGGTCAGGGAAAAGATACCAATGGTGACAAAGCCCATATGCGCCACCGATGAATAGGCGATCATCTTTTTCATATCAGATTGCGCCAACGCCACCAATGATGTGTAAATCACAGCAATAACCGACAATACGAAAATCAGCGGCGCAAAAAACTCTGACGCCATCGGAAACATTGGCAATGAAAAGCGCAAAAAGCCATAGCCGCCCATTTTCAACAGCACCCCAGCCAAAATCATAGACCCTGCGGTAGGCGCCTCGACATGCGCATCAGGCAGCCATGTATGCACTGGCCACATTGGCACTTTGACGGCAAATGATGCCAAAAATCCCAAGAACAGCCAGGTCTGCATGCCGGCTGCAAATTCATGCGTTGTCAAAAGCGGAATGTCGGTGCTGCCGGCATCGATATACATCGCCAACATACACACCAACATCAACACTGACCCCAGCAATGTGTAGAGGAAAAACTTAAAGGCTGCATAGACCCGGCGCGGCCCACCCCATATCCCGATGATTAAGAACATCGGGATCAAAACCGCTTCGAAAAACAGATAAAACATCAACATATCAAGCGATACGAACATGCCGACCATCATGGTTTCAAGAACCAGAAATGCGATCATATATTCGCGCACGCGGCTGGTAATGCTGCGCCAGCTAGCCAGAACCGCCAAGGGTGTCAGGAATGTTGACAGCAAGACAAACGGAATTGAAATCCCATCAACACCCATGTGATAGCTGATTCCGGTATCCCCCAGCCAGACCCGTTGTTCTTCAAATTGATAGCCAGTCACGGCATTGTCAAACCCGATAAGAATGACAAGTGATACCAAAAATGTGAAGGCAGACACCCACAAAGCCACATTACGTGCGTTTTGCGCGACAGTTTCGTTATCACCTCTGATTAGCAGTAAGAATAAGACGCCTGCCAAAGGCATAAAGGTGATTATAGATAAAATTGGCCAGTTATCGATCATCACCCTACCCCTTAAACCTTAACACATACCAGCTCACCAAAACGACGACGCCAATCAGCATTGCAAAGGCATAATGAAACACAAAGCCACTTTGAATTCGTGAACACACACCCGACAAACGATAAACCAGAGCCGACACACCATCCGGGCCAAATCCATCAATCGTATCGCGGTCACCGCGCACCCATAAAACATTGCCAATCTGCACCGCTGGTTTTACGAAAACCGCATCATACAGTTCGTCAAAATACCATTTGTTATAGAAAAACAGATGGATTGGCTTGAATGCAGTAGCAATACGCGCCGGCATATTGGTGAATACGGCATAAAACAGAACCGCCAGCAAAACACCACTGCCCGCCAAAACGATTGGCAAAAGCTTTACCCAGGTTGGAACGTGATGGGCGTTTTCCATAGCGGCATGCGTTGGCAGAATGAAAATTGACTGCCCCCAAAACTGGTCCATGTCATGGCCAACAAATAATTCATAGCCCAACCAGCCAGAGAAAATAGCGCCAGCCGACAACACCAGTAACGGCACCGTCATCACCGCCGGTGATTCATGCACATGGGCCACAACCTCAGCACTCGCACGCGGTTTGCCATGAAACGCCATAATCAATAGACGCCAGCTATAAAAAGCTGTCAAAAACGCCGCAGCACAGCCCATCCAAAAGGCAAAATTACCCACCCCTGAATGCGCCGCATAAGCCGCTTCCAAAATCATATCTTTCGAATAGTAGCCGGCCAAAAACGGAAAGCCTGCCAACGCCAAAGACCCAATCCACATCATCGCATAGGTCACCGGCACCTTGCGCCAAATGCCGCCCATGTTGCGCAAGTCCTGTTCATTAGACAACGCATGAATGACCGAGCCAGCCCCTAAAAACAACAGCGCCTTAAAAAACGCATGTGTGGTCAAATGAAACATTGCCGCCGGATAGGCCGAAACACCCGCAGCAAAAAACATGTAGCCAAGCTGTGAACATGTTGAATAGGCAATGACGCGCTTGATATCAAACTGCGTCATCCCCACGGTGGCGGCAAAAAGTGCCGTCATACCGCCAACCACGGTAATCACATCCAGTGCAAATGGCGCATATTCCAGCATCGGCGACAGACGACACACCATGAACACGCCAGCGGTCACCATGGTTGCGGCGTGAATCAAAGCCGATACCGGGGTTGGGCCTTCCATAGCATCTGGCAGCCATGTGTGCAGGCCAAGTTGGGCAGATTTACCCATCGCGCCAATAAACAGCAAAATGCCCGCCACTTCCAAGGCTGGCCAAGACTGTCCTAAAAACTCAATATTCATCGTTGCGATCAGGCTAGCGCGCGCAAAAATATCGTCAAACTGAATTGACCCGAAGAGTGCATAAACCGCCAAAATACCGAGCGCGAAACCAAAATCACCAACCCGGTTGACAACAAAGGCTTTCATCGCTGCGGTGTGCGCCGATTCTTTCTTGTACCAAAAGCCAATCAACAGATAAGACGCAACACCAACCCCTTCCCAGCCAAAAAACAGCTGCACCAGATTATCGGCAGTAACCAGCATCAACATGGCAAAGGTAAACAGGCTGAGATAGGCCATAAAACGCGCCCGCGCATTATCGTGCGACATATAGCCAACTGAATAAATATGCACCATTGATGACACGCCAGTCACAACGATCAGCATAACCGCGGTCAGCGTATCAAAGCGCAAACTCCAATGCGCTGAAAAATCACCCGAAACGATCCAGCGCCCAATATCTACAGTGATCGGGGTGCCGCCAATCGCTACCTCGGCAAAGGCAAAGACAGACAACAACAAAGACAGCAACAAACCGGACACAGTAACCAGTTCGGCAGGCCTGTCTTGATTATTGAGGCTCAACAACCCCGCAAGAACAGAGCCGATCAGCGGCAGGAAAACAATAAGCGCATACATGGTCCTACCCCTTCAGCACATTCACATCTTCAACCGCGATAGACCCGCGGTTGCGGAAAAACACCACCAAAATTGCCAAGCCAATTGCCGCTTCAGCCGCCGCAACGGTGAGAATGAACAAGGAAAAGACCTGCCCTTCCAAATCACCGTTGTAGGCAGAAAAAGCCACCATATTGATATTTACGGCAAGCAGCATCAGTTCAATTGACATCAAAATGGTAATGACGTTTTTTCGGTTTAGAAAAATTCCAAAAATACCAAGCGCAAACAGCATCGCCGATACAGATAAATAATGGTTTAACGAAAGCTCAAGCATATCTGATCACTCCTCGGCTTTTACAGCGCTATGTGAAGCCGGTGTTTTGCCTGACGGCACTTTAATAACGTCTAAAACGTCTGCTGGACGGCGTGCGTTCTGCGCAGCGATAGACTGGCGCCGCACCCCGGCCCGTTTGCGCAGGGTCAGTGAAATCGCACCAATCATAGCCACCAGCAAAATCAGACCTGCAACCTGGAACAAAAACGCATATTTGGTATAGAGCACACCACCGATGCGCGTGGTATTGGCGATATCTGATACCACTGGCGCGGTTTTACCACCAAAAGCATCGCCATACATCGCCAGCACAAGCTCAAAAAGCAGAATACCGCCCACAGCCAATCCAAGCGGCAAATATTTTTGGAAGCCGGCGCGCATCTCGGCAAAGTTGATATCCAGCATCATCACGACAAACAAAAACAGCACCGCGACCGCGCCGACATAAACAACGACCAGAAGCATTGCCAAAAATTCAGCGCCAACCAACACAAACAGCCCGGCCGCGTTAAAAAACGCCAAAATCAAAAACAGCACCGAATACACCGGATTGCGGCTAACAACCACCATCACACCGCTAGCAAGCATGACGCCTGCAAACAGATAAAAGAATAATGCTTCAATCATTTTGTGACTGTCTTTCCTTGATCAGTTCCATGAATGCCTAGCGCCAACGCGCATCAGCAGCAAGGTTGCGGGCAATTTCGGTTTCCCAGCGATCACCGTTCGCAAGCAATTTATCTTTGTCGTAGTAAAGTTCTTCACGCGTTTCGGTTGCAAATTCGAAATTTGGCCCCTCAACTATCGCGTCAACCGGACAGGCTTCCTGACAAAAACCGCAATAGATGCATTTTGTCATATCAATATCATAGCGGGTGGTCCGGCGGCTGCCATCGGCGCGCGGCTCAGCCTCAATTGTTATGGCTTGGGCTGGGCACACGGCTTCACACAATTTACAGGCAATACAGCGCTCTTCTCCATTAGGATAACGCCGTAGCGCATGCTCCCCACGAAAACGTGGCGACAAGCTGCCTTTTTCATAAGGGTAGTTGATCGTCACTTTCGGCTTGAAAAAATATTTTAGCGTCAAGAGCAAGCCCTTGCCGAGTTCAAGCAGCAAAAATGAGCGAATCGCGTTGGATACAGCCGACATCATGATATTCGGTCCCTTAACCCAGTGTTACAGCCGGCAAATTGCCAGATGCCAGCAGATAACCTGCTGTTAAAACAACGTAAATCAGCGAGAATGGCAGAAAGATTTTCCACCCCAGCCGCATTAGCTGGTCATAGCGATAGCGTGGTGTGGTGGCACGCACCCACAAGAACACAAACAGCACCAGCATGATTTTCAAAATAAACCACAACGGGCCGGGGATCACATTTAGCGGCCAAATATCAAACGGTGGCAGCCAGCCGCCAAGGAACAGAATCACCGTCATGCTGCTCATCAAAATCATATTGGCGTATTCACCTAGGAAGAACAGCGCAAATGACATCGATGAATATTCAACAAAATAACCGGCAACCAGTTCAGATTCACCTTCTGGCAAGTCAAACGGCGCACGGTTCGTTTCCGCCAGCGTTGAAATGAAAAACACCACGAACATAGGCAGTAGTGGCAAGGCATACCACATGCCGCGCTGCGCCTCGACAATATCGGAAAGATTAAGTGATCCAGCGCATAACAACACATTAATGATCACCAGCCCCATCGAGACCTCATAAGAGACCATCTGCGCCGCAGATCGCAGCGCACCCAAAAAAGCGTATTTTGAATTGCTGGCCCAGCCTGCCATAATAACGCCGTAGACGCCAAGCGATGACACCGCAAACAAATATAAAATACCGACATTGATATCAGCGATCACCAAACCATCGCCAAACGGGATCACCGCCCACGCCACCAATGACAAAATGAACGTCAGCATCGGCGCAAACAGAAACACCACTTTGTTGGCACCCGCTGGCAAAATGGTTTCTTTGGCCATTAGCTTTAAGGCATCGGCAAAAGGCTGAAACATCCCGAAGGGACCAACAACATTAGGCCCTTTGCGAAGCTGCATAAAGCCGATCACCCGCCGTTCAGCCAGTGTCAAATAGGCAACCGCGATCAATAAAGGGCCAACCACAACCAAAATCTGAAGCAATATCCAGCCCAGTTCGACGGTCCACTCATGCGTTAAAAAATCCATCATCGCACTCACTCCGCAGCCACCGCATCAGCACCGTCAGCCAGCTGGGCACGACGGCATTCGGCCATTGTTTCAGATGCCCGGCTAATGGCGCATGTCATATAGAAATTTTCGACAGCGCCAGTAAGTGGCTGCGCGGTCAGTTTGCCGCGACCACCAAACTTGGCCCATTTTGCCGAGCTAACCTGGTCCGCAGCAGCAAAATGTGGCACCGCCGCAAATAGGGCTTCACGCACCTCGGCAAGGCTATCCATACCGATTGATTTGCCAATTGCCCCCGATACCGCGCGAATAATGGCCCAATCTTCGCGCGCTTCACCCGGCGGGAAAGCGGCACGGTTGCCAAATTGAACGCGGCCTTCAGTGTTTAGATAAATACCGTCTTTTTCGGTGTAGGCAGCCCCCGGCAAAACGATATCGGCGTTATGGGCGCCGGCGTCACCATGATGCCCCTGATAGATAATAAAGCTTGACTGAAACTGTTCAAAATCAACTTCGTCCGCACCAAGCAGCCACAGCACATCCAAATCGCCAGCCTTTGCAGCTGCGCCCATCGCCGCAACATCCATGCCGCCACGCGCCGGCACAAAGCCCATGTCAAGCCCGGCAACCCGCGCAGCCGCGCTATGCAGAACGTTAAAGCCGTTCCAGCCTTCGGTAACCACACCATAGGTTTCGGCAATCTGCCGCGCTTTGCCAAGGATCCCATCGCCATCGGCCCGCGCAAGCGCGCCCATGCCAATGATAATCATTGGGCGTTTTGCCTTTTTCAACTCAGCCGCAAATTTATGCTTGCCGGTCAACACCCCGTCCAAAACCGCAGGGTCATCACCAAGCCAATTGGTTTCATATGTTAAATCAGCATTTGGACCAATGACACCAATGGGCATTTGTGTGGCCAGCCAATTCCGCCGAATGCGGGCGTTAAGAACCGCTGCCTCTAGGCGCGGGTTACTGCCGATGATCAACAGCGCATCAGCATCATCAATGCCGGCAATTGTTGAATTAAACAGATAACCAGACCGCGCCCCCCCGATTTTGGCACCATCTTGACGGCAATCCATATGCGGGCTGCCCAGCCGGTCCATCAGGCTTTTCAAAGCAAACATTGACTCGGCATCAACCTGATCGCCGGCGATTGCCGCAATGTTCTTGGCTTTGGCTTTGCGCAGCTTGCCGGCCACAGTGGTGAGCGCTTCATCCCAGCTAATCGGGTGCAATTTCCCATCTTTTGCACGGGCATAGGGTTGGTCAAGACGTTGCCGCCGCAGCCCGTCAATGGCATAGCGTGTTTTATCAGAAATCCACTCTTCATTCACATCTTCATTGAGCCGTGGCAGCACGCGCATTACCTGCGCCCCACGCGCATCAACGCGAATATTACTACCCACCGCATCCATCACATCAATAGATTCGGTCTTGTTTAGTTCCCATGGCCGCGAGGTAAAGGCATATGGCCGTGAGGTCAGCGCCCCCACCGGACACAAATCGATGACATTTGCCGATAATTCAGACGCCAGCGTCTTTTCCAGATAGGTGGTGATTTCCATGGATTCGCCACGACCAATTGCGCCCAATTCCGGTACACCAGCCACTTCAGTCGCAAACCGCACACAACGCGTGCAATGAATACAGCGTGTCATCACCGTACTGATCAGCGGCCCCATATGTTTATTATCGACAGCGCGTTTATTTTCAGAAAACCGTGATCCATCAAGACCATAGCCCATGGCCTGATCCTGCAAATCGCATTCACCGCCCTGATCGCAAATCGGGCAATCAAGCGGGTGATTGATAAGCAAGAATTCCATCACCCCTTCACGGGCCTTTTTGACGCGGTCGGTATCGGTGCGAATAACCATGCCTTCGCCCGCTGGCATCGCGCATGAGGCAACCGGCTTTGGAGAGCGTTCCATATCGACAAGACACATGCGGCAATTGCCCGCAATCGACAAACGGTCATGATAGCAAAAGCGCGGAATTTCTACGCCGGCTGCCTCGCAGGCATGCAACACTGTTGAACCATCTTCAACATCAACCTCGATATCATTAACCGTTAGCTTAGGCATGGGTCTATCCGTTTCCTATTCTGCTGCCGTCACAACATCCGCGGCATGGCGTGCCGCGATACGACGTTCAATCTCAGGCCGAAAATGCTCAATAAGTCCTTGAATTGGCCATGCCGCTGCATCGCCTAATGCGCAAATCGTATGGCCTTCAATTTGCCGTGTGACTTGCTCTAGCGTGTCAATTTCATGGCTTTCAGCTTCGCCGCGCACCAACCGTTCCATCATGCGCCACATCCAGCCAGTGCCTTCGCGGCACGGGGTGCATTGCCCGCATGATTCATGCTTGTAAAAATACGACAACCGCGCGATTGCCTTCACAATATCGGTGGTTTTATCCATCACAACAACACCGGCGGTGCCAAGGCCGGTCCCCGCGTTGCGTAACGCATCAAAATCCATGGTGATATCGGCGCACACATCAATGGGCATCAGCGGTGTTGATGACCCGCCAGGGATCACTGCCAACAAATTATCCCAGCCGCCACGCACGCCGCCAGCATGTTTTTCGAGCAATTCACGCAGCGGAATGCCCATTTCTTCCTCAACGTTGCACGGCTTGTTCACATGACCGGAAATACAGAATAATTTTGTGCCTGTATTATTTTCCTTACCCAACCCCGCAAACCAGCCAGCACCGCGCCGCAAAATTGTCGGGGCAACAGCGATTGATTCAACGTTATTTACCGTTGTCGGGCACCCATAAAGACCAACACCTGCAGGAAATGGCGGTTTTAGACGCGGCTGGCCTTTTCTGCCCTCTAGCGATTCGAGCAACGCTGTTTCTTCACCACAAATATACGCGCCGGCCCCACGATGCAGATAGATGTCAAAATCCCACCCCGACTTGGCAGCGTTTTTACCAAGCAAGCCCGCATCATAAGCCTCGTCAATGGCCGCTTGCAGCCGCCGCGCCTCATTTACAAATTCACCGCGGATATAGATATAGGCGGCATGAGCGCGCATCGCAAAACCAGCCACAACACAGCCCTCAAGCAATTTATGCGGCTCATGGCGAATGATATCGCGGTCCTTGCATGTGCCTGGCTCTGATTCATCAGCGTTCACCACAAGATAATGCGGCCGGTCTTTAACCTCTTTTGGCATAAACGACCATTTCAGACCGGTTGGGAAACCAGCCCCACCGCGGCCACGCAACCCTGATGCTTTGATGCGTTCAACAATTTCGTCATGGCCAAGTTTTAACAGCTTGGCTGTTCCATCCCAGTCACCACGGGCTTTGGCGCCTTTTAGCCCGGCATCACCCCAACCATAAATATTGGTAAAAATACGGTCCTGATCATTAAGCATTGGCTGAACTCCGCTTTTTTGTTGCGGTTTTGGGCGATGCCCCGGCCTTTATCGCCGCCAAGGTTGTGCCGCCACCACTGGCTTCAGACCCTGACCGGCCAATAACAGACCCAACCGGTAACGGCGCATCTGCTTCAAGTGAGTCCAACAAGGCGCCTGTGGTTTCATAGGTCAAATCTTCGTAAAAATCGTCATTGACCTGCAAAATTGGCGCATTCACGCACGCCCCAAGACATTC
>Ga0181601_10005779_pt1 | contig 10274 bp, 10 predicted proteins | sample 041ome_8_FD_133020 | JGI IMG/M metagenome (GOLD analysis project Ga0181601, IMG submission 133020) | Coastal salt marsh microbial communities from the Groves Creek Marsh, Skidaway Island, Georgia - 041407BS metaG (megahit assembly) | ecosystem: Environmental > Aquatic > Marine > Intertidal zone... | reverse complement strand
TTTCCGTCAGTCACACCGTCTCGCCCGCGCGTTCATCGCTCCGCCTTCGCGCCAAACCATCGCGGGAAAGGCAAAAAAACAACCGGGTTCGTCCAGGTCGACGTCGAGGTCGATCTCCAAAAATCCATCCTCAAATGAGAATCCATTGGATCGCGGAAACCGGTGACGACGCCTCGACGACCCGCGTTCGACGCGCGCACGCACCCGCCCGTTCGGCATCCACCACCGCCGCTAACGCTCTCGCCGCCGCGGTCGACATCGCGCGCGTCGTATCGGTTCGGTTCGGTTCGGTTCGGTTCGGTTCGTTCGTTCCACCGAGCGCACCGCCGTTCAGTCGCGCACCAACGCTCGTCGTCGTCGTCGTCGCCGGGACCCCGCCCTCGCCTGATACTTTTACAACACGGGTTGGCAAATCATACTTAGGGTTTATTAATAGTATTAAGTACGTCTGGTTCTGAATGCGCAAAGTATCATTCATATTTAGTATGGTATGGGTCTAACAGGTACACACAATCAGACGGACAATCAGACGGACGGACGCCCCCCCCTTTACTTATTGATGCAAGTATGTCTCTCTCTTTCAAACTCGGACCGAGGCGAACCGAGCCGAACCGAGCCGATTCGACCGCGTGGACGCGACGGCGCGGCGTGACCTCACACGGACGCGCCGCGGAGACGCAGCGACTGGGGACGACCCGAACCGAGCGCGAAGAAAGAAGAAACAAACCCCCCGTCTGAGAGCCATGTCCGCCACCGCGGTCGCCGCCAAGGCGCTGAGCTCGCGCGCCGTCAACGCGAAGAGCAACGTCAGGGTTCGCGCGCGCGCCAACCCGCGGGCGACGCACGCCGTCGTTCGCCGCGCCATCATGAGCGAAGAGATTCGCGTGAGCGGGGAGAACGCGGAGCAGTACGCCGAGTTCGCCAGCTTGCTCGATCAGTACCAGTACAACTACAAGATTGGCGACGTCATCTCCGGAACGGTCAAGGCGTGCGACGCCAAGGGTGCTTGGGTCGAAATCGGGGCGAAGAGCGAGGCGCTCTGTCCGACCGCGGAGGCGTCTCTCGGGAACGTTCGCAACGTACGTGTTCGCCTCGCGCGCGTTTACGGATTTTATTTTTTTTTGTTCGTCTCCCCGTCGCGACGGAGACGCGCGCGCGACGTCGCGACGTCGTCGACGCGCCGGCGGGAACCACGGCGGGAACCACGGCGCGTCGTCTCGACGTCACTGGCGACGCGGTGAGGGCGAGGGGGTGGTTGTTGTTTTAAAGCAATACTGTTTACCCATATGCCAAGTGATGATGACAAAACCTAGGGCTTTTCTTTTCCGCGAGAGAGAGAGACTGACGAGTTTGTGTTTGTGTTTTCCCTCGCGCCAACAGGCTGCGTCTGTTTTCGACATTGAGAACACGTACGACTTTGAAATCATCCAAGACGATAACGGTGAAGGATGCTTGACCCTCTCCGTCCGACGCATGGAGCTCGCCAAGGCTTGGGATCGCTGCCGCGAGGCGCAAGCCGACGACGCCGCCCTCACGGGTGAGGTGCTCAGCGTCAACCGCGGCGGCCTCTTGGTTGAAGTGGAGAAGCTTCGTGGTTTCGTTCCGCAGTCCCACATTGGCGTGCGCACGCTCAACCGCGAAGAATTGATCGGACAACAGCTTCCGTTCAAGTTTATCGAAGTTGACGAGGAGAAGAACCGCCTCGTGTTGTCTCATCGCCTCGCCACCGATATGGTGAGCGCCGAGGGCTTGGAAGTTGGCGATGTCGTGGAGGGTATGGTGCAAGCGGTTAAGCCGTACGGTGCGTTTGTGGACGTTGGTGGTCAGAGCGGTTTGTTGCACATTTCTCAAATCTCCCACGAACGCATCGTGGCTGTTGAGAATGTGCTCTCCCCGGGTGACCGCATCAAGGTGTTGGTCATGTCCAAGGATGCCGAGCGCGGCCGCTTGAGCTTGAGCACCAAGAAGCTCGAGCAAAACCACGGTGACATGTTGCGCAACCCGGCGGCGGTTTTCGAGACGGCGGAAGAGATGGGGCGTCAGTTCAAGGAAAAGATGGCGGCTGCTGAGGGTGGTATGGTTATGTCCACGGATGAAGAGTAAGCGAGCCGACGCTCGTCTTAGTCGGCGAATGACTTTTCCAAAGTCGTTTTAGCAAATTAATCCGTCAAACATAAAACCTGCCGCCGAGCTAGCGCTCGATACATCCATTAACAATTTTATTTCTTTGTAAAGAAGAGTATTAGATGATTACTTGCCGATAACCGCGCCCGAAGCTCTCCTCGCTCGAGATAAGATGACTCGCGCGCGGTTGACCGACGAGGAACGAGGTGGAAAACTTTACTCTTCGACGCCGAGCGATCATCCGAGATGCTCACCCGTCTCGCGCTCGAACAGTGCTCCACGAGCGCGTCGTTGGCGTCGTCGTCTTCGTCTCGGCGTTTCGCAAAACAGTCACAGTTACGACAATTGCAAAGAACCGTTGCACCGAGGACGAGAGCATCGGACGAATCGTCATCGTCATCACCAACAACGGATGACGCCGGTGAACGACAACGACAACGCGCTTCAGCCAAACGCGCGCTCTTGGACGCCATATCCGGTTTATCCCGAGGCGTCGACGCGGACGAAGAGGATAAAGCACGCGTGGACGCGCTCGCCCGAACACTCGAAGCGTTGAATCCCAATCCAAAGAGTTTGCGCGCGTCGAGCGTCAACGGCGAGTGGGAGCTCGTCTACACGACGAGCTCGAGCATTCTCGGGACGAACAAACCGGCGTTTTTACGACCGAGTGGGAAAATTTACCAAACCATCGACGCGGAGACGTTGCGAGCGAAAAATAGGGAGACTTTTCCATTCTACAACGCCGTCGAAGCGGATTTGGAACCGACGAGCGAGAGCGCCGTAAAGGTGCAGTTTCGAAAGTTTTTCCTCTTTGGCGGCGCAATCAAAGTCAACGCTCCCGAACGCGCGCGCGGGGCGCTCGATATCACGTACGTCGACGACGAAATCAGAGTCTCTCGAGGTGATAAGGGCAATCTCTTCGTGCTAAGCATGCACGACGCGAGCAAGAGGCTTCCACGAGGCGACTGAATAGAAAACAAATTATTGTTGTTGTTATGCTAATGAATACGTATCGATAATCCCGCTACACTCTACTCTACTCTACTCTACTCTTTTAACGCCGCGAACTCGCTCACAGGACGACCATCTGGAAGTTGGACGACGTTGTCGACCAACAATGTCCACGAATCGAACGCGTCTCTGAGCTCTGAGCTCTCTAATAAATCGCGGTCCTTTGTCGGACGACCGACGGATGTGTTTTCGCATCCTCGCATGAAGTGAAACCAAAGAACGGCGCTCTTCGGCGGCATCAAGTGTGACAAGTCTCTCACTAGAGGCTTGTGGAGATAACGCACGGCGTAGACGACAGAAACTTTACCCGAGTGAACGGCTGAAATCGCGGAGAAGACGTCGTCGCTCGAAGTTTTCGTCAAATCGAGCTTGAGCGTGGTCACCATCGAACTCACACCGTGTCGCTCCGCCAGCGCCGCACATCGGTCCAATCCCTTGGCGTCGTTATCGATGGCAATCACGTGCCATCCTCGCGACGCGGCCCACACGGCGTCTCTACCAGCGCCCGATCCCAAATCTACGCACGTAGCACCACTGGTTTCGCCGGCAACCGCGCCCAGCGCTCGCTCAACCTGCGGCAACCACCGGTACAACTCGGGCGAAGGATCCCATAATCGCAATCTATCTCGTGCGTCAACTCTTCCAGAGCTCACCTTGAGCAGTGTCTTGCCGCTCTCTGCGCAGGCATCGAAGAAGGAGTCGTCGCCGGCGAAAGCCGCCGTCACGTTCCAACTAACGCCTTTAAAGTCCCCACTGAAACGCTCCAGCTGCGCGCACACGTCGTCGCACGACTCCGGATCTGCAATCAAAACAAAGGGTGTGCTTCGTGGCGGCAAGACGTGCCCGTTGCGATCGAGCGAGCCCAAGGGAACGTTCGCCGAGTGCTCGAGGCGTCTTTCCTCGAACGCCTTTTCGCTTCGCACGTCGAGAAACACGGCGCGCCTCACGCCGACGTCCGAGACGTTTGAACCGGCATCGCTCTTGGATGAAGAGGCGACGCTCTCTTCGAGATCGCTCGCTCCCGACGATGCGAGCCAGCGTTGGAGATCGAACTCGACGGGCATCGAAGGGGAGGCGAACACTGTGGTCTCGCAAACGCGGTAGTGCTGGATTGGATAGGATTTTTGTTAAACGCTGCGTGCGAGACTATCTTGGTTAAAACAATACAAGGGTCATTCTACTCATCCACTAAACTACGAGTGGTGCGCTAATGTGGAGCGTCGGCGTCAGCGTTCCTTATCCACGAGCGATTCGTGCGACCGACCGGCTGGACGTTCGGCGTGAAGCGGAAGCAGCCCTCCGTCGCTACTGACGCTGTCTATGACAATTGGGCCACTATCAGCGCCGCTTTCACCGACACCAATGACTTCAAACTGATCTTCACCCACGGGGTCCGTGTGCGCGAGGAGGTTTGCGCTTTCAGCCTCTTCTAAAGAGTTTTTGTAGGCGCCGCCCAACGCTAACATCGCCGAGTCGCCCGCCCTCGGCTGTCGAACGCTAGTCGCTCGGCTAAGACCTCCGACGGGCGCAGTCGGTGACGCCAATCCCGGATTGTATTTTCCAGTGAATCTCTCGCGCTGTTGCTGCCAAAAGTTGACAATGTCGCGGTACACGTCCCTGACGTCGAAGAGCTCTATGATGTTCTCTGTAAACTTTCTCGGCGCCACCGGCGTTTGACCAATGTTGTACTCTTCCGGTGGGAACGCGTATGCGTGCGCGATAGCAGCGAAGAACATTTCAATGCAAATGCAAAAGGCTTGGATCGCGTTCGCCAAAGCCGCGGCGTCGTAATCCGATGCCCACGACTGACCGTTATCCACCGGGATGACGCCCGTCTTTACGAGCACCGCGATGGCCATCGACTGCCAGAACGAGAAGAAAACCACAGCCTTGACGCTGACAAATTTCCAAAAGGGTCTAATCGGCGCCAGCTCTCTGTACATCACCTTGTAAAGCAAGATTAAGCAGTACATGGCCCACGCCTGGCTCAAGTTGTTGATGAAGACGAGGTAGGGGTAGGCGACCCACGGATTTAGAATCTGTCCCTCTCCGTACACGCCGTTCGCTTCCGCTATGAAGGCTGCCGCGCTCGTCACCGGTCGCACGACGACGTAGTTGATCACCCCGTGCCTGCACAATCGCAAAAACGGCTCACCCATCCGCGGCGCTTTCAAGAAGAGCGACAGCGGCCATATGTGCGGTTGCGTCGCCTTTCGCGCCACAATGTACGACAATCCGGGCGAGCAAAACTCCTGCAGGTAGACGATGCAGTACGTGTAAAAGTTATAAATGACGTACGCCTCGTAAATCTCCCGCACCGTGTCGAAATAAATCGTCTTTGATTTAAATCTCAACGCCAACCAACCGTCGACGGCGTAAATGGGCACCATCCATAAAATTCTAATCACGTGCCGCTGCAAACGCGGCGCGCGATAATTTTCCAAGTGTTGCGTCACCTCATACAACGTTATCGGTAGCGACAGCGCCACGAAGACAAAGGCGACGAACCAAGCGATGTACAGCACTTGATAGTCGTGCGCGTACATGTCGTAACTGACAAAGGGCAACGCGACGACGATGAGTCCGTTCAACAGCACCCACAGCGTCTTCAAAACCTTCCTAAACAGCGTCCCGAGCGTTCGTTCCGCCCGCGCGGGCGTCCCCGCCGCACCCTCAGCGCTCGACATCCCGACCGCGACGTCCACGCGGCGGGAAACCAACCGAATCTCGTCCTCTCACGCCCTCTTTGCAAACGTTCACTTGCTTTTGCTTTTACTCGCGAGTTTTTGGGCAGCCGAGAGGGGCGGACGAGCGTCGCCGTTCACCCCGTCCCTCGCGTTCGACGCGCGGGCGGTTCGTGTCCGCGGGCGCGAACCCGTCGTCTTCGTCCCCGTCCGTCGTCCGTGAAGTGCAGATGGTTATCGATTGAAATCGAAGACGACTTTGAGCGCTGCATGTAAATCTGTTCGTTTGTATTATCGGACTTCTGGTACGTAATTTGATACGTCTATACGCATGTAGAGTGTAAACTAGAAGAAGCGAGATGCATCGTGTGCGCCCGCGCTGCAGCGGACAGAGCGAGACGGACAGAGCGAGACGCGCGAACGAGCGAACGAACGAACGGGAAAGCGAAAGGCGCCGGAATGACGAGCGCGGAAGACGAAGAGGTTGCGCGCCTACGCGCGCGAGAGGAGCAAGGACTGATCGGACGATCGAACGAGGACACGACGGTGAATAGGCTAGCGTTTCGGTACGTCTTCGTGCCCTGGGACGAGACGCGAGAGATGGAGACGCGGACGATGATCATCCCGGTTGGGCGGGAGATGGAGTGTTTGCTGGACGCTCTGCGGTTACATTTTCGCGAGCGAGGGGCGGTGGACGGGGCGCACGCGTCGAACGAGGCGAAACAACGGGAGATTTTGAAGGCGCAATTGGAAAGCCACGGAAAGGGCGGCGGCGACGGCTCGTCGGCGGGCATGTCGGACGCGATGATGGACGCGGCGATGTCGATGCAGATGGCGCAACCGGTACCGTTATTACCGGGTAGTAAAAAGACGGGTCACATACACGTGAACATGTACGTGGATGATAGAGGCATCTCCAAGGGACTGCCTGTCAACAGACGCGCTTCGGCGTTGAGCGCAGAGGCGGGAACGCCGCAACAAGTCATGGGTGACGCGTTCATCGCGCGCATTTTTGACGACGACGATGACTTTAAGCGATTAGACTTCACTCTGGACGAGTGTTCGAGCGATGCGACTTGGATGAAAAAGGCCAAGGCGTTGGCTATCGAGCGCTCCATGAATGTCGGCGAGACGCAGAGAGCGATGGAGGAGCTCAGCGGAAGAGGAATCACCGACCTCGACTCCCTCGGCGCTGGGTCGAGCGCGAAGCCACAAGAGCCTCTTGATGAATCTCAGCGCCCGGGTCCGCACCAAGAGTTCGAGTGGAGTCAAGACGAGGAGGAGGTGACGCTCAAGGTTCGTGTTCCCGCCCACACGACCAAGGCGGACGTGACGTGCTCATTCGGCCCCGGTTCGCAAAAGATGACTCTGCAGATTAAAACTCTGGGGGAAATCGATGGTAAATCCATGCGCGTCGTGGACAACGAGGGCGATGTCGATCTTTTGTTCCAAGAGATTGTTCCGGATGAGAGCTCCTGGTCTCTCGTCACGAATGCGGGCGAACGCGCGTTTGAAGCCTCGCTCGTCAAAAAGCAAGAGCTTCGATGGCTCTCTTTCCTCCGACGAGGCGGTCCACCGGAGACGAAATATTCTTAGACTGATGATGAAACTTGCGACGACGATGATCGACGTTTCAATGATTACACTTTAAATGATTACACCTCGGTAACGAACAATGACGATTACGCGCGTTCGGCAACTCTTCCAGACGCGTTCGCGACGCGATGCTCGAGACACCACACACGCCGACTCGCGCGGTCGCGGTCGCGCCTGCACACGGAAGAACGAAGCTCGATCCCGCCCGACCGATTGGTTGCGCAGACGAGAGCCACCCGCCCGCCCGACGTACGTGCGCGCGCCATGACGAACACGGACTCCGTGGCGCAGCCGCCCGCCGCCGCCTCTACCGGTGCCCCGACGAAAAACGAAGCTCTTCGCGCGCGCATCGCCGAGCTCGTCGAGCTCGGACGCGGCGAAAACATTGACGGTTTCGTCGAAAAGTTTATCCCGCGCGATATCGACCGAGAGGATGCCGATTACTTTCGCGCAAGCCTCAAGGAGGATGCGACGCGTTGGCAAATGCTCAAGACGGAGCTCGAGCGCATTCACGCCGGTGAAGGCGTGCGTTTGATCGGTGGAGACGAGATTAAGCGCGCTGAATTTAGGTTTTCCATGCCTGGCGAAGACGGCCGCGACTTTCAAATCGATCGCGAGGTGGTCTTCATCGATTGCGCCGCCGAGGGCGAGTCGAGCGACTGGAGAGCCGACGGCTAGCAGGACGTCGCGCGAACTATTCGTTCGCCGCGTGGTTGGTTCTCACCCTAAGCACCCTTCCGTGTGGCTCTACATTCCTCGTTGTAAAATATTTATTTCATTTCTATTTCGTTTCGTTTCGTTTCGTTCACTCTCATCATCGTCATCGCGCTCGATGCGGCCGACGTTTTCAACTCTGTGAAAACAAGATGAAGTTCACAAAAGCTCGCGATTGATCGATCCAACGATCGTCACACTCCGGACGCGACTTTGGTCGACCCGTGCGCTCGTCGCCGTCGAATATTTCGTAGACGGAAACGAACGCCATTCGTCGTCTTCTTCGTCGTCGAAGCGGGTCACGCACGGGATGGATGAACGCGTCGCGTCAACGTCAACGTCAGTGACGGCGGCGGTGCGAGCTTCCCGACCCGAGCGCGCGCGCGTGGACGTCGTGTCGACGCCGGCGTCCACCGCGGATGAGGGACGGACGCAGGCGGAGACGAGTTCGCCGCAGCAATCGACGCACCACGTGAGCGCGTACGATCACGCGATTGCTGGACAGATTGCGGGCATGGTTGGATTAACGCTCGTGCACCCTCTGGATACCGTCAAGGCGAGATTACAAGCGGCGACGCCGCTGGCGACGACGGCGGTTCGAGGGGCGAGCTCGGGGGGGGTCGGGGTGATTGGACCCCTCGGTGGTGGTTATGGGTATCAACAGAGAGAGACGGCGATGTGCGTGGCGAGGAATTTGTTGGCGCAGGATGGGGCGAGAGGCTTGTACAGAGGCTTGACGGCGCCGATGTTGGCGTACGGGGCAATCAACGCGGTGGCGTTTGCGACGAATGCGAGCGTCAAGGACGCGATCGAGGATAGGTTTGGTAAAGAGGTGGCGTCTGGCACTACCGCTGGGGCGTTTTCTGGGGCCTTGGCGGGTTTAACGTCTTCGTTCGTTCGAGGACCGGCGGAAAGATTGAAGACGGTGCAGCAAGTGGTCGATTGCGAGAGCGGACGTTATCGCAGCGCGCTATCGACGGCGCTGACGCTGACGCGTGAGCACGGGGTGTTCAAGGGAATTTTTACCGGTACCGGGGCGACGATTGCCCGAGAAATCCCGCAATGTGCTGTGTACTTTCTCACGTATGACACGATGAAGACGGCGTGCGTGCACGCGTTTTGCGGAGAAAACGTCGACGTCAGAGACGCCGCTCCGTCGGCGCGCGCGGCGGCCATAGTCCTCGCCGGTGGCAGCGCCGGCGCGTTTCAATGGCTGCTGACCTATCCATTAGACGTGACAAAGAGTAGAATCCAAGCTGCCAAGCCCGGGACGTACTCTGGCGTTCTCGACTGCGCCGTCAAATCCGTCTCGGCCGAGGGACCGATGGTGCTCTTCAGAGGTCTCAACATGGCGCTTCTCCGCGCCTTTCCTCTGCACGCGAGCATATTCGCGTCGTGTGAAGCGGTACACTCTGTATTGGCGCGCATTCGCGGGAGCGAACCGTCGATTTGAGCGTCGGCGTCGTGACGCACGAACAACCATCCGTCCGTCCGTCCGTCCTCCCGCGCGGCGAACGCGTCTCGTCGATTCGTTTCATTCATTCGTCAATTTGATTTTTAGTTTTTGTCTATGTATTAAACCCGAGCGCATTTACCATAGAGTATATCACCGCGTCTCACTCGCTTACTTCTTCTTCGCCGGCGCCGGTTCGGCAGCCTTGGCGTTCGCCGACGCGGCTTCGGCTTCGGCGCGAGCGTTGGCGAGCGCGCTACGCTTTTGCTTCACCGAGAGACCCTTCTTCTTCGTCCCTTCGAGGGTGTATCCAGACATGGACGCCTCGGTGGAGGAGAAGGCAATGCCGGAACCGCGGCCGAGACCACCGGAAGAGGCTTGGGACGGAATCGTGATGGCCAACGCGCTCTTGGCCGCCATGGAAGCCGCTACGCAGAGACGAAAAAACCCAAACGCGTCAGTATCGAGAGCGCCGTCGACGATTGTCGCGAGCCGAGTCGGGAGTCGATCATCCGCGCGTCGTCTCGCTCTTACCCGCGGTGAACGCGACGAGCGCCGCGCGGCGATCCATCGGTTCAGCCGCCGCGACGACGGTGGCGCGCGCCTTGCGTTGCGCGCGAACCGGCGCGGTCTGCGCGCATCGGTAAACCATACAAGCAACAGTCAGTCGAATCAATCAATCAATCAATCAA
>Ga0181601_10005774_pt1 | contig 10276 bp, 5 predicted proteins | sample 041ome_8_FD_133020 | JGI IMG/M metagenome (GOLD analysis project Ga0181601, IMG submission 133020) | Coastal salt marsh microbial communities from the Groves Creek Marsh, Skidaway Island, Georgia - 041407BS metaG (megahit assembly) | ecosystem: Environmental > Aquatic > Marine > Intertidal zone... | reverse complement strand
TGGCTCGCGTAGGTACGTGCGGACGACGCGACCTGTGTGTGTTTGGCGTTTGGGCCGCCGAGACGGACGACGCGCGGATCGCGACAAACGGCGATTTCGGAACATATGATTGTCGGTGTGGATAGACGGATGCCTTGGAAGCCAAATTACGCGTGTGATGATGATGATCATCCTATCTTGCGTCCTTGCCGATCGCCATTCCCCGGCACGCTCCTCCGCGTCCGATGCCCGCCCTCCCCACGCACATCCCGACCGCCGCGCGCGCCGCGCGCGCCTCCACCGCGGCGCCCCGCCGCGCGCGCGCCGCACGCGCCGCCGCGCGCGGCGACGCCGAGTCGCCCGCCTCTACTTCCGTGGCGCTCGGCCTCGGCCGTCGCGGCGCCGCGCTCGGCCTCGGCGCCGCGTTCCTGGCCGGGTTCGCGGGCGGGACTCCCTCGGCGCGCGCGGTCGAGTGCAACATGGTGACGCCGTGCATGCCCGGGACCGAGCCGGGAGCGCCCCCGAGGTACGTCATGCCCGGCCCCGCGTACTCCCCCGCGGAAGCGGCGGAGGAGAGATTCAGGCAGAAGATCCAGGCGGAGCGCGCCGCCGAGAAGGACGCGTACGAGACAAAGTTCAAGAGGGAACAGGCTGCCATCGAGGCGGCGGAGGCGGCGAAAACCGCCGAGGCCGCGCCGTGATGCGCGGTGCCGTACAGAAGACGTCCGGGGTGTCGACGGGCCGGAGAGGGAGAGCACTACCCGGACGCGGCGAAGCGGAGCGGACGGCGTTGTTACTACTACAAGATGCATGTTTCGCGACAGTAACCGACAACACTCTCACGCCGGAAAACTCGCGCTCGACACTCCCCGGCGCGCGCGCTCGGGGGTCCAGAGGGGCGTCGCCGAGATGGACGCGGAGGAGCGCGCCGAGAACCTGGCGCGCCAGGCGGAGGAGGCGGAGGCTCTGTCCGCGATATACGGAGAGGACTTCGCCGTCGAGGACGGCGCGTGGACCGTGCGCGTCCCGGTCTTCCGGGATCCCGAGCGCCCTCCGCGGCTGGGCGCGGACGGTGAGCCCCTTCCCGCGTTCCTGACCGCGAGGTGCGTGCCCCTGGAGACGTACCCCTCGCGCGCGTGCTTCCTGGCGGAGGTGGGGCCGAGCGGCGCGCTGGACGCGGGCGAGCTGGCGCGCCTGGCGCGCGAGGCTGACGCGGCGTACTCGGAAGCGCCGGGCGAGGTGGCGGCGTTCGCGTTCGTCGAGCGCCTCCGCGAGGCGTGCGCTTCCGCCGCGGACGCTCCGGCGACAGACGCAGAGGACGCTCCGGAACGGCACACCGAGGGGACCGAGAACGAGAATCGAGACCCGTTCGACCCGGAGGCGCTCGCGGCTGAGCTCGCGGCGATCGACGCGGGCCGAGACGCCGCCGCCGCCGCCGCCGCCGGAGACGTCGACTCCGACGACGCCGCAAACGCGCTCGTCGCGGAGAGCGACATAGACCCGTCGCGCGTGCGCCACGGCGTGCCCTTCGTCGAGCGCAAGAGCACGTTCCAGGCGCACGTGCTGCTGCGCCTGCGGAGCGCGGAGGAGGCGGACGCGTTCGCGGCGTACTTGAAGCGAGACCCGAAGGTGGCGCGCGCGAGCCACAACGTGCTGGCGTTTCGGAAACGGCTTCCGGCTCCGTCGGCGCGAGGCGCCGTTGGCGACGAAAAAAACGAAAGCGACGCGGACCGAACCGACGACTCGAGCGTTTCTTTCGCGTGCGACCACGACGACGACGGCGAACACGGCGCGGGCAAAGGCCTGTCGCACCTGCTGCGGGTCACGGAGAGCGAGGACGTGTGCGTGGTCGTCACCCGCTGGTTCGGCGGCGTACACCTCGGCCCGCGGCGCTTCCAGTGCATAAACAACGCCGCGCGCGACGCGCTGGTGGATGCGGGCGTCGCCAAGGTGGACGCCAACGGCGCGAGCGGGAGCGGAAAGAGCGGCAAGAAAAGTGGCGTCGCGAAGGAGGCAGGAGTCACTCGTTGACGAGTACTTGTTCTGAGAACAACATAGTTAGCTACTATGAACATATAGTCGAGGTGGTACGTCGAGCTTTGACGCGACGTACCACCTCGACTACGCGTAGTCAATCTCACCTCCGGTCCCTCGACCGGTCTCGGTCGCGCGGTCCGTCATCGTGCGCGAACTTGCACCGCTCGCGGTTGCACCGCCCCTTCTGCCAGTCGAAGCACACCTGCCTCCCGCCGCCGCCGCGGCGGTCCTCCGGGCTCCGGTCGCGGTACCGCGGCGGCGAGCGGCGGCGGTCGCGGCTGTCGCGCCGCGGGGGCGAGCGCGAGCGCCCGCGTCGATCGAAGCGCGGCGGCGAGCGCGAGCGCCCGCGGCGGTCGTCGCGATGGCGGTCGTCGCGGCGGTCGTCGCGATAGCGGTCGTCGCGGCGGTCATCTCGGCGGTCGTCGCGGCGACCGCGCCTGTCCCTGCTGTCGTCTCTGTCCCTGCGCCCGCCGCGCTCATCCCGGCGGCGGTCGCCGCGCAGCGCCTGCTGGATGCGGTCCTCCAGGATGCGCTTGGCGCGCCTCCGGTCGCTCTCGACGTCGCCGAAGATCAAAATGCGCTCCGAGTCCGCCCGCTTCTCATCCGCCATCGCGTCGTCGCCGCCGTCGCCGTCCGCGGGCGTCGCCTTCTTGCCCTGCCCGGCGGCGAAGATGAACGTCCTGGTCTCGTGCTCGATGCCGCGCAGGCTGTCGCCCTTGTGCCCGGTGATGTACCCCATCGTGGACCTGGGCGCGGCGACGACGGTGACGTCCTCGCGCGCATCCACGTCCACGTCGATGGGCTCGTTCGTGCGCTGGCGCATGAGCCACTCCATGTACTCCCGGGCCTGCTTCCGCTCGCGCTCGAGCCCGGCGAAGATCGCCACCTCGCCGACGTACTCGATGATCGCGCCGGACGCCGCCGCGAGCTTCTTGCGCGTGCTCCCGCGGCTCCCCAGCGCGTACGAGAACTCGTCGCCGCGGAAGGGGAAGGTGTCGTAGTCGAAGCCGTCGCCCTCATCGTCCCCGGGCTGCGAGAGCGGGGTCTTGAGCGCGCCCTCGGCGTCCATGAACGTCCCCTTGTGCTTGTGCTCCACCGCGGACATCACCTTGAGCTCGGCGCCTCTGCGGCCACGGCGCGTGCCGAAAATGGCGAGGATCTCGCCCCCGAAGCGGAGCGGGGCCCCGGGCGGCGCGTCCGCGGCGCCGCCCGCCGCGGCGTTCTTGGCGAAGAACATGAGCGTGCCCCACTCGTCCTCCATGGACCGCAGCACCTGCCCCCCCTTGCCCATCACGAACCCGACGCAGTCCTCGGGGACCTGCACGATGGACATGTCGTCGCGCTTCATGCCGGGGTCGATGTGCACGGGGCCGACGCGCTGCGCCAGCACGTACGCGACGTAATCCTTGGCGCGCGATCGGGACGCGGGGTCGCCCGCGATCTCGAGCACCGACTTGCCGCCGGTGTTCTTGCTGTCGTGCAGCTCCAGGCGCGCGCCGGAGACGCGCGCGAGCTTGCGCTTAGTGGTGCCGCCGCGCCCGAGCACGAACGCGGCGTCTTCGTCGCTCACGTCGATGGTCTCTATGTCCTCGCGCTCTGCCGCCGGCGGGGCGGGCCCGCCGCGCGGGGGGGAGGGCGAATTCATCCGGCCTCTCGAGCGGGACCGCGAGCGCGAGCGCGAGCGCGAGCGCCGCGGGCTCATGTCGGCGTCGGTCATGTGGTCTGGTCGATCGCCGGTGAAAGGGAAGACAGGCTGGTGCGATTCGGCTGGGTTGGCGGCGCGGCGGTGTGTGAGGCGATTGCGTCAAATTCCCAACGACGAAGAGGATTACGTAAACCGCCGCCCGCCTCTGCGCCGGCGTGATCAGATTCTGCGCGCTCGCTGCAGGTTTCAAGGGCAGTGGTTCTCGGAAGACGTCAGCGCAAACGACGCGGCATACCCAACGGCGCGGCGGACGCGGACCCGTTCGGCGGGCGGGCCGAGGCACGCGGACGATGCCTCGTGTGCGTCGACCCCGCGCGCTCGGGTATTCCCCCGCGTTGGCGTCGTTGTCGCAGAGCCAGGCGCGCCCGCGGGACGGGGACGCCAGCGTGTCGCGTTCGCGGGGAACCCGACGTTTGGAGGCTCGCGATCGCACCTCCTCGGCGAGCACGTCCGGCTCAGCCCCCGGGACGCGAAGCAGCAACCCGCTCGCGCACCTCCTGGCTGGCGCGGTCGGAGGCGCGCTGTCGCGCACGGCCACGGCGCCGATCCAGACGGTGCGTCTCCGCATGGTGGCCGGCGCCATGGACGGCACCGCAGCCGCGAAGGGCGGGCTGGCCGGTGAGATCGCGCTTCTCGCCCGGCGCGAGGGATGGCGCGCTCTGTACCGAGGCAACCTCGCGAACGTCGTGCGCTTCGCGCCGACCAAAGGGCTGGACTTCTTCACATTCAAGGTGTACAAGGAGTTCATAGGAGACAGGCTGCTCGGGGACGCGCTCGGGGACGGGGACGGCGGGGACGGGGACGGGGAGAAGGCAAAAAGAAGGCGTTCCCGCCGGCGCGCGGCGCGCACGGCGCAGAGCATGGCCGCCGGCGCGCTGGCCGGCTTGACGTCCACGGCTCTGCTTTTCCCGCTGGACAACCTGACCACGCGCCTCGCCGTCGGCGGCGGCGCGCTGGCGCGAGGTACCGCGGCCGCGAGCGGGAAGCTCAAAGCCGCGGGGGTTGTGGCGGCGGCGGCGAAGGCGGGCGGCGTGCGCGGCCTCCTCGCCGCCGGCGCCGCCGTGGCCAAGGCGGAGGGCGCCGGCGGCTTGTACCGCGGCTTGAAGCCGGCGCTGATCGGGATCGCGCCGGAGGCGGCGCTGACGTACGGCATATTCGACCTGCTCAAGGAGCGCTGCGAAAGGGCCGAAAGAAGGGCGGCCGAAAAGACCGAGACGCCCCCGGGCGGCGGAAACAAGGCGACGCCCGCGCAGATCGTCGCCTGCGCCGCCGTCGCGTCGCTGTGCGGCCAAACCGCGGCGTTCCCGGCGGAGGCGGTGTCGCGGCGGCTCACGTCCGGCGCGGCGACCGGGAACGGGCTCGCGGTTTTCCGCGCGATCCTGGAGGAACAGGGCGTCCGCGGGCTGTACCGCGGCATAGGTCCAGCGTCGATTCGCATCGTGCCCATGGCGGCCATCTCCTTCTCGACGTACGAGCTGCTACACGTCGCCTTCGACGAAGCGCTCGCGCGGGCGGGCTTCTGAGGAGGACGCGTCCCATCTCGCGGCAGCGCGGCAGACGCGACGAGTCGCGCGCGACGAGTCCCGCGCTCAGTGAGTACCTTCTCTAGTAGAGCTATAGATTAGTAGTCTAACTAAAAGTAGCTAGTACAAAGTATTACCGTATTAAATACCGCGGCGCGTCGTTCGCGTCTCCCGACGCGCGCCGTCACCCGGGGGTCCCCGCGGTCGCGACCCGGAACAGGAGGACGTGAATCACGCCGAGGTACGCCACGAAGAACAGACGCGTGAGCTTCGCGGCGCGCGTCTTGCCTCCCAGCCCGAGCCCCGGAAGCCCCGGAAAAGTGTGCCAAAGACCACTCGAGACACTCGTCGCGCTTTTCATCGTCGCGAACCGAGCCAGCACGCCCCCGGGGTCGCCGCCGGGGAGCTGGTCCAGGGGAACGGGATCGCCTCCGGGTATCGAACTCGAACGCAGCCCCCCCCCGGGGAAGCACCCGTACCTCGCCGCGCGCCGCGCGGCGAGCGCCGCCAGGGGCCCGTCCTCCTTGTCGAGCGCGACGCCGGCGTCGTCCACGCGGACGATGCGCGTGCCTCCCGGCCCGGCGCCGGCGCCGGCGAGGAGGCCGGTTTTCGAGGACGCGTGGTAGTAGTCCTGCACGTGAATGACCTTGTCGTACAGCGCCGCGGCGTCCGCGCGGCTCCTCTCGCGCTCCTCCGTCGCGGTCGCCAGCGACGCCTCGAGCTCTGCGACGCGGATCTCGAGCTCGGACGCGCGCCGCTTGTGCCGGTCGCGCTGCGCGGCGACCATGGGCAGCAGCGACGCCGAAGCCGCCGCGGAGATCTCGCCGTCCGCCGACGGAGACGTCTCCGGCGTTCTTTCGCCCGTCGTCGCGACGAGGTGCCTCTCGAGCTCAGCCACCGCCAGGTCACGCGATGCCGCCGCGGACTCCGCCGCCGACGCGCGGCGCTCGGCGTTCTGCGCGCGCGCCGTCGCCTCGGCGGCGTCGCGTCGCGCCGATGCCGCCTCGCCCGCCAGGCGCTTGTTCCTCGCGCGCGCCGCCGCCAGCGGCGCGTCGCGCCCCTCCGCCGTATCTCCGCCGTATACGGTATGGTTCTCGCTGTCCCCTCCGTCCCCCCGGGCGCGGGCGGCCGTCTCGGCCGTCTCGGCATCCTCCGCGTCCACGAGCGCGCGGAGGGTCGCGACACGCGCCTCGAGCGCGGCGGCGCGCGCCTTTTCCCGCGCCATCTCCGCTCCGGCTTTTTCCTCCGCCTCGCGCCGCGCGGTTTCCGCCGCCGCGACGCGCGCCTCCTCCGCCGCCTCGAGCCGCGCCGCCGCGGCTTCGCGCTCTTCTTCGCGCGCCGCCTCCGCCTCCTCCAGCGCGAGCTTCAGCTGCTCCGCGACGCGCTCGCGCACGGCGAGCCGGTCGCGGAGCGAAGCCACCGCGCCCGGCCCGAACCCGTCGTCCCCGTCGCCGCGCGCTTCTTCGGCGTCGAGAGAGACGTCGAGAGTCGCGCGCGGCGCGCGGGTCCCCGAGGCGGCTCGCGCCGCCTCGAGCTCGCGCCGCAGCCGCCTGATCTCCTCGCGCGCGAACGCCGCGGACGCCTCCGTGTCCGCGGTCTCCAGGTCGACCAGCGCCGCGGCGGAGTCGCGCGTCGACTCGAGCTCGAACGCGCGCGACTCGGCGGCGTCGCGCGCGCGCGACGCGACGGATAGATCAAACTCCGCCGCCTCGCGCGCGCGCGTCGCCGCTTCCGCGCGGACCTCGGCGGCGGCGGCGCGCCCCTCCGCCTCGCGCGCGCGCGCCGAGGCAGCCTCCTCGACGCGCGCGTCGAGCGAGCCGCGCAGGGCCTCGAGCTCGTCGGCGGCGGCGGCGGCGCCGTCGCGCGCGGCGCGAAGCGACTCGAGTTCCTGGCGCGCGCGCGCGGCGGCGGTGACGACGAGCGCGGCGTCCTGCGCGAGCGCGAGCGGCACGGCCGGGTCGGGCGCCTCATCGATGTCGTTGAGCATGCTCATGAACGCCGTCTCCGCGAACGCCGCGCGCTTCGTGACCGCCGCGAGTTCCTTCGTCAACGCGCGCGTCAGCGCGTCTCTCGCATCCGAGTCGGACGGTTCGCGCCTCGCCGCCTCGGCGCGTTCCGCGAGCGCGCGCTTGGACGCCTCGGCGCCCGCCTGCGCGCTCGCCACGCGCGTCGCCGCGTCCCGCCAGTCCTCGCGCTTCGCGTCCAGGGCGAGGTCGGACCAGAACGCGGCGGCGGCGCGAAGCAGGCTCTGCTGCTGCGGCGTGAGCGACGCCTTCTGCACCGCCTCGACGTCCGCGCTCGTCTCCCCGACGAACGCCTGCTCCACCGCGTCGTCGAGCTGATCCAGCGCCGCGTTCACGAAGCTGTCCGCGCGCGACGCGAACGCGGACATCTTCTCGATGGCGTCACCGTGCGACGTCATCGCACAGAGGCGGGTGCGTCGCCCCGACGCGCCTCTCGCGATGATCGCGGTTGATTTCGGGCAGCCCGAGAAAGAGGCCGCGCGCGGGTGCTCGGAAATCGCCCCGCGTCTCCGTCCGAAAAGAAAAGCGCAAAGCGCGCGACGAGATCAAACTTGACCAAAATTCCGCAGAAGTCCGAATTTCATGGCTGCGGAGACGCCTCGTCAGCTTTTTATATTCTCGGTACCCTTTCTCCCCCACGGAGACTCGCACTGACACCAGGCACCAGGCACAAGACACCAGGCGCATGTCGTCGGCGACGCTCGCGCGAGCGCGTGATATGTCCCCGTCCGGAGCGGAGACGACGTGTCACGCGCGGCTCGAGGACCAGCCAGCCGTCCACGTGGACGGACGACCGACAAAATGGGAATGCGACGACCACGAGGCGACCAAGCGCCGCGGGGTGCTCGTTCGCGACGTGCGCACCTCGCCCGCGCATGCGCGCGCGACCGCGACGCGCGGAGGTGACGCCATGACCTCGAGACAGGCGCAGGTGGCGTCGCTCAGCGCGCACCTCCAGGTTCGGCCCCGGAACGCGCGCGCCTTTTCGTCTTGCTCGGCGAACGCGTGGCGTCATGGACCGAAACGCGCTTCGTTATATATTTCGCGACCGGTCATGACTCAAGAAAGTCGCTCGTATGTCGGATTTTCATTTCGAATCGACGTGTAACGCACCACTGACGCGGCGCGCGCTTTTTCTTTTTCCTCTCCGACAGGCCAAACTCACCCTCCTCGCGTCGCGCAGCCAGAGCCCGACGTCCCCGCGCCGCCGCTCGCATTCGGGGAGCCCGCGCGAGTGCGGCATCAGAACACCCGGCTCGCCCTCCGACGGCCGGAACCACGGGTCCCCTCCAGGCGCCTCGCGTCGGCGCAACAACCCGGGCGGCCGCGCCCTCCGCCGGACCCGCAGCGGGAGCGTGCTTTCGCCAACCTCGTCGCCTCCCGCGCGCGACTTTTCTGCGCGCGTCTCGCGTTTCCCCGACGACGCCAAAAGCTCCTCGGCGCGCGCGAGCGACCCGGACGCCGAGACCGCTGATGAGACGACGCGCGTCCTGATGGAGGCGAAGGCGGCGCTGGAGGCGCGCGCGCTCGCGCTCGCCGAGGAGACGGCGCGCGCGAACGCGCGCGTCGCGAAGCTGGAGGCTGACGTGGCTGAGCACGCGCGCGTCTTGGAGCTGGAGCGAACCGAGCTTCGTAAAGAGCGCGACGCGCACGACGCGACGAGAAACGCTTTACGCACGAACGCGATGGCTGCGTCCAGGCGCGAGGCGGCGCTGACGTTCTCGCTCGATGTCCAGAAACAGAAGAGCGCCGAACACGAAAAGAAGGCCCCTGCGATCGCGCGAATTCCCGCCGACATTCAGGCGACTGACACCGCGGCGACACAAACGCGGAGCGACGCGCGACGAGACGTCGCGAAAGAAAGAAAAGAAAAAGAAAAAGAAAAAGAAAAAGAAAAAGGCGTTTGCGAAAACCTCGCGAGCGACGCGACGACGCAGACGGAGACGGACTTTTTTGCGATCGGCCGTACACAGACAAGAGCTACAGACAAGAGCTCGTACGAGCGGTTTGGCGCGGACCTGGTGGAGCGCGAACCCACGAAGACCCACGTGGGGTCCCACGTGGCAGACGCAGAAGCTTCTCAGAAGCTCGACGACGAGAGACGGACGACGGCGGAGACGGACGACGGCGAAGAACGCGAAACGACTAAAACGACTAAAAACACGGTGGTTAAAACGCTCGTTGTCGAGCTGGCGGGCGTGCGCCGCGCGCACGCCGCGGCGACGACAACCTCGGCGTCGCTCCGCGCCGCGCTCGACGCCGCCGAGGCGCGCGTCGCGACGCTCGAGCTCGAGACGGAGCGGAACCGCGCGGAGACAATCGCCGGGTGCGCGCGAGACGCCGTGCGCGCCGCGGCGACGGACGCGCTGGAGTCTCTCCTGGAGGACGCCGCCGCGGACGCCGCGCGGTTCCGGGAGGCGTTCGAGGCGGCGCAGGCGGACGCGCGGAGGCTCGAGGACGCCGCCGCCGCGCGCGACGCCGCCGAAGCAGGTCGCGAGAAGGAGCGGAGGAAACGCGCGGACGCCGAGGCGGCGCTCGCCGAGGCGCGCGCGGTGGCGCGGGAAGCGCTCGCGCGCGAGCCCGCGCGCGCGGGCGAGGCGCGCGGGCACGCCTCCGCGCGCGAGGACGCGCTTCGCGCGCGCGACGCGGCGCTGGAGCGCGCCGCCACGCTCGAGACGCTTCTGGAGGCTGAGCGCGCGCGCGCCGCCGAGGCAAGCGCCGCCGCGGCGGCGTCGGAGACGGCGCGCGACGTCGCCGACGGGCGCGCGCGCGAGGCGGAAGGCAGAGCCGCGCGCGCGGAGACGCTCGCCGACTCGTTGGAAGCTGATTTGAAAACATCGAGCGCCGATTCCGCGAACCGCGTCGCGGGTTTGGAGTCGGACCTCGCCACCGCGCTCGCGGCGGCGGGAGCGGCGCGCCGCGAGCTGGCGTCGGCGCGCGCCGCCGCGCGCGCCGCCGCCGACGCGGCGGAGGCGCGCGCGCGCGAGGCGCGCGCGGAGCGCGACGCG
>Ga0181601_10005771_pt1 | contig 10277 bp, 3 predicted proteins | sample 041ome_8_FD_133020 | JGI IMG/M metagenome (GOLD analysis project Ga0181601, IMG submission 133020) | Coastal salt marsh microbial communities from the Groves Creek Marsh, Skidaway Island, Georgia - 041407BS metaG (megahit assembly) | ecosystem: Environmental > Aquatic > Marine > Intertidal zone... | reverse complement strand
TCCACGCCGCGCGCGCGCTTCGCCTCGGCGCGCTCGGCGTCCCCGGCGGACCACCGCCGGCCCACCGCTCGAGCGTCCGTGCGCCTCGAAACCGTCCGCCGGCGCCTGCGACGTGCCGGCGCCGGCGTTTCCCGCGTCTGTCCGCGGAAACGTTGTTTTTTCTTGAGAGGCTTTCTCGTTTTCTGAAAACGTTTTCTGACGTCGCTCCAACCTCCTCTCCGTCCTCCTCTCCGTCCTCCGCGCGCGTTCTTTTCGTTTCGTTTTCGTTTTGGTTTTCGTGTCCATCAGGGCGACTCCACTAAGTTCTACGACGCGCTCGGGATCTCGAAGTCCGCGGACGCGGCGGAGATCAAGAAGGCGTACCGCAAGGCGGCCATCAAGAACCACTCCGACAAGGGCGGCGACCCCGAGAAGTTCAAGGAGGTCACCGCCGCGTACGAAGTGCTGTCCGACCCCGAGAAGCGCGAGCTCTACGACACGTACGGCGAGGAGGCGCTGAAGGATGGCGGGCCGGGTGGCGGCGGCGGCGGGAGCCCCTTCGACATCTTCGAGGCGATGTTCGGCGGCAACCCGTTCGGCCCCGGCGGCGGCGGGCGCGGCGGCGGGCGCCAGCGCCAGCGCAAGGGCGAAGACGTCGTGCACGGGCTGAAGGTTTCGCTGGAAGATCTGTACAACGGCGTGACGAAGAAGCTTTCGTTGGCGAAGAACATCATCTGCCCCAAGTGCGACGGCAAGGGGAGCAAGAGCGGCGCCTCCGGGCACTGCGGCACGTGCAAGGGCAGCGGCGTGCGCCTGGTGGTGCGCCAGATCGCGCCCGGGATGGTGCAGCAGATGCAGACGGTGTGCAACGAGTGCCGCGGCTCGGGGCAGACCATCTCCGAGAAGGACAAGTGCGGGCAGTGCCACGCGCAGAAGGTTGTTCAGGAAAAGAAGGTTCTGGAGGTGCACATCGAGAAGGGCATGGTGAACAACCAGAAGATCGTGTTCCAGGGCGAAGCCGACGAGGCGCCCGGCACCATACCGGGCGACATCGTGTTTGTGGTGCAGGAAAAAGAACACGCCACGTTCAAACGCAAAGGCCCGGATCTGTTTTTGGAGAAGGACATCTCGTTGACGGAAGCGCTGTGCGGGTTTAAGACCACCGTGACGCATCTGGACAAAAGGCAGCTCGTGATCGCCACCAACGAAGGGGACGTGATCAAGCCCAACTCGTTCAAAGCCGTGTTCGACGAGGGCATGCCCACGTTCCAGCAACCGTTCAACAAAGGGAAACTGTTCGTGCACTTCAACGTCAAGTTTCCGCAGCCGGGGGATTTGTCGGACGAGGACATCGCCGTGCTGGAGAAGATCCTCCCGGCGCGCCCGGTGGTGGACATCGACCCCGACTTGCACGAGGAGTGCTCGATGCACGACGTCGACATGGAGGCGGAGATGCGCCGGAACAAAGGTGCGGGTCGGGCGGCGTACGACGAGGACGACGACGAGGACGAAATGGGGGGGCAGCGCGTGCAGTGCGCGCAGCAGTGAAGACGCGTTCGAGGGCGCCGACGAACGCTTCGTTCTTCGCGAAAAATATTTTTTGCGTACGCGCGCGCGAATCCAAACGACGCGTCACGCGTCGCGAGTTCGGGAGGGGGCGCGCGCGTCGCGGTCCGCCGCGACGTCGGCGAACGGGTGATAGACGCGTTCATACATGGCGCGAGCGTCGAGACGCGTCTGTACGCGAATGAATGACTACATAACGAGTCCCCCTACTACAACGACGACACACGAGTCACGTCGCGCGCATCCGCCGGTAATTGTTGGCGTCCTCGTTCCGGTACATGAGCTTCATTATTCTCGCCGCGGTTTCCTCCACGCCCTTGTGCGTCACGTCCAGAACCTGCCACTCGGGGTGCCTCGCGTACAGAGCCTTCGCCAGCGCCAGCTCCTGCGTCACGACGCGCGCCGCCGCGTACTCGCGCGCGCTGGCGTCCCGCGCGCCCACTCCGATTGTCCGCAGCCGGTTGGCGCGTATGCTGTGCAGCACCTCGCCGTCGATGAGCAGGCCGAAGACGCGCTTCGGGTCGACGTTTTCGATGTGTTTCGGAACCAACAACTGCCCGTCCCGCGGCACGAGCGGCAGGTTCGCCACCTTGTACCCGCGTTGGCCGAGGTAGATCGAGAGCGGGGTCTTCCCGGTGCGGGACACGCCGAGAATCAGGATGTCGGCGTCCCGCCAGCGCTCCGGGCGCGCGCCGTCGTCCATCTGCCGAGTGAACTCCACCGCCTCGATCATGCGGTAGTAGTCCGTGGAGAGCACGTCCGCGTCGCCGTGCATCATCGTCCGCGTATTTGTAAATCGCGTCGCGGCGTCTCGGGTGATCGCGTCCAGGTCCGACATCGGCACGCCCGTGCGCTGCATGGCGAGGTGCTCCTCCATGGCGACCAGCAGCGGTCCCCACAGGTTGACGGCTTTCACGCCGAACACTTTGCACGCCGTCGCCACGGCGGTGGCCAACGCCGCGTCCGACAGCGTGTACACGACGAGCGCGTCGTCTTCTCGCGCCTGCTCGCAGATCTTGTACGCGTCGCTGCCTTCGCTCAGAAAGCGGAACACGTACAGGTTCGTGGGCGCCGACAGGTTCATCACCTCGGCGAACTGCGTCAGCGCGGCGCGGCAGGTGTTCGCCGCTGACTCGCCCGTGCAGTCCGAGAGGACGAAGATGGGCTTGGGGAGCACGTCCATGCCGAGATCAACAGTCGTCGAAGAGCTCTGATCCGCGTCCGCGCGCGTCGAAGACGAACTCGTAGACGAACTCGAAGTCTCCGCCGCGGCGCGGTCGCTCGAACTCTCGCCGGCGACGAAATCCTGATTGACGGAGCTGTTCGTGACGCTCCGCGACGTCGAGCGCCGCGCGCTCCCCGCGCGCTTGATCCTGCGCTGCTTGCGCAGGCGACTCAGCGAGGAGGATGCGCGCGCGCGGATCGCGTCCGCCGCGCGCGTCTTGGCGTCCGGACCCGAACCAAGTTCCGATTCGGACGATCCCGACGATTCCGACGCGTCGTCGGAAGGGATGAGATCGCCGCTCCGGGTGGCCGACTTCTTCGCGCCGGCGCCGGCACCGGCGCCGCCGGCGCGAGCGGCGCCATCGGCCACGTCCATCGCATCCAGCGCGGCACGCGTCGCCCTGCGCGCGTTATCGTCGCTCTCCGCCCGCGTCGCGAGCCTCTCGGCCTCGGCGCGCGCCAGATCTGCCAACGTCGCGCGCCGACTCTCGAGGACCCGCGCCGCCTCCTCGACGCGTCGCGCCGCCGCCGCCGCCGCGGCGAGCTCGGCGTCGCGCGCGTTGGCGGCTTCCTGCTCCGCCTGCTTGACGCGCTCGCGCGCGAGGTCCAGCTTGTCCTGCGCCGAGAGTGCGTCGCGGTTTAGGGTATCGTCCGACGCGTCGTCGGAGACGTCCGCGCCGGTGACCCGGTCGACGACGCGGCCCTTGCGCTCGCCGCGCACGACGAAGGCGTATCGGTTCATGCTGTACTTCTCCAGGCGAGACCGCACCGCCGACCGCTCGTCCTCGATGAAGCGAGTGGTGGACGTGGTGGTCTGCGGTGCGGCGCGCGCGGAGGACCCGGGCGAGAACCCGGGCGTCGCGGAAGGGCCGTTCGCTTCGTTGGTCTCCGCGATGATGTGCGCGTCGAGAGACTTTTTTTTCGCGATCGCGTTCGGTTTGACCCCGACCGAGCCCGGGCCCGCGACGACGCCGCGCAGCTTCAGGCGGACAGCCATGCGCTCGGCGCGGACGCGAGCCTCCCGGAGCTCGCGTTCGGTCGCGGCGGCTTTTTTTTTGGCGGACTCGTCGCTCGATTTGTCCCCGCCTCGCGTCGCCGCGACAGTCGTCGAGACGCGGCGGTGCGTCATCGGACCGTGTCGGCGTCTCCGAGGTGGCACCGTGGCAGGGACGGTCCGCGCCGACACGGCCGACATGGTCCACGCGGTCGATGCGGCTTCGAACGAGCCTCGCGCCTCAAATGAGAGCGGGCGTCTTCTCGCACGGTCACGCCACGCGCGCGCGCTGGTGCACCCGCCGACGCGTCGTCGCGCCCGATGAACTGATCGTGGAAACTGGATAGTGCACAGAGACCTGTGAAACGCTCACGCATCCAAAATCGCTCGCTCGTCGGGCGTCACTCCGCGCAGCGCTTCGCGTCTGCGAAAACGCGCGAGATGCACGCCGCGACGAGGGTTTCGAGCGGGATCTTCACCGCGCGTCTCGCGGATACGCGCGCGTTCCGCGCGCGTCGCGCGAAGGCGGTCGCACCTCACGGTCTCGGAGCTGTCTCGATGTCCTCGTCGGCGTCGTCGAAACCCACGCTGTACGACGTCCCGGTGTCCAACAACGGCGCTCGAGTGCGTCTGCTCCTGTACTGGAAGGGCCTGGAGAGTTCCTTCCGCGTCGAGAACCCCAGCGCGCTGGGCGGGCTCAAGTCCGAGGCGTACCTCGCGCTGAACCCGCAGGGGAAGATGCCTCTGCTGGTCGTGCCGTCTGATGACGCGGACGATAGCCTCGCGATCCCCGAATCCGAGGTGATCGCGCAGTACGTCCTGCACGCGTACGCGGACGTCGGGCCGGCGCTTATTCCCGAGGACCCGAAACAACGCGCGCTCGCCGCCCTCGTGACGCGCGTGCACGACGTGTACATCGCGCCGATCCAGGGGTGTATGTACCGGGGTCCGATGCCGACGTCGAAAAGAGCCGAGGACCTCGCCGCCGTCGCGAAGCAGATGGACGTCGTCGAGCGCGTCTTCGCCGACGCCGCGCGTTTTCAGTCATCGAAAAACGGAAACGAGGGTGGTCCGTTCGTCTGCGGCGAATCGCCGTGCTTCGCGGACGCCGCGTTGTTCCCGACTTACGTCTTCCTCGAACGCATCTTGCCGAGGTACTTCGGGTGGGACGACGTCTTCGCGAACCGGCCGCGAACGAAAACGTGGTTCCGCGCGTTGGCGCGCGACGAATGCGGCGCGCGCGTGCTCGGCGAGATAAGAGCCGGGCTCGACGAATGGCACGACGCCGGGAGATGGGAGAAAACCGGGGTGCTCGAGGCGGTGAAGGACGACACGTACACGTGGAAGTATTGATGATCCGGATCCCCGGATTCGGATTCGATCGTCGTCATGATCCGCCGCGTGGTGTATCAGTAGTACAGCTACTTTCTACGTCGGTTGACGTTTGCGAAAACGTCGACTCGCGAGCGAACCCGATTGCGGGTGACGTACTACGAAAGTAGTTACTTTCGTAATGCAAAGGTCCTAAGGTATAGTCTATCTATTAGCCTTTACCGTCGCTCTCGAACAACGTCTCTCTCCGCGATCGTCACGCGCGCGTTTCGTTCGCGGTTCTTCGAAGCGCGAGCTTCGCGCGGAACGAGCCCGCCAGCTGGCTCTCGTCGCGCCCGGCGGTCCACTTCTTCGACGCCGCCGTATTCGGCGAGACGCTTCGTTCGTTCGCGGAAACTCCTCCGACGCGCGACGGGTCGCGAGTCGGAGGAGTCGTCGCGTCCTCGTCGTCGTCGTCGTCGTCGCCATCCCCGGTCGCGATCGCGTCGAATCGAATAACCGCACTCGCGACAATCTCCGCCGCGCGTTCCTTCTTCAGCTTCCGGAAGTACGCGAAGAACTCCTCGAAATCGACGCGCCCCGACCCGTCCGCGTCCATCTCCCGGAACATCGTCTCGAACCGTTCCGCCGTGCCGTCGTCCCGCCGCAACGCGAGCCGCGTCGGCAAACGTAACGCGCGCGCTAAACTCCCGTCACCATCGGCGTCCGCGCGGAGCGCGCGAATCAAATCGCGAACGTCGATTTCAGACGTTTTTCCAGTTTTTCCAGTTTCGTTCGCGTCATCGTTTGGTTTTCCTCCGGGGCCGGGGCCCGCCGAGGGGCGCCGCGCGACGCCGTCGAAGACGGCGCGGAGCATCGCGCGAAGCGGCGTTTCCCGTTTTCGCGCGACGCCAGCCGCGCGCGCTTTCGCCTTCGCCGCCGCCGCGATCGCCGCCCCCCCGAACCCGAGAAGAACCGGTTCGTTTGATCCTCGAGGAACCGGTTCCTCGTCCGAATAGTATTCGCCGAGCATCTCGGCGACGACGGCGGCGTCCTCCGAGGCGTCCTTCTGCCGTTTGATCTCGCGTCGCGCCGCCGCGCGCCGCGCGGCGGGGTCTACGTCGCGCGCGCGCATGATCTCCCCAAACTCCGCGCGGTCGATTTGCCCGTCGCCGTCCAGGTCCGCGGCGCCCATGTTCATCAAAGAAGTCAGCTCGTCCGAGGCGACGGCGTCGCCGACGCGCCGCGCCACCTCGGCGACGTCCCGCAAAGAGACGCGACCCGTCCGCGCCGCGTCGAACGCGTCGAAGGCGGCGTCGAGCGCGTCCGGCTCCGTCGCCTCGGCGACACGTCGCGTGACCGTTTCGATGAACTCGCCGAGGTCGACGCTCCCGCCCCCGTCCGTGTCCATGGCGGCGAGCATGGCACGTAGCCGCTTCGGGTGCGGCTCGAAACCGAGCGCGCGCGCGGCGAACTTGAGCTCGTTCTCGTCGATGTCGCCGCCGCGGTCCGTGTCGACGTGGCGAAACGCCTCGATCAGCTCCTCGATAAACGCCGGGAACAAACCGCGGTCGTCCCAGGCCGTCGGCGGCGGCGGCGGCGGCGGCGGCGGCGGCGGCGCGAGACCGAGGCTCTTTTCGTAGTCCTTCGACGAAGCGACATCACCGACATCGTCGTCGAACGCGCCGTTTTTTTTAAAAAAACGTGCCGTTTCCCGGCGTTCGCGTCCGTCGCGATCCTCCTCCTCCTCCGAATCCGACGACTCGGACGCGGAGTCGGGCTCAGCCGTGCTCCGGGGCACGCGCCGCGCGGGCGGGCGCCACCTCGCGTGCACGACGGCTCGGCGGAATAGCAGGTCGCGCAGCGACCGAGGCAGCTCGGCGACGTCCATGCCCTGCAGCAGCGCGACCGTCGCCGGCGTCGCGCCGCGCGCGGAAGAGACGCGGACGGTGTCGGCGCCGTACCGAAAAATACACCCGTCGCGCGTCTCGCGCGAGGCGATTGAAAAGTACGTCCGCCCGGCGCCCACCACGTCCACCGAGACGGTACGCGCCGCGTCGCCCTCGCCGCCGCGCGAGGTGGACACCAGCAGCTCGCCGCTGAGCACGAAGCCGAAGTACGCGTCTTCTTGTGTTGGGTTTTGTGTTTTACTGTCCTCGGTGTCGTCGCGATCCCCCGACACGACGGGGAGGGACTCGCCGGGGTCGTACGTCACCGCCGTCAGCAACGTCGCGAGGAACTCGCGTTCCCAGGAACGCAAACGACGCGTCGTTCGCTTTTTGAACTCTTTTTGATTCGCGATTTCGTCCGTTTCGTTTCCGGACGTTCGTGTCGTCTCCGTCCGTCGCGCGTCCGATACGTCCGAGACGCGCGTCGGGAAATCACGCGACGTCTCCAACTCGAACGGTGTCAGAGCGCTCGGGTCGACGGTCGTGCGGACCGATTCGTCATCCGACGAGTCGGAGGATGAGATTCGCGCGTTTGTTTCGCGTTTCGCGTTTTGCTTCACTCGGCGCGCGGCGCGCCGCCGCCGCCGTGCGGCGGCGCGTCGCGCGCGCGTCTCCGCGGTTTCCCGCTCCACGGCCTCGCGCTCCATCTCCCAGGCGCGCTCGAAGTCGCGCCGCCTGACGCGCAGCACTCTGGACGAATCGCGACGCGCCCGCACCGTGGTCGGCCGACGTCCGTCAAACCGCAACGCGGTTTCGCCGAACGTCGCGCCTTTTTTTAGCGACGCCACCGCGCTCTCTCGTTTACAGCCGTGTTCGTCCTCGTGGGTCATGAACACGTCGAACGCACCCTCGAGCACGACGCACATCGTGCCGTCCGTCTCCGTGCCTTCGCGCCACACGAGTTGGTTTTTCGCGTACGTCTCGCCGAGAGGGCTCTCGTCGTACGAAGAAAAGAAAGAAAGTCTCTCTTCGCGCTCCTCCGCGGAGGACGCTCCTCTCGCGGTGGACGCCTCGGCGAGCCAGGCGAGCGCGGCGTGCCTCAGCCCCGCGGTGGCGGGGTTCGACTCCAGCGCGTCCGCCACCGCGCGCGTGCACGCGGCGTCGCGGGGACCCACCCCGAGCGCGCGCCGCCGCCGCCGCCGCCGCGTCTCCCACTGGCGCCACAGCCAGTAGTACGGGGCGACGTCCACGTTTTTTTTAGTGAAATCTTCGCCGCTTTGGTCCTCCTCCCGGACGACGTCTTCGCCTTCGTTCTCCGCGAAGAGCGCGAACACGAGCTGCCACGTCCCCTTGGCGTCCCGCGCGCGCGCCGACCGCGCGTCGTGCGCCAGCGCGCGCCACTCGTAAAACACGTGCTTCGCTTTGACTCCGGAGACGCGCACGCCGACGGCGCCCATGATCCGGAACGCGCGGATGGTTTTCCCGAGCGTCGCGTCGCGCGCCGCGTTCTCGGGGAGCACGCCGGCGGCGTCCGCCGCGTCCAGTCGCGCGTGGCTCTCCATGAGCACGCGCGTCGCCTCGCGCGCGCCCGCCTCCGCGGCGTAGTGCAGAGGCGTGGCCAGGGTCCAGAAGTCCTGCGCGCTCACATCCGCGCCCGCCGCGACGAGCACGCGCAGCGCCTCGGCGGCGTCGGCGCGGGCGGCGAGGTGCGCGGGGGAGGCCCCGCGCCACATGCCTCCGATGCTCACGGGCGAGCCGGCTCGGATCAGCGCCGCGACGCACGCGGCGTGCCCGCCGGCGGCGGCCCAATGGATGGGGAAGCTCTCCGTGTGGTCGCGCGCGACGAGGAAATCACCATCGTCGCTTTTTGTCCCGATCGGAGACGCGATGGATCCATCAGACGGCGCGAAAAGAGTTTCCCGACACTCGAGCAGCTTTTCGAGGATAGCGACCCGCCCGAGCCGCGCCGCGACGTGCGCGACGGACTCGCCCCGGATGGTCCGCGCGTCGAACTCGGCGCCGTACGCCAGGAGCGCTTCGAAAATCTCAAAGTGACCCAGCTCGGCGGCGCTGTGAAGCGGCGTCGCGCCCGAGCGGGAAGCGCGGTTCACGAGCTCGTACGCGGTGCCTTTTTTCTTTCGGAAGCGTATCGGAAGACGTCCACGCGTCGACGTCTTCTCGACGTCAGCCTTCTCTTCAGCCTTCTTTGAGGTCTCGTCCGCGTCTGCGTCTGTCGGAACGTACATCGTTTGGCTCGGCCCGAACATGCCACGCATCTCCGCTTCCTCCGCGAACCGCAGCAGCGTCCCGACGAGCCCGACGTCCCCGACTCGTACCGCCTGGTGCAGAGGCGTGACCCAGGCGGCGTTCTTGGCGCGTTGGTCCGCGCCTCGCCGCAGCAAAACCCGCGCCGCGTCCGCGATTGCTTCGCGCGCGTTCGCGACGCCTGTTCGCATGACCGATGATGCGCGCGCCAAACGGTGTAGCGGTGCGTCCCCGGCGTCGCCCTCGTCGCGGAGGTTCGGGTCCGCGCCGGCGCGGATCAAAACGCGCACGGCGCCGGCGCGCGCCTCCGAAGCGGCGACGTGCAGAGGCGCGTCGCCGGTACTCCGCGACCGCCGGTTCGCGAACCGCGTCCGCCGCGCGCGTTTGAAGGCTTCGTCCGCGGCTCGAAGCGTTGCGTCGATGCGTTTAAACGCATCCGTCGGTTTGTCGTGTGTAAACGTCAAAGCCGGATCGGTCGACGCGTCTCGCGTGACCACATCCCGCGAGACGTCGTCGCCGCCGCCGAAACCGGTCGCGTCCTCGTCGAGAACCCCGCACAGGTCGAGAACCCCGAGCCGAGCGAACCACGCGAGCTCCAGCGCGTCCTCGACGTCAGCGCGGTTCGCGTCGAACGCGACGCCGGCGCGCGCCGCGGAGACGACATCCGGCAGAGCGCGCCGCAGCGCGCGCCACCGGACGGCGGCGGGGGTGACGCCTTCGCTCCAAACGCGAACGCGTGTTTTTTTTTTCATCATCAGTGATGAGGAAACGTGTTCGTCGAAAATCTCGCCGTGGTCTTCGCCGTGTTCTTGGACGTACGCCAGGATCAGTGCCACCGTCGCCGGTCGGTCGCGTTCGCACGCCGCCTGAAGCACGTCCCGGCCGCGCGCGTCCTCCGCCAGGACGTCCGCGCCGCGGTCGAGCAGGAACCGCAACAGGCACGCCCACCCGCTCCGCGCGGCGACGTGCGCCGGGGTCTCGCCGTCGCCGTTAGCGGCGCGGACCACGCGCAACTGCTCGAGCCCCGCGCAGACGGACGAAGCGTGCTG
>Ga0181601_10005770_pt1 | contig 10277 bp, 4 predicted proteins | sample 041ome_8_FD_133020 | JGI IMG/M metagenome (GOLD analysis project Ga0181601, IMG submission 133020) | Coastal salt marsh microbial communities from the Groves Creek Marsh, Skidaway Island, Georgia - 041407BS metaG (megahit assembly) | ecosystem: Environmental > Aquatic > Marine > Intertidal zone... | reverse complement strand
CTGTCGCGGGAAGAAGCCTCTTCCCGGGATTCCCGGGATTCCCGGGATGACGGAACGGGAACGACGTCTGACGAGAGCGACGATCCGTACGCGGCGCCGGCGGAGGACCGAGAGACGCTTCCGGGAACCGACGACGACGATTCGGACGATTCGCGCGTCGTGTCGCTCGGGTCTTTCAGCAAGATACTGGCACCGGGCGTGCGCCTCGGTTGGATCGAGGCGAGCCCACGTGTGATTCGCACGCTCGCCGACCGCGGGTACCTCTCCAGCGGGGGCTGCGTGTCGCCGCTCGCCGCCGCCGTCGCGACGTCCGTCGTCGCATCCGGCGACCAGAAAACGTGGCTGGCGGCGCTGCGGGCGCGGTACGCGTCGGCGGCGGCGGTTTTGGCGGAGGCGGTTTTGAAAGAGACCGCGGCGACGGGGTGGCGCATGCGAAGCGTGCCCTCCGGCGGGTACTTCGCGTGGATCGAGCTCCCCGAACGGTGCGACGTCGACGCGTTCGCGCTCGAATCGAAAAAAGAAAAAGTCACTACGCTGGGGGGGGGGAGGTGCGTGGCGGGCGAAGCAGACGCCGAAGCGGTCGCCGCGTGCGGGCGGTGCGTTCGCGTGTGCTTCGCGTACCTGGACGAAGAGGACATAGAAGAGGGAATCAGGAGGTTGGCGCGCGCGGTGAGAAATAGTGTGAAGTAGTCTGAGTGCGTGTCTTTAGCGTTGTTTAGCGACGGTTCGTTATTTTGGCGCGAGGCGCGTGGCGGTTTCGGCGTTCGTTTCGGCGGCGGGCGGCGGCAGCGAGCGGGCGCTCCTCGATTGATCCCTCGCTCCCCTCACAGCCCCTCGCGCGCCTCGTCGGCCGCACACGCTCTGCCGGCACACGCGTCCTTTCTCCACGCATATTTGGACGATGGCGGCGGCCGTCGCCTCGACCGCGCCCCCGCGCCTCGGGCGGGCGCACCGCTGCGCGTCGCCCGGCGCCAAGTCGGCGGCGAAAGCGCACGAATTAGGTATTCGTCGCCGCGCCGCGACGGGTCGCCTGTCCCCCGCCCGCGCGCTCCCCGCGAACGCGGACGCGCTGCTTCTGGACGACGGCGAAGGCCTGCTTTCTCGCATCGCGACGGACGTGGACTGCATCGTGATGGACTGCGACGGGGTCATCTGGCAGGGCGACACGCTGTTGCCCGGCGCTCGCGAGTCGATCGCGCTGCTTCGCGAGCAAGGCAAGAGGCTCGTGTTCGTCACCAACAACAGCAACAAGAGCCGCGCGCAGTACGTGTACAAGTTCGAGCAGCTCGGCATCACGGTGGAGAAGGAGGAGATCTTCTCCGCGGCGTTCGCGGCGGCGGCGTACCTGAAGACGCGCAAGTTCGACAAGAAGGCGTTTGTGGTTGGCGGCCGCGGCGTCGTCGACGAGCTCAACGACATGCAGATCGAGGTGGACCCCGGCGTGTTCAACGCCGTGGCGTGCACGGAGCAGGACTGGGAGGAGCTCGTCCTGGACGACGACGTCGGCGCGGTGATCGTGGGGCAGGATGTCGCGTTCACGTACGCCAAGCTGGCGTACGCGTCGCTGGCGATCCAGCGGGGCGCGACGTTCGTCGCCACCAACCCGGACGCCGCAGACGCGCTCGGGCCGGGCATGATGCCCGGCGCGGGCGCGGTGGTGGCGGCGGTGGAGACCGCGTCCGGGGTGTCGCCCGAGATGTACGCGGGGAAGCCGAGCGCGTTCCTGCTGGAGCTGCTCAAGGGCAACCACGTGGACATGAGCCGCACGCTGGTGGTGGGCGACCGGCTGGACACCGACGTGGCGTTCGGCAAGGCGGGCGGCGCGGGCGTCACTGTCCTGGCGCTCAGCGGCGTGAGCACGCTGGACGACGTGGACGACGCCATCGAGGCGACGCGCGCGGGGGATGAGGACGCGCCCCCCGTGCCGGACTTCATCGTGCAGGGCCTGCCGCAGATGCTCGGCCTGGAGCCCGAGGACGCGGCGGCGATGGAGCTGGCGGAGGAGAGCGTCGACGAGGAGGACGAGGACGCGCTCGGGGAGTTCCTCGAGGAGGAGGGCTTCGACGACGAGGCGGATGACGCCGCCCGAGACGCGTTCGGGGGGAGGGACTGAAATCGAACCCCGAGGCGTATCGTATCTGATATGTAAGACGCGTTCTTTTATGACGATACGAACGACGCGCTTCGCTTCTCTTTTGGCTACTTTGTATTTTCTGACGACGCGTATCTCGCGTACGTACCTTCGCGTCATCGATCGTTCGATGCGTGAAGATGTACTTAATAAAACGGCACCGTACGTCGCTCCCGCGGCGGGTTCGCCTCCGATCACCACTCGGTGGCGACGTAGTCCTTCAGAAACACGCCTCGCAGCGGCTCGACGCCTGGTCCGTACCCGTGGAACACCGGGTGCAAAACCCTCGCGGCGGCATCCACCTCGTCGATGGGGGTCTGGAAATCGTGCGCCTTCGCGATGCGCGCGGCGATTGGCCGCGGGTTCTCGTCGTTGATCCAGCCGGTGTCCACGGCGGTCATGAAGACGCGCTTCGACTCCGCGAGCTCGGCGGCGCTGGTTCTCGTCATCATGTTCAGCGCGGCTTTCGCCATGTTGGTGTGTGGGTGGTTGGGGGTCTTGTGCCGGTAGAACTTGCCCTCCATCGCGCTCACGTTCACGATGAACGCGGCGCGTTTCTCGTTCGTTCCGCTCGTTCCTTCGCCGAGCGCCGCGCTCCGCGCTAATAAAGGCGTCAGCCGCGCGTTGAGCACGAACGGCGCGATCGCGTTGATGGCCATCACCTCCGCCAGCTCGGACAGAGGCACTTCCTCGAGCTTCAGACGCCAGCTGTTGTTCGATCGCAAATCGATCTGCTGCCCGTTCACGTCCAAAGCGCCGAGCGCGGGTAACGAGACGTCGTCCTCGGCGACGAGCTTCAGCTGCGACAGCTGCGCGGGGGTGGGGAAAAACGCGTCGTCGTCGGACGTAACGGACGTCTCGTCCGCCGTCTCGTCCGCCGCGATGGACGCGTCGATGGATGACGCCCGCGGCTGCGTGGGCGAACGCGCGACACGCGCGCGTTCGCGCGACACGCGCTCGGCGTGCCCCGCGAGCGCGGGGGGGACGGCGAGCGAAGCGTCTTTTCCGTCTTTTCCGTCTTTTCCGCCGTCTTTCAAACGCTCCGCCGACGCCGACACGAGCGCGTCCAGCTTCCTTTCCGCGGGCAGCAGGTGCGCGTAGTAGCTCACCGGCCTGCGCACGGTCTGGCACGCGTTGTTGACGATGATGTCCAGCCTCGGCAGCGTCTCGTCGAGCATCGCGCAGAAGTGCTCGAGACCCCGCGCGTCGCGCAAGTCCACGGCGTGCACGTGAAGCCTTCCTTTCCAAACCTCGAAGTCCGCCTCCGCCGCGTACCGCCTGTGCGCGTCCGCGGGGAAGCGCGTGGTGGCCAGCAGCGTCGCGCCGGCTCTGAGCAGCTTGAGCCCTATTTCGAAGCCGATCTTGACCCTGGCGCCGGTCAGGAGCGCCACCTTGCCGGTCAAGTCCGCGGACAAACCGCGCATCTTCCAGTTCACCGCCGCGCACGACTCGCAAAACTGCGCGTAGAAGTGGTGCAGCTTCGAGAACCGAGCTTTGCACGTGTAGCACTGCCGCGACGTGTGCAGGGTATTGGTCGCGCGGCCGTGGTCGTTCGCGACGAAGTCACCACTCGCAGAGCTGGACGTCGCCGCGTCGGTGTCGTTCTCCGCGCTCGTCGCCGCGGCGGAAACGCCGCCGCCGCCGCCGCCGTTTCTTCCGCGTTCGTTTTTTTTCACGGACACGCTCGTCGCCTCGCCATCCTCGGTCGTGGTCGTCCCGAGGAGACCGCGCGTCGGCACCGACCTCCCCGCCTCGTCCTTGACCGCGCCGTCGGGCACCTGCGTGAGGTACGCCACACCCCGACCCCCGGCGGCGCCGTCGACGCCGTCCGCGAGAAGACCAGCGACCGCGTCGAGGGTGGCGACCGCACCGCCGCCGCCGCCGTCCTCCGTCAGCGCCGCGAGGTTCTCGATGCGCCCGAAACGGAGACGCGTGTTGTCGCGGTGGATCTTGTCCTGGTGCGCCTGCTTGGACGCGCGCGACTGGGCCTCCTTGCGCAGCTGTCGCTTACGCGCGCGCTCGAGGATCACGCCCTGCCTCGTGGCGTAGCGCTCCATCAGAGGCTCGAGCGCGCGCCGGAGCGGTCGGAACCGCGATTGCGTCTCGTACGTTTCCGGGTCCGCGGCGAGGGTCCGGACGGACTCCACCAGCCGCAGCAGCACGGCGTCGTCCGACAGGTCGAAGCCCTCCACGAATGCATCGTCCCCGGGCTTCGCCGACGCCGCGACGTCGGACATCGCGCGCGCCAACGCGCGTCCGGCGGTGTGCGAGGACGACGACGACTACCTTTTCGTCTCGCGTTTCATGAACCTCGACAGAAAATCACGAATCGTTGTCCAGACTTTTTCGCGTCCAGTTGAGGGACTCGAGCCACAACGACTCGCCCGGACGCGCCACACGCGCACCAACCCACCACCACTCGCGCTTGCCCGAACTCGCCACACGACCTACGCGCGTAGCTATACCTAAGCGCGGCGGATACCACATGGGGGGCTTATTACGCGAATTCGACGAGCGGTACTCCTCGGACAGCTACGGTTCGGACAGCGAAGAGGAAGAGCGTCGGTTGGTCTTAGCCGCCTCTGGCGACTACGGCCGCCCGAGGCGGCGCGGGACCCCCGGCTGGGGTTCGCGAAAAAGCGGCGGCCCCTGGAACGACTGGAACTACTGGTCCGCTGACTTAGATCCGATCCCTGTGGGATACTGGCGCCTCGAGCTCGGCGCGCAGCGGGGCGCGCCCGCTCGTCTCTTGAAACCCCTCCAGGGTTCGTTCGCCCATAACGAGCAGACCTTGTCCGCCTCCGCCGCTACCGCGCTCAAGCGCGCCAAAGAGATCTTCGACGAGTACATCACCACCGTCGTCGATCCTCCGACCATCTTCGAGCTCATTCCCGAGCACGCGACGTTCACCGAGACGTACGCGTGGAACAAGGGGAGGAACGGTGATCCCCCCGAGACGTACCGCGACCGCTACGCGAAAATAGTGGGCGACGTTCGCTCGGACCGGTACGCGCTCCTCTTCAACCGCGGCGAGGACGACGGCACCGTGCCTTACATCCCCACCTCCCAGGACAGGTTCAAGTTCGGCCTGGACTCCAAGTACGTCCCCGTCCATGCCACCTACGCCGACGACTCGTTCGAGTGGGACCGCATCGAGTTCCACCTCACCAAGGACGCCGGCTCCGGCCTCGAGGCGTACGTGTCCAGCTGGCCGGGCTGCTCCGCGCGGCCCAAGATGCTGTCCGCGGAGAAGATCGCCGCGCTCGGGTTTAAGCGCAAGAGCATGCGGGTGTATGGATTCGCGGTGTCCGCGGAGGGTCTGAGGGCGTACAGAGCCGCGAAAGAGGAGGGGTCGCAAACCGACGGGGCGTTCCGTTTTCCTCGTCCGGCGCCTCGTCCGGCGCCTCGTCCGGCCGCTGTCCGGCCTCCTCGTCCGGCGGCGCAAGCGCCCAAGAAGAGGAAGAACCTCCCCACCCCGGACGGTATGTTCACCGCGAACGGGAGGTGCGACCTGTGCGAATGCACATACGGGTATGGTGACAAAGCGAGGATCACGCACGAGAACGGAAAGCGGCACCGGGCGAACCTCGCGGCGAAGCGGCGTAGGACGGAATGAACGCGTACAAAAAAACGCGAGGTCCGAACGAGACGACGCGTCGCGTGACGAAACGAATGTTGTGTGACCAAAAAAAAACGCTCCGACGCTCCGACGCTCGTATCACCCCGCTCTGAGCATACTCATCATGGCCCTGGGCGCGGCGAGGCGCACGGTTATGTCCGCCTGGTCCACGTCGTGCCCCCCCTCGACCAGCCCCCACTCCTCGATGGACGCGTCCTCCTCCGCGCGCGCCGCGCGAATCGCGCTCTCGAGATTAATCGCGCCGCGTATGAGCGCCATCCCGATGAGCAGGCTCTTCGCCGACGCCGCGGCGTTGAACGTCGCGGTCAACTCGAACGCGTCCATGCCGTTCAGACGCTTCTCCGCGTTTTTTAACACAGCCTCGGGCGGGTCCGCGCCGAAGATGCTCGTCGAGACCTCGAGGTCGCCGCCCAGCTCGCGCCGCGCCCAGCTCATGATTTTGGAATGCGCCTCGGCCTGGCGGTCCGCCACCGGGCCGGGCTCGTGGCGGCAGAGCACGGCGTCCGAGGGGAAGAACTCGAGGAGCTTGCGGACGTGGAACGCGCGCACCTCGGGCTGTGACATCTGGTCGATGGCGGTCGCGACGAGGCCCATCAGCGGCATGGTGAACGGGCGCACCGAGCGCCCGCTCTGCCAGTGCCACTCCGCGGCGATGGCGAGCGCGAGCGACTTGGAGGGCACCGCCAGCGGGACGCGTCGCGGGGTCTTCAGAGCCCTCCCGTCCAGGGTCACGCCCCAGTCGCCGCTCCCGTCCGACAATCGCTCGATCCCGACGTGCGTGTAGAACCGAGGCGCCGTGCCGTCGCCGCGCATGCCCTGGCCGACGCGATCGGAAGATGCATCCTGGTGCGCGCCCGTGCTCTTCTTGGACGTGTCGTTTTCTTTTCCGGCATCCTCGTCTCGAGGAGAGGCGCGGAACGCGCGGGAGGGGGGCGCGGCGCCGAGCCAAGAGGGCGGGCGAGAGGACGCGGACACCCCGAGGGTCCCGAGGGACCGCGCCGCGCGACGAAGCATAGCGAGGCGTGTGCGCGGCAGTGTGGGGACGCGCGATCGCCCTCATCGGAAAGACTGCACGCCGAGCCCGCGAAACTGACACGGAGAGTGAAACTCGTGCCTCGCCGGTCGCACGTGTCAGAGAATGAGGACCGACGCGATTTAGGCCGCGGCCTCGGCGCTCTTCCCCGCACTCCACCGTGGCTCGGCACGGTCGGCCCCGAGCGCAGGACGCGACGCCGACCATGCGATAGACGAGCCCCGCACGCGGCAGCACCCGGGGCACGACAGTAGACGACGCGAGGACTCGGACGCGCGCCTGTCGGTCTCCCCTCGGCTTTTCTTTCCACGCACGCACCCGCGAGTCGGTCGCTCCGACGCGCGTCCGCCCGGCGAGGGCGCCTGCCCATTTCAGCGACGATGGCCGCGAAGCGCGAGCCCTGGGACGACGACAGCGACAGCGACTTCCAATCCGCCGCGAGCTTCGATCTGGACGACTCGGAGGACGAGGCGCGCGGGGGGCGGGCGCCTGACGACGACGACGCGTGCACGCCCGACCAACCACAGGCGTTCGCGGATGACGATTTCCACGAGTGCGTGGACGGCTTCCTGCTCGACGAGGGGTACTTCGGCGAGGACGCGTATCGAGGCCCGCCCGGCGCGTTCGCGGTCGCGTCAGTCAAATCAGCCGTCGCGGACCGCATCGCCGAGGCGGACCTGGAACGCGCCGCGGACACCTACGCGGACGCGAGCGTCGCCGATGTCGCTCGCGGCGCCTCACCGTCGGCGGAGATCGTCCGCGACGCCATGGCCCGCGCGGCGGCGGAGGCTGTGCTCAGAGGCGCGGCCACCGGGGACGACGACGGCGACGTTTGTTTAACCGCGGACCAGTTTCCCCGCGCACCGCGGGACACAGGCGCGCCGGCGCCCCCCTCGGATCGCGAGGCGATGCTTCTGGCGCCGAATGACTCGACGAAGGACTCGAACGCCGAAAGGACGCCCTTTCGTCCTTCTTCGAACGACGCGTCGGCGGAACCCGCTCGCGGTCACCGCTCGAGGGGCGCGTCTGACGATGAAGTCCGGTCCTCGGGGAGCTCGAGCGACGAGGACCCCGCGCGTGTTCGAGCCCTCGACGCGTGGGAGGAGGACACGGGCGCCGCGCGCGCACGAAGAGCCGCGCGGCGCCGCGTCGCGCCCCGAATCGCCGCCGACGACGGCTTCTCGTCCGACGACGACGCCGAGGAGGCGCGGCGTCGCGAGGCGCGGGAACGGAGACTGCGCCGGCTCGAGGCTGAGGTGCTCGAGTCCGAGGCGCGCGCGCGGTTCGACGCCGCCGCGCTCGCCGCCGTGGACGTCGCGCCGAGCGACCGCGAGGTGCTCATCGCCGAGTCGCGGCGAGAGCGGAAGGGGCGAGAGCCGAGCGCGAGCGGCGCGAAGATTTCACAAAAAACGTCGCCGCGTTTTGCCGCCGCGGCGGGAACCGAGTCGCGGACGACACCGAACGCGCGACTCGGCGATGTACTCGCGAGTGTCCGCCGGGGCGGGGGCGGGGGCGGCGGCGCGTCTGCTTGCGAAAACGCGCGTCCTTCAGGAACCTTCAGCGGCGATTTCGCGGTCGCCCATGAGCGCGAAATCGCGCGGGATCGGTCCCCGGGCCGCGCGCGCCGCGGCGGATCGAACGGCGTCTCGGTCGGCGACGAATTCGCCGCGTTTCCCTTTTCAGACCCATCGAATTCGAATTCGGGCGCATGCCGCTCGACAAGCGAAAGGGTCGAAAGGGTCGAGCCGGTGGAGGTGCGCATCCAGCGCCGCGAGCGCGCCCCGAGCGCATGGACCGAGTCGGCGGAAGGCTCGAACCAGCCTTCGAGGACCGCCCGGGGGTGGCGCGCGCGACATACGAATACCGGCGAAGACGCGGAGCGCGCGTGGCGCGACGCGGTTCCCGGAATCGCGCTCCCGGCCAACCCGAAACGGAAAAAGGCTTTACCTTCCCCCCCTTCCGGCGCGACGATCGAAAAAGTCGCAAAAGGCGAAAAGAAGCCTGATGAGCCGGTGGATGCGCGGGTCTCGAATCCACGAGGAATCCGCGAGGAAACGACAACGACGCCTGGCGGCGGGGAAACGACGCCGCCGACGGAGGAAACGACGGATTCCGCCGCGGGCGCGGCGGAGACTTCGCCCGGGCGCGTCGCCGCGCTGCGGAGACAGTTCGAGGCGCGCGCCGAGAAGGCGGACGCCGAGAAGGGTTTAGGCGCCGCGACGGACGACAGACGGACGACGCGAGCGGATCCGCCGGAACCGCCGCTCGGTCCGGAGACGAGCGTCGACGACTCGCGCGGGACGACTCGCGTCGGCGCGGGAGGATTTCCTGAAGAAAAAGAAACGCCGCTCTCGAGTACGCGCGGATTCGCGCCGCGAACGCCGTCCAGCTGTCTGGAGACGACCGAGACGACCGAGAAGACCGAGAAGACCGAGACGCCGCGCCCCGTGAGCGCCGCCGGCGGCTCGCGCCCGCGCCACCGCGCCACCGGCGCGCTCGGCCCTCGGTCGCGGCGCGGCGCGGCGGCGCTGGCGGCCGATCCCGACGCGCGGAAATTCCCGCTGCACGCGGCGGCGTTTTACGGCGACTTGGACGCGCTCCGCGCCGAAATCTTCGCCGCGACGCGGACGGAGGAGAAAAACGCAACGGCGGATTTCCGAACCTCCGATGACCTCCGAACCTCCGATGGCGTCGATGGCGTTCGTTCGCCCCTCATCGCCCTGGACGCGTGCGGCAACACCGCCGCGCACGTCGCCGTGCTCCGCGGCGACGCGCGCGCGCTGGCGCTGCTCCTGGACGACGCCGCGTGCGATTTCCCGGTGGACGCGCGCTCGGCGAGCGGGTGGACGCTGACGCAGGAGGCGATAAACGCGCGCGACGCGAAGCTGGTACGTTTTTTGGTGGCGAAGTCCGCGGAACGCGCGTCTAGGGATTCGAAGCGCGAAACCGCGAAGCTGGTCACGGCTCTGCGCGACGTCCCGGACATGACCATGCAGATGCGCTGGGCGTTCGGGAGCGCGGTGTTCGGGCCCGTGCTCCGCGCGTACGCGCCGTCGGACACCTACGACATCGCCAAACGCGGCGGGAGCGTGCGCGTGGACGGCACTTTGCGCGGCGCGGATGAGGAGCGGAACGAGATGGGCGAGCCCAAAAACATGCTTCCCAAGTGGAAACGCGGCGCGTTCTCGATGCTGTTCGTCGCGGACGAGGAAGAAGAGTCAGAGTACGGTACGCCAAACGGAGACGATGAAACGAAAACGTCGCGAAAGACGAACGAGGGAAGCGCTTGCTTGTGGTACCTCGACCACGAGAAACGCGAAGCCGTGGACATGAGCGACACTTCTGGTGGTGATGCACACGCGGACCCCCAAGGAGGAGGCAGGCTCGACGGTTTCTCGCGCGATGAGCTGATCGACGCCGAGACGAACGCTCTGCTCGCGCGCGGGTCCGTCGCGAAGGAGAAGTACGAGGCG
>Ga0181601_10005766_pt1 | contig 10285 bp, 9 predicted proteins | sample 041ome_8_FD_133020 | JGI IMG/M metagenome (GOLD analysis project Ga0181601, IMG submission 133020) | Coastal salt marsh microbial communities from the Groves Creek Marsh, Skidaway Island, Georgia - 041407BS metaG (megahit assembly) | ecosystem: Environmental > Aquatic > Marine > Intertidal zone... | reverse complement strand
CCAGGAGGGGGTGATTAACATCGCCTTTTGATTGTCCGACGAAGAAGGCTTGGCGCGACTCGACCTAAAAGATCTACAATCCATGTTAGTATGGATTGGCGAAAACCGCGAAGACACATCTTTGCGATATGGAAACATCTCTGTAGCGTCCATCTGCGCAATCCAACGCCAGCTTTTGGTGTTAGAAAATCAAGGTGCGACTGATATGTTCGGTTAACCTGCATTAGATTTATCCTACATGATGAAATGCGATGCAAACGGCCACGGTTATATCAATATTTTGGCCGCGGATAAATTGATGGCAAGCGCACGCCTGTATGCGTCTTTCTTATTGTGGTTATTATCCGAGCTTTTTGAAACTTTGCCCGAGGTGGGTGATCCCGACAAACCGAAGCTGGTTTTTTTCTTTGACGAAGCACATTTATTGTTTGATGACGCCCCAAAAGCGTTGATAGACAAAGTGGAACAGGTTGCGCGTCTTATTTGATCAAAGGGTGTTGGCGTATATTTTGTCACGCAAAACCCAGCTGACATCCCCGACGATATTTTGGGTCAATTGGGTAATCGCGTCCAACATGCGCTGCGCGCGTATACGGCCAAGGATCAAAAGGCACTGCGATTGGCCGCAGAGACCTATCGCGACAACCCCAGATTTTCGACGGAAAAAGCGAGTCTTGAGGTTGGTGTCGGAGAGGCCGTGACATCTTTTCTTATCAAAAAAGGGGCACCCGGGGTTGTTGAACGGACCCTGATTAGACCGCCGTCCACACAGTTGGGTCCAATTACAAACGATGAACGCAAGGTTATCATTGCGCGATCACATGTTGCAGGGAAATATGAAACGCTAATTGATCGAATTTCAGCACACGAAATACTATTAGAACGGGCAAAACAAGCCGCACAAGAGGCTGAACAAGCCGAACAGCGCGCTATTGCAGACGAACAAGGCCTTGGCCAAAGCCCCCGGGAATTCAGCACTGGACTCCGATATTCGGGATCACGCGTTTTGTCAAAGCGAATGTCTACATCGTCTACATCGCGGCGACGGAAATCGCCCGCCTCAATGGGTGAGGCCATTGGTCAAGCGCTTGTAAAGGAATTGGCCGGCACAACGGGGCGGCGTATTATTCGCGGTATTTTGGGCGGTTTTTTCAAGGCACGATAATCGTTGTCAAACATATTTCCAAGGCGACTAAATATGTCGCCTTTGGAACATCATTGATTGTACCGTTGATTAGATTTCTTTCAAACAATTGAGGTTTGGAAATGAAAACACATGTGCAAGCGGTCGTCATCGGTGGTGGTGTCATTGGATGTTCCATTCTTTACCACCTGACCAAATTAGGGTGGACTGATGTCGTGATGTTAGAGCGCGATGAATTGACATCTGGATCTACGTGGCATGCCGCAGCAAATATTCACGGACTGCACGACAGCACAAATATCAGCCGTATTCAGCATTACACAATGAACCTGTATAAAGAGCTGGAACAAGAAACCGGGCAGGGGTGCGGCGTCTTTCAACCCGGCAGCCTGTATTTGGCCCAGACCGAGGCGCGTGAACATCAGCTAAAACTCCAAGCGGCCAAAGCAAAACTTTATGGCATGAATTTCGCCGAAATTTCACGGACCGAGGCCGAAGCGTTGCATCCGTTTGTGAATTTTGACGGCATTCGCACGATTATGTATGAACCCGACGGCGGCAACGTGGACCCGTCGGGCGTAACAAACGCTTATGCCATGGGCGCGCGTCAACGGGGGGCTGAAATCTATCGCTTTACCCCCGTGACCGGCACCGAACAGCAACCGGATGGATCCTGGATCGTGCGCACGCCCAAGGGCGATATTCACACGCAATGGGTGGTGAATGCCGCGGGCCTATGGGGCCGCGAAGTTGCCCGTATGGCGGGGATCGAATTGCCACTTCAACCGACCGAACACCAATATTTCGTCACCGAAACCATCGCGGAAATCGACGCGTTGGATCGACGGTTGCCGTCCGTCGCGGATCGTGATGGCGAATATTACCTGCGCCAAGAAGGCAAAGGTTTACTGGTCGGCGCGTATGAGAAAAACCTGAAACTCTGGGCCGAAGATGGCACGCCCCACGATTTTGGCCACGAACTCTTTGATGATGATCTGGAACGGATCGAGGAAAACATGATGCGCGCCATAGACCGCGTGCCGTTGGTGGGCACCGCTGGCATCAAACGCGTGATCAACGGCCCGATGATCTGGTCACCCGACAGCAACGTATTATTCGGCCCTGTGCCCGAGTTGCGCAATTATTTCTGTTGTAACGGCATCATTCCAGGGTTCAGCCAATCGGGCGGTATGGGATTGCTGGCCGCGCAGTGGATCATCGAGGGCGAAACGAAATACGATATGTTTGCATGGGACATGGCACGTTTTGGCGATTGGGCCGATGCGGCATTTACCAAGGCCCGCGTGTGTGACCAATATGCGCATCGGTTCAAAATCCACTTCCCCAATGAGGAACGCGCCGCCGGCCGCCCAGCACGCACGCGACTCATATATGACATGCAACGCGACATGGGCGCGTTCTTTGGCCTGAACTTCGGCTGGGAACATCCGCTTTATTTCGACGCGGACACCCCTGATACGGCTGGCTTTACCCGTCAAGGTTGGTGGCATTCCGTCGGACGCGAGGCACGGATGTTGCGCGACCACGTGGGCGTGATCGATATATCGAACTTTGCGAAATACAAGATCAAAGGCGCGGGCGCACAGCAATGGCTTGATGCTGTCTTCGCCAATAAAATGCCGACCGAGGTTGGGCGCTCTTGCCTTACGCCGCTCATCGGCGTGCGCGGTGGAATCGCGGGCGATGCAACGGTGACTAAATTAGCTGATGATGAATATTGGATGGTCAGCTCGGGGATGGCCGAACGCTATCAACAACGGTTCTATCAAATGGTGCCACTTCCCGAGGGTACAACATTTGAAAGCTGCACAATTAACACATGTGGTTTTAACGTTGCAGGGCCGAAATCGCGCGAGCTGCTACAAAGTCTGTCAAACGCAGATCTTTCAAATGACGCCTGGAAATTTATGCGTTCTGGTCCTATCACCATTGCTGGCATAGATTGCATAGCGTTGCGGGTCTCGTTCACAGGCGATTTAGGGTGGGAAATCTATTGCAACCAAACGGATCAAATGGTTGTCTATACCGCGCTCATCACCGCCGCGCGCACCCTAAACGGCGGCCCCGTCGGCAGCCGTGCATTAATGAGCTTGCGTGTCGAAAAAGGCTATGGCAGCTGGGGCCGCGAATACAGCCCCGAATACTGGCCGCAAGAGGTTGGCCTCGAGCGCTTGTGCAAATTAGAAAAGAACTTTTTGAACAAAGCGGCCTGCGAAAACGTCTTGGCCTTGCCGATGCGGGAAAAAATGGTATTTCTCCATATAAACGAAGATGCGGTAAACGCGTCAAATGCGGATGCAACTGGCGGCGAGCCGATTTTTAAAAATGGCGTTGGTATTGGACGGGTCTCGTCAGGCGCATATGGATACAGCGTTAACATGTCACTTGCGATCGGATTTGTAAAAAATGCCGCTGCAGGCGATAGTGTCGAGGTAATGATCCTTGGGACACCACACCAAGCAACGATCCTCGACGCGGCCCCTTTTGACCCTCAGGGCATCAAATTGCGCTCTTAATTGCGACGCCAGTGCCCTTAGCAAATGTAAGGACTTGGATATTTTTAGACAGAAAATGTACACAAAGTTTGTCATTTTCTGTCCCCAAAATATCCTGGGGGAAAACCGCCTGTTGGCGGTGGGGGGCAAAGCCCCCAAAATGTCGGATTGCAAAGCAATTCGATAAAAAACATTACAGGGGTTTTACACGCAGCTTTGTTATGCGATTGGCCTCACGTCCGATAACTTCAAACCGGAACCCGTGGAAACTAAAGACTTGGCCAACGGTGGGAATCATTTGCGCCTCGTAAATAACAAGGCCCGCGATTGTGTTTGCTTCGTCATCAGGCAACGACCAATCCGTCGCACGATTGATGTCGCGAATAGTCATCGCACCATCCAGCTCAAAATGTCCATCACCAGAGGATTGGATCAGTTGTTCAGCATGAGGATCAAATTCGTCTGAAATTTCGCCCACAATCTCTTCCAAAATGTCTTCAAGGGTAATTAATCCCTCAAGGCTGCCATATTCGTCAACAACTAGGGCAAAATGCGTTCTACGGCGTAAAAATTGCCGCATTTGATCATCAAGCGACGTCGTATCAGGGACAAAATACGGCTTCATCGCAACATCTTTGATGTTAAAAGAGTTTAAGTCGTCAAGTGACGCACCCTGCGCGCTTACCATTCTGTACATGGTACGTGCCAAATCTTTGGCATGGATAACACCAATAATATTTTCTTGGTTATCTTTAAATACCGGCAAACGGGTGTGCGAACTTTCCAGACATTGATTCAAAATCGCACTTGGATCATCATCTGCGTTGATCATCTCGATTGAAGAGCGATGCAACATGATTTCCTCGACGGTTCTGTCAGAGAGGTCAAGCGCGCCTAAAATGCGGTCTCGGTCTTCTTTTTCGACAATTCCTTCCGAATGGCCCAAGGTGATTGCGCCTGCAATTTCTTCGCGCACTGCAAGAATGTGGCTATCGGGATCGGTCTGAATACCAAATACCCGTAACACTCCGCGCACCAACCACCGCACAAGGCTTACGATGGGTGCGAAAATCGTAATGATTAACGAAATAGGTCCCGCAACACGCGCTGCGGCCGTTTCTGCGTTGGTGATGGCGTATGTTTTGGGCAAAACCTCAGCAAAAATTAAAACCAATACCGTCATAACAAGCGTGGCAAGCACAACACCACTTTCACCGAACAGACGCGTGAAAAGTGCAGTTGTCAAAGAAGTAGCCAAAATATTGACCAAGTTGTTGCCCAGCAACACAGATCCGATCAATCGTTCGTTGTCTTCGGTAATGGCCAAAGCGCGCTGCGCACCACGAGACCCTTTGTCGGCTTGCGTGCGCAATTTTCCACGCGACGCAGCTGTAAGAGCCGTCTCAGAACCAGAAAAGAACGCAGAAAAAACAAGCAGAGCCAATATGGCTCCTGATGTAATCCAAAACGCTTGATCAAGAATTGGTGATATGTCTTCCATGCCCTACGGTTTCTGTTAGTGTTTCTATCAGATTTATGGGGGCAATCGCCCAACTATTCAAGGGGTCGCGCAGTGTTCATCCATGATTTAGGCGCATTAGAAGACAGCATTTTGATTTTTGGCGGTGCCTATTCCAACGTCGATGCGACGCGTTCCGTGCTATCGATTGCATCTGAACAAAACATCAAAACCCTTATTCACACCGGCGATGCTGTTGCCTACTGTGCCACACCTTGTGAAACCCTGTTCGAATTGCGCAAGAGCGGAGCATATTTCATCAAAGGAAACTGCGAGGCACAACTTGCATTGGACGCCCCTGATTGTGGATGCGGCTTCGAAGATGGCAGCACATGTGATCTATTGTCGGTCAAGTGGTATGATTACGCCAGAATGCGGATACTGGATGCGGACAAAGCGTGGATGGATGACATGGCGGATTGGATCATATTTCGCCATGCGGGCAAAAGATACGTCGTTGTACATGGCGGAGCAACACACATTTCACGTTTCATTTTTTCCGTCACACCACAGGACGTATTTGAGGAAGAGATCGCAGCCATAACACATCACATAGGCCCGATTGATGCGGTGATCTGTGGTCATAGTGGTATCGCATTTGAACGCGAGATTTCTGGCATTCATTGGATTAATGCGGGCGTCATTGGCATGCCACCACATGATGGTGACCCCCGTACACAATACGGGATCTTGAAGAACGGAAAAATGGAATTCCATCGCCTAAGCTATGATTTTGTACGTGCCCAGAACAGCATGCAGAGCGCGGGACAAACTTATGGGTATGAAACATCATTGGTTACAGGCTATTGGCCATCAGAAGATGTTTTGCCGCCTCAGCTACGGCGGGCCAAAGGATGATGGTCTAACACCAAATCCCGCAAACGATCCTCAAGAACATGGGTATAGATTTCAGTTGTCGAGACATCTGCATGCCCCAGCAGCGTTTGGATCACCCTCAGATCTGCCCCGTTTGCCAACAAATGTGTTGCAAAAGCATGTCGTATCGTGTGTGGGGTGACCAGGTCCGGCGATATTCCCGATAAAATCGCCCAGTCTTTGATTTTTTGATAAAACCAATGCCGTGTCAAATGACCTAGCTTGCCACGTGATGGGAACAGGTAGGGCGATACAGCAAGACCATCAGATTTCAGTGCATCATTTTCCTGATCACGAAACGCAAGCCAATCCTTTAAGGCGTCCTGCGCAGGTGGTGACAAAGGCACAATGCGTTCTTTGCCACCTTTGCCACGGATCAACAAAAATTGCGGATGCCCACGTGCCACTGATAACGGCAGGCTCATCAATTCACTTACGCGCATGCCGGTGGCATATAATAATTGCATCAAACAGTTTTGACGCAGTCGATCTTCATGGGTTTTAGCCGAACTGACCGATGTCGAGAGTAAGGCTTCAACTTGTTCGACGCTTAGGGTTTTGGGTAACGATTTTTTACGGCTGGGACCAGAAATCTGGATGGCGGGGTTGTCAACACGCCATGCTTCTTCGACGCAAAATCGATAGAACTGTTTAATAGCTGACAGACGTCTCGCGCGCGTTGCCCGAGATAAACCACCATCATCAAGCATGACGATATAACGCTCAATTACCTCCATCTGCGCAGACAAAAAATCGCTACTATGTTCTGCTAGGTACTCCTGAAAATCAACCAAATCACGTGCATAGGCATCAATGGTATTTTTGGCAGCACCTTCTTCGGCAGATTTCGCCTGTAAAAACGCCTGTATTTGAAACATTGGGGTCATCTGCTGTCCTGTGCTAAATAGACTGCGATTGCTGCGCGTCGCGCCGTATTTTCCAATCCAACAAGCCGCATTGTGGACAAAGCCTCTAACAAATCCTGCGGATCACCCTGCGCGCCTTTTTCAAATTGGATAAGCGAATTCAAGATAACTTCACCAAGCTTGCCTTGTGTTACCAAAGCATCAATTGCGGTTGGAATACGCGGCGCACGAAAGGCATCAAATATTGCGCGTTCGGTGTCGGATTGTGGGATAACTTCGCTAAATGATCCTTCCGCAATTGCGCGCAAGAAACTGTCTTGCCCATCTAAATTTTGCGCCGCGCGTTCAAAATATCCAGACAATATTGCCACGCGCGCGGCATAGATACGATCTGACCCAGCAAACGGAATATCCAACAGACGTTCTGCAAAAATATTGGCAAAACTATATTTTAGCGGGGTTTCGGCAAAAACCGACCATGCTAGGTCCAGTGCTTGCGCGACCTCGTCTGGATCACCGATTTCAAGCGCACGATCCAATTTCTGAAACGCCGCAACGCGATCCCAGATCCCACCTGACGCAGATGGTTCATGCAACGTGTAAATCCCAAGCAGTTGGTTTTCACCAATTGCGCCGGTTTCTGACAAACGTTCTGCCGCAGCCAGTTGTAATTTCCACCCGTTATCACCATTGAGATCACTATTTGAAAATGCACGCGGCAATAAATTGGCGGACAGCGGTGCACCTATTGCTTCGTACAATCGAAACTCCAACGGGCTTACGCGACTGGGGGGGGGAAGGGATGCGAACAAATCATCCTGATCAGCGGTTTCCAAAAATGCGTGCAGCAACGACGCCTCGCGGTCGCTCAGGGTGCCAAGCGCTTCTGCTGTTTGTAGAATCAAAGTTGACGTTAACCAATCGCCTTTACGCGCCACGCAATATATCCGCGTCGCATCATCAGGGTAGGTAGCTCCCATTGAGAGGACCTGATCACAGCTGGGGGGAATCGATGAATCATATAAAGATACGTCGAAAAAGGTGGGAACCAAGGGCGCCGGCAATGGTGACGCACGTTCCAAAAGCGCAAGAGCAGGGTTCACAGCACCCAATTTAATCAATGTCTCAATGCGTGCTGCAAGAAATGAACCGCCGTCATTATCGACTTGGGGCGCGTCAGCCTCGGCCAAAAGTAAGCTATAGAAAACAGATTGGGTCGCGGGGGTTCGACTGTTTGGCATGGCGCGCATCAGTTGTATGACATCGCGCCCACGTGAATTACGCCAAATCGATACAGGCAAACCAGTTGTCGACGGCGGCAACAGACCAACCGAGTCGACATTAATTGTCTCAAGCGGCGATACAGAAATCTCGGGAACGCTGGTCCCTGTCGAGGAGCGCGCACCTGTCTCTTGGGTGTTGGTTTGCGGCACGGTCGGACTAGGGCGGGTTTGCGCCAGCCAGTCTATGGCGGACAATGGTATTTGCTCAGCCGACAAAGCCGTTGAAAAACATAAGAAAATCGTAGAGAGTTTAACTTTCATTCAACTGGATAATCTGCGTTGTGGGGGTTTGATTTGGCGAAAAATCCGCACCAAAAAACGGACCAAGATAGGCGTAGCCAACCAAGGCCACAAAGCCTAAGACGATCAAGATAAAAAGCCACTTTATTAGTCTGCCCATTGTTTTGCCTTTTATTTTTTATGCTCTCTTCACTTTATATATGGTCTTTTCGATAAGATCACGTCATTCATGCAAAGAATTGAAATTTGGCAGCAGATCGCCAATAAGAGCGCTATGACACGAACACTAAAAAAAACCGTTGCCATGGTTGGAATGATGGGTGCAGGAAAAACTGCGGTGGGCAAAGCTGTCGCCGCACAGTTGGGTGTGCCATTTTTAGATTCAGACGCTGAAATCGAACGTGCAGCGAACATGACCATTCCTGAAATTTTTGAACGCGATGGCGAACCTTTCTTTCGTGAAAAAGAAGCTCAGGTCATCAATCGACTGCTAGAGGCCGATCCCTGTATTCTATCAACAGGAGGAGGCGCGTTTTTGGCGGAACGCAATCGGTTAGCAATGTCAACCAAGGGCGTTTCAGTTTGGTTGAACGCGGACATAGATGTGTTGTGGTCGCGTGTTAAGCACAAGGATACACGACCCTTGCTTAAAACGGCAAATCCGCTTGAAACCCTGACGAACATTTATAACGCGCGCATTCCTGTGTATAGACTGGCTGATATTACCGTCGACTCTCTTCCAGATATATCGATCGAAGATATGGCATCACGCGTAATTGATGCGCTGTCTGCGCGTCCTGACATAATTGAGGACACAAATGGTTGAAACAGTACATGTTCCACTGGGTGATCGCGCGTATGATATCAAAATTGGCCAAGGCATTATCCCTGACGCGGCCAAGCATATCGCACCTTTTTTGACACGATCCAAGGTTGCGATTGTAACGGATGAAAACGTTGCTGCATGTCATCTGCAATCGCTACAAGGATCCCTTGACGGCGCAGGGATTGAACATGATGCATTGATATTGCCTGCAGGTGAGACGACAAAACAATGGGGTCCATTCACGCAAACCGTTGAATGGTTACTGTCCCAAAAAATTGAACGCCGTGATATTGTCATCGCCCTAGGCGGCGGCGTAATCGGCGACCTGGTTGGCTTTGCAGCGGCCGTGTTGCGTCGCGGGGTTCGGTTTATTCAAGTGCCAACATCTCTTTTGGCACAGGTCGACAGTTCTGTTGGCGGCAAAACGGGCATTAATGCTCCGCAGGGAAAAAATCTCATTGGAGCGTTTCATCAGCCGTCCCTTGTTTTGGCCGATATTGACGCGTTATCGACGCTTACCCCACGTGATTTTTTGGCCGGCTATGGCGAAGTGGTGAAATATGGTCTTTTGGGAAATGCCCCTTTCTTTGAATGGCTTGAAACCAATGGTCCGGCGCTCGCATCCGGTGACGTCACCACAAGAATCGAAGCCGTGCGTATTTCTTGTCAAATGAAAGCTGACATCGTTGTGCGCGATGAGACAGAGCAGGGGGAACGCGCCCTGTTAAATCTAGGCCATACTTTTTGCCATGCGCTTGAGTCTGCGACAGGATACAGTGACCGATTGTATCACGGCGAAGGTGTGGCAATCGGCTGTGCCTTGGCGTTTGAATTGTCAGCGCGCTTGGGCCTGTGTTCCCAAGAAGACCCCAGCCGCGTCCGCGCGCATTTGCGTGAAATGGGCATGAAAGTTGACATCACAGATATCAAAGGCGACATCTGCAGCCCAGAGAGCTTGGTTGACCTAATGGGTCAAGACAAAAAGGTCATCGACGGTCAGCTGAGATTCATTTTG
>Ga0181601_10005763_pt1 | contig 10286 bp, 10 predicted proteins | sample 041ome_8_FD_133020 | JGI IMG/M metagenome (GOLD analysis project Ga0181601, IMG submission 133020) | Coastal salt marsh microbial communities from the Groves Creek Marsh, Skidaway Island, Georgia - 041407BS metaG (megahit assembly) | ecosystem: Environmental > Aquatic > Marine > Intertidal zone... | reverse complement strand
TTAAAAATCGATATGTTGATACTGGGGTAATTTATTACTTAATATAATTAATATAAATATATGAATTTATTATGTTTTATATTTTAACTTGACTATATGTTACGATAACTGTAATTATCGTAACTTATAAATATGGTTAAAATAACAATAAATGATAATGTTGCAAAACTTAAGGAAAAATCTAAGGCAAAGAATACTCAAGACAAGTATGAAGGCGATTGGTTGAAGTTTACTAATTATTGTCAAAACAAATATATGTGCAACCCAATAGATGTTGATGATTTAGAGTCTGCATATGCTTTAACAGCAAATTATATGGATTGGTTACATGAGGATCCTGAAGCAAAAGTCTTTAAAGGCTCGAGCAATATACCTGGAAGAGAAAAGCTGAATAACAATCCCTACTCCTCTTCTCCATATAAAGCTTCAACAATTCAAAGAATTTTAGCCTCAATAACTTACAAATATCGTTTAAGTGGGTTTCAATTTGATCGAAAAAATCCAAATATAGCTGAAACTATAAGCGCAATAGTTAGAGATGAAAAAAACAATAAATCAGGTCAAGCTAAAGAGCTCTTAAAGGCAGATATAATTAAAATTATAGATACAATTCCTAATGATGAGGAAGATTATAGCAATATAAGAGATAAAGCATTGATTTTGATAGGTTTTTATTCATTTTGCAGAAGATCTGAACTACTTGGAATGCAATTTGAACATTTGCATTTTGGTAATGATGGTGTTCAAGTACTTATTCCATTCTCAAAAACAGACCAAACTGGAGAAGGAAGAATGATTTTACTTCCAGCAACTAATGACAATTATTGTCCAGTTAGTTCTCTAAAACATTGGCTAGAAATAGCGATGATAGAGAAAGGCCCCCTCTTCTACAAAATAAATAAATCTAATACGATTGAAAAATATACAATGAACTATAAAAACCAAAAAGTAAGTCTTAATGATAGCAGTTTTGTTTTAATATTAAAGAAGAGAGCATTAGCTGCTGGATTAGAAAATTGTGATAAAATATCAGGTCATAGTCTTCGTATTGGAGCAATTACGCAAGCAAGGATGAATGGTGTTCCTACATATGAAATAATGGCTCAGAGTGGACACAAAACAACACAAATGATAGATCGATATACCAAATTGTCAAACATAAGAGAAACTAGCGCTGCTAAAAAAATATAGTTATTAAATTTTATTAATTCTTTATTAAATTTTTTATATTACAAATTTCAAATGAAAATAAAAAAAGGTGACGTATTAGATATTGAACTTCCTTCATCAGAAGGAAAAATATTTAATCTTAAAGAAACTAATGGAAAAAAAGTACTCCTTACATTTTATAGAATTGCTTCATGCAGTCTTTGTAATTTAAGAATTTCTCAAATAACAAAAAGGTGGGATGAATTAGGTTCAAATTTTCAACACGTATCCATTTGGCATGCGCCTCAAGATTTTTTAAAAAAAAATATGGATAAACATAATATTCCATTCATAGCTTTAGCAGATGAAAATTATAAATATTTTAGCAAATATAGTGTGGAAAGATCCATACGTAAAACTTTATTAGCATTTATATATAGGCTCCCCAGTTTTTTCTTAGCAACTTTAAAAGGCTTTATCCCTTTACAACTAAAAGGTTACTTGGATATAGTTATAACTGATGTTTTGATTGATGAGTCAGGGACAGTTGTTGATGTACAATATGGAAGAGATATAGGGCATCATTATAGTTTTGATAAAATTAAAAAATTTAGCTTAAATTAATTAAAAGCAATTGCTGCAGCTACGACAACTATTAGAATAAGAACTCTTCCCGACATAGTGGCAATTTTCATAATTGATTTACTTGGTGGTTGATTATTTTTTGATGAATTATAAACGTGAATATTAACTATAAATGATATTATCAATAAAAATGCTGCAGCTATAATTTTTATTGTAAATGCAGTATTAATTGCAAAACCTCCATATAGAATATTTGAGAGAAGTATGCCTGTTATCCATAATATTATTAACGCTCCTAAGCCAAGATAGCCCAAAATTTTTAATATTTTACTTACATTAATATCTGGGACTTGATTTGCACGTGTAAAGACAGCTTGAATCAGTCCTCCCCCTACCAAAACTCCTCCAGCAAATAAAATTGCTAAATAATGTAAAGTTTTAAGAACAATTAAAGACAATAATTTATTTCCCCCATTTATAAGTTAATAAATCATGTTTTTTAGCAAAACTGAAAAGAAGTTGCTTAGTATCTTCATCAAGGGGTTTTATTGGATGTCGACAAAAATCTGATTTAATCACCCCACCCTCTTTCATCACAGTTTTAGTTCCTCTAAATCCACATTGTCTATTTTCAAAATTAATTAGAGGTAGAATATGATTATAAATTTCTTCAGCTTTTTCTTTTTCATTATTTAAAAAATGATCAATTACTGGTGCAATTTTTTCAGGAAGCAATCCAGAGCTCATACTACCTGAAATACCAGCTTCTAAATCAGCATATAAAGTAATGCTCTCTTCACCATCAAATGGCGCATCTAGTTTAGACTCACAATTTTTAATAAGAGCTTTTATTTTTGAAGCAGCTTGAGCACTTTCAATTTTAAAACAAGTTAGATATTCAATTTCATTTATCATTTTAGAAAGTAAAGGAACTGTTAATTCAATACCTGATAAAGGGGCATCTTGAATCATGATGGGTATTCCGACTTTACTTATTTCTTCAAATTGCTCATATATTTGAGTTTCATTGCCTTTTAATAAAGCACCGTGGTAAGGAGGCATCATCATTATAATATCAGCACCAAGTGATTTAGCTAATTCTGCTCGTGGTTTAACTATATCTGTTGCAAAATGACTAACAGTAACGATTGTTTTTACTCTACCATCTATTTTTTTCATGCAAAGTTTGGTTAATTTTTCCCTCTCCTCATCTGATAATAAAAACTGTTCAGAATAATTTGCAAGAATGCATATACCTTGAACTTGTTGATCAACCATACAATCGATTACTCTTTCCATGCCCTCATAATCAACTTCGCCATTATTATGAAATGGTGTGGGAGCTACTGGCCACATTCCATAGTATTTATATTTTGATTTTTGATAACTAGAATTCATAATCACATTTTAGAAAATTATATAAGTTTTTAAAAGGTTTATTTTTAATAAATTATGATCATTTATTAATTATTTTACTAATTTCACTTGCTATTCTCTCAGTACCAAATTTATTAAAATGACAATTATCAAATCGATAATTAATATCTAAATTATCAGTAATGTTGGTTACTGTTATATTTTGTTCATTTGCTAGTTCTTTTTGCTGATTATTAAGAACTTTATCACGTATATTTCCACATATAGATGTCTGAGTAATAATATATTTTAATTTTTTTATTTTATTTTTATCTAGTCCTTTAAGTAAATTTTTTTGAAATAATTTAAATTCTTTTACGTAATCAACATCAGTATTATTATCACTTTCTCCTTGTATCCATATTATGTATTTTAAATGATGTTTTTTTAATAAATTTTTTAAATTATTTCTAACATATTTTGTAAGCATACTCTTAGGATGAGACCAATCATAAATTGATGTACCTCCCCATCCATTAGTTAAAAAAATTACAGGTTTTTTTGATTTTAATTTTTGTGCAATTGCAGGTGCAATACAATCTTTATCTCCATTTGCACCTAAGACTGGATTAGATAAAAAATAAGTTTTATTATTCAGATAATTTAAATGTTTAGAAGGTGGATAAGTTTTACTAATAACAGAATTAGCAGAGTTTGATTGACCAATTAATACAATTACATCATGTGAAGAAGAAGTTTCATATAATAAATCTGTATTAAAATTATGATTTCTTTCATTAACTAGAAAAATTTTATTAATTCTAGTCTGTTTTGTTTTTTTCCTTCTTATTTTCACAAAATAGATAATATATAAATAACTATTGGATGTAACCTTTTCTAATTTTTATTGCTTGATCTTTAAAAATTTTTTTAATTAGCTTCATATTAAATTTTGTTTTTCTGTCATAGAGATAGATTCCATTTGTTTCTTGCTCAACGTCGGTCAATTGAGTGTAGCAAAAACCTTGAATGTGTTTTGTTTTTAAAACTATCTCTGTTAATTTTTTCATTCTTTCATAAACTTCTTTTATTGTTTTAGGACGAACATGGTCTCCATGGCCCCAAGATCTAATTTTTTTTCTTAAATGATTTGGTAACCACCACACTCCTCCATATTCATCAATAATATATGGCTCCTTTTTATATGATGTCTCAAACTGAGGAAAATTTCTATAAACACCTTTTTTGGGATTAAGTGCCTTCTTTAACTTATCTGGATTTGGCTCGTAATGATGAACAGTCCAGATATCAGTTTTTTGATGTTGATACCCACTAGTCTCATTTACTGGTCTTGTTGGATCTATTTTTTTAGTAACTGCATAAGCTTTACGCATTAATTGTTTATGTTGATTATTACATTCCATGGTATTTGTTTCATTGAATGGTGTCCATGTAATAATTGATGGATGATTTTTTAAGTAATCTACAATTCTTGGCCATTCATGCATAAAAGCTGTCTCTGATGCTTTTGCATTTTCGTTTAATCCCCAGTTTGGAAATTCAGCCCATGTAATGTAACCAAGTTTATCTGCCCAATAATGAAAACGATCTTCAAAAACTTTTTCATGAAGTCTCGCACCATTAAAACCTGATTTCATTGATAATAAAATATCATTTTTTAAATCTTTATCAGATGGAGCTGTCCAAATACCTTTTGGATAAAAGCCCTGATCTAAAACCAATCTTTGATACAAAGGTTTATTATTCAGATAGACTTTATCTTTCTTAATTTCTATTGAACGAAGACCACCATAACTTTTAACAGTATCAAATGTTTGTTTTTGATCCTTGCTTTTTAATTTAATTGTAAAATTGTATAAATTTGGTTTTTCTATAGACCATAATTTAGGGTTTTTGATTTTAATATTAAATTTTTTATCTTTTGTTGAGAAAACATTCGTTGAAATTTTTTTGTTATTAAAAGAAACATCAACTATTAAATTTCCATCAAAATTTGCTGACTAATTTGGTGTAAATTCAAAACGAGAAGATTTTACATTAGGCACTATAAATACACTTTTTAAGTGCTTTTTATCAGCAGCTTCTAACCACACAGTTTGCCAAATTCCAGTTGTTCTTGTATATAAGCAACCCCAAGAATGCAGATGGGGTGATTGTTTACCTCTAGGCTGTGTTCGTCTCTTATCTAAATTCCATTTTTTATAAAGTTTGATATTATCAAATCCTAATTCCCCACCAAAATACCATGGATTTGGGTCCATACTTCCAGGGCATCTTCTATCAATTACATAAACTTTTAAATCATTTATTTCATCAAAATTTACTGCACTTGAAATATCACAACTAAAAGGTGTTGAGCCTCCTATATTCTCTCCAACTTTAATTTTATTTACATATATGGAACATTGATAATCAACTCCACCAAAGTGAATATAAATTTTCTTATCTTTCCATTTGCTATTTAATTTAAAATTTTTTTGGTACCAAACTTCTTGCATAAAATCAGTGTTACCAATTCCAGAAAGTTTACTTTCTGGGCAAAAAGGAACATTAATTTTTTTTGAAAACTTTTTTTTATTTAATAATGATTTTTTAAAACCTTTGATATTTTTAGAATAATCACATGTCCACTGACCATTTAAATTTAGCCAAGTATCTCTTTTGAATTGTGGTCTAGGATGTTCTTTTCTCATATTAATACTTTCAATAGTTTTTGCTAATGGAGGTGCTATTAGCACCTCCATTATTATAGGAAGAAATTAACGAATTAATTTCTTTAGTTTATTATTTGCGTCTTTTAGAGTTGAATCCAGCTCTTTCTCACCAAGCATAATTGCAAGTATTTCAGAGTCCAATAACGATACGATCGCACCATAATTTACAGAGTGCGGTGTATCAGTCATTATATCAGCTGTAGATGCATACTCACTTCTATGAGGTAAATTCTTATATGCATCACTGTTAATAACAGATGATCTATAAGACATGTGACCAGTTCTTGACCAATCAATACTGTGATCCCACATAAACTTTGCTAACTTCATAACAGCATCGTATTTTTCAGGACTTGAAGATTTTAATGCTGCTGGAATTGACCACATATGTGAATCAGCCCATGTTGCTCCCTTATCATAAACTGTTGGCATAGGTCCAACATAGTAATTGAAGTCAACATTCTGAGAATAATAATCTACAACCCATGTACCATTATATAAAATACATGCATTACCATCCATCCAGAATTTTTCAGCACTACCATAATCAAGTTCAGGTTGGTAAGCACCCGCAGCTTTAAGATCCAGATAAAGTTGAACTGCATTCTTTACTTCATCAGTGTTAAGAGTTGCTTTTTTTCCATCAAAGAAATTAGAATTTTGCTGCCATGTTAGACTATAAATAGCTCTTGTTTGTCCACTTGCTAAATAATCAGCTCCAACAGCTTTACAGGCATTTGCATGCTCTAACATTTCTTCAGGACTAGAAGGATAGATTGGTTTTCCATCTTTGACTAAGCCAGCTTTTGCCATAAGATCCATATTGGTGTGAAATAAACCAGCATGAATATCAAGTGGAAGACCCCACATACCACCATCATAAGTTAAAGCGTCCATCATCATTGGAACAATATCTCCAGAGTCCATTCCGTATTTTTCTAATTCACCGCTCAAATCAGCAATAGCGCCAATTGATGAGAATTGAGGAATACGGTGTCTGTGCATAATATGAATATCAGGCGCACTATTATCAGCATATCTTGTTTGAAGAATATTGTATGTTTGGCCCCAGTCGAGAACTTCTGTTGTAACATTAATATCAGGATTTTGTTCATTAAATGCATTAATGATAGACTGAATAATACATGCCTCTCCTGATGTAACAGTTGTGTCACTACCTGCATCTTCACAATCACCAAAGAATCTTGCTATCGTAATATCTACAGCCGATGCACTGAAACTCAATAGAGATAGAAATGATGCAAAAAATAGTAATTTTATTTTTTTCATTTTTCCTCCGTATTTACTAAACATTTAGTTAATGTTTAGATAATTTGTATTGTATTATGTTATTAATCAAGTAAAAAATTACTAAAAAACTAACAAATGAAAAAAAAAATTACATTAAGGGAAATTGCATCAAAAGCGAAAGTGAGTGCTGCGACTGCATCAATCGTATTGAATGACAAAAAAAATCAAGGAATTTCTGAAAAAACTTGGAAAAATGTTAAAAAAATTGCAAAGAAATTTAATTATTCAGGAAACAACAAAAGGAGACGTTTAGATAAAAGAAAATTTATTTTCTTTATGGAAGAGTTCTCTTATAACGAAAATGTAGCTAGTAAATTGCTTGAGGGCTTTAATGATTTTGATTTAAAAAATCATCAATTTGTATTTTTATTTAATCAATTAATTAATCATAAAAATAATATTAATAAAGCAATAGAAGAATTTAATCCAGACGGTATAATTATTGCCTACAGTTACACAAAAAAAATAGATATAAATTTAAATAATCTCAAAATAAATAAAATATTATTAAATTGTTATAGTAATAATTTTAATGGATTATCAATATTACCTGATGATTACAATGGAGCAAAAAAAGCCGTAAATTATTTTTTTGAAAATAACTTAAAAAAAATTCCTATAATTCTATCAAGTGATACTTGGATGAAAGGTTATAAAGATAGATTATCAGGTTGGAGAGATGCGCACACAGAAAACAATATAGATTATGATGATAGCTTTATTGTTAAACCAGAAAACAATTTAGAAAATGGTGGATACATTGAAGCAAAAAAATTGTTAAAAAAAAATAAAAAAATTGATGCTATTTTTTGTACTTCCGATGAAATTGCCATGGGTGTATATCAAGCATTAAAAGAAGAAGGTTTAACTATTCCTAAAGACATATCAATAATTGGTTTTGATAATTCGAAATTGAGTTTACTTGTAAAACCTAAACTTACAACTGTACAACTACCTTATTCAGAAATGACACAAAAAGCCATTCAACATATAATTGATCCACAAAAATTTGATGACAATTTTAATATTTTAGTTGAGTCACCGTTAATTAAAAGAAAATCTGTAAAGATAAAAAAATGAAAATTAAAAACGACAATTTTTATGCGTATTTATTTATATTACCTTTTATGTTCTTCTTTCTTTCTTTTCTAATCTATCCATTTGGTAAACTATTTTATATGAGTTTTTACGATTGGAATTTAATGGCTGTAGCTATTAATCCAGATAACAAAGAATTTATTGGATTTGAGAATTATATATATTTATTAGCTGGTGAAGGTGTTTATTATGATTTTACTGTTTTTTTTACTCCAATAAAGATTTTTCTGCTTATCCTCATAATTGCTACTATTTATATTTTTCATAAAAATGAAATATTAAAGCACAATGTTGGTTTAAAATTTTTCTTCATATTTGCATTGATTGTCTATTTTATGAATGGAATTAAACCTACAGAAGATGCATATTGGGAAGATGATCTTTTTTGGAAGACAGCAAGAAATACAATTATCTTAGCTTTTTACTCTGCCTATGGTGTTACCTTCATTGCTATTATGATAGCCATTGCAACAAATAAAAAAGGTATAACATTTACTATAATTAGAACGATGTTCTGGGCAACTGGAGGTGTTGGTGTTGTGGGATTATCATTAGTTTTTGGTCAACTTTTTGCTCCATATGCAAGTTTAGTAAATAATGCCTTAGAGGCATTTGGGTTTGATGCTTATCCTTTTACACAAAAAACAATTGCAGGAAGATTTGTTATCATTTTTGCAACTGTTTGGTGGACAATTGGTTTACCAATAATTTTGTTTATTGCTGCCCTTCAACAAATTCCTGATGAAAGATACGAAGCGGCAAGAATAGATGGTGCATCAAATAGTCAAATGTTTTGGTATATAACTTTACCAGGGGTAAGTAGAATTTTCCTTCTCGTGTCTGTTTTACAAATTATTGGTCATTTACAAATATTTGCTCAGTCACAACTTTTAACTGGAGGTGGACCCGATAATAATTCTAGAACACTAGTTCAATTAATTTATGAATATTCTTTTAGAGATATGAGAATGGGCTCAGGTGCTGCTGTATCGGTGGTACTATTTTTAATCATAGGTTTTTTTACCTTTTTACAATTTAGGTTATTTAAAGAAAATGAGTAAAAGATTAACTCTGAATTTTTTTGTGATTTTAATAGTATGCTTGATATGGTTTACCCCAGTTGTATGGGTAATCTCTCTATCTTTTCAACCAAATGAATTATTACAAAAAACAACTACAAATTTCTTATTTGGATTTTTTCCCATTCCTTTTACTGTTGAAAATTATATTAAAATGTGGAGTTCAAGTTTTGATGTATGGGTTATGAACAGCCTAATAGTTGCGATATGTGCGACTTTTTTTACTACAATATTTTGCTCTATGGCAGGATATGCATTTGCAAGAATTGATTTTTTTGGGCGCAAATTTATTTACCCACTTGTTCTGGCTGGATTAATGATACCTGGTGAATTATTATTTATCCCCCTATTTACTCAATTTAGTTCTTTAGGATTAAATAATTCACACGTTGGGTTATTTTTACCAAAACTTGCAATACCATTTGGTGTTTTTATTATGACACAATATTTTAAAGGTGTTCCAAAAGAAGTAGAGGAAGCTTCTGTTATTGATGGAGCTAATCGTTTGCAAATTTTTTTTAAAATTATGTTGCCATTAGCAATACCGGCTCTTTTCACTGTCGCCATAGTAAATTTTGGTGGAGCATGGAATGATTATGTTTGGCCTCTTGTTTCTGCTTCCGAAACACATATGCGAACACTTCAAGTTGGTATGTCTCTTCAGTTAGGAAATAGATTGGGTATGTATATGGGTACATCTTTAGCGGGCATTATCATTTCTACTATGCCAACTATTTTTCTCTTAGTATACTTTCAAAAATATTTACTAAGAGGTTTTGCAATAGGAACAAAATAAAATTAATTTTTTAACTCTTTAAATTTATTTAAATCCTTGTTTTCTTTAGCTTCCCAGAGTTTTTGTATAACTAGCATATTATATTCTCCTTTTTATATTCTCCTTTTCATCAATAAATGTATAATTTTTAAATAATTCTTACTATAAAAAAAGGAGGTAAAAATGTCTGTTGCTAGA
>Ga0181601_10005760_pt1 | contig 10287 bp, 9 predicted proteins | sample 041ome_8_FD_133020 | JGI IMG/M metagenome (GOLD analysis project Ga0181601, IMG submission 133020) | Coastal salt marsh microbial communities from the Groves Creek Marsh, Skidaway Island, Georgia - 041407BS metaG (megahit assembly) | ecosystem: Environmental > Aquatic > Marine > Intertidal zone... | reverse complement strand
CAAGTTCTCGAACAGCAGACTCAGCCGCCTGGCGAAGTGAATCAGCGGTGCCTCGTGGGGCCTGGGCAAGCCTAAGGGCTATCTCCCGAAGTGCGACTTTGACATCAGACTTCACCGACTGTCCGGCCAGTAAACGCGCCTCAGTGAACAAGCCCGAGCGCAACATTGATGCCTTAACCTGCTCGCCGGTCAGCCTGGCCATGGAGGGGCTTGATTGAAGAAAAAGCGATAAGGGGCCTAACCCTCCGGAAGCTTGGGCATAACTGGTGAGAGACGCAAGCCCCCCCGTGCTCGAGAATAGACTGAGAAGGCCACCAAAACTAGCGGGCTGAGCAAAAAGACTCGCAACCATTGGCGATAAACCCTGACCAGTACTACCCCCTGGAATCGTAACGGCTGAGGCGGGGGGGGGCGTAACCTGCAAGGCCAAGCCTTTGGGGCTTTCAAAAGCTTTTAGCCAAATCACATCACCGGGACGAAACAGTAACTGTTTTGGAAGGTCCACCGGGCGACCATTAATCAGAATAATGAGACCCTCGGGGCGTTGCTCGATAACAGCACGCACAACCTGATTCGCCGATAAACCCAGTTCTCGGCTTATGTCGTTTTGCACGGGAATAAGCCGACCTTCAAGGTAAATTGGCATAACCTTGCCGCCCGCAAGCTGAGCGATAGCATCGGGTCCTGTTAGCAAGGGCTTGCCCTCAAAGATGACTCAACCGAGTGCCGCTGAAGATTCGCAGCTTGGGGCAGCGTTAAGACCCTAGGGGTAACGAACCCAGCCCTTGCGCATGGTGGCGGGGGGCTCGGCTGGAAGCTGAGATTGCGTTGAGCCTGCCGCTGGCCCACTCTGAGCTGCTGGCGCCACCTGGGATTTGGCAATGGCCGAGGACAGTTCGGGATGCTGAGCGGCCAGCAAAGAATGAAGTTCGCGCGCATCTGGAAATACTAGTCGAGTCCCTTCAAGGAGTCGATTGGGATTGCCCCGTACGAAGGACTGGGGATTGCGCTGCACCACCAGGCCAAAAATGGTGTGCGGCTTAAACGGGTGAGTGCCGTAGATTTTCGAAGTAATTCCAAAAAGGGTCTCTCCTTTGCGAACAACATGAACAATGCCGGGAGTTGAGGAGGCTGCCATGCCGTTGCCCGGGGACATGTCTTGTGGGCTTGGAGCGGACACAACCGGCTCCATAAGGGTTTTGAGGGCTCGCGCCGTATCAGGCATGGGCTGCGCCAATAGGGTTTCGACAAAAACAAATAAGGCCGCCAGCCCAAACAAAAACCAGCGCACCAACTGTTGATTCGTTGAAACAGTCATCGTCTGTCCTTTAAGTGTCTTTTAAAAGGGCATCGCCACAAGCGAGGCTGAAATGGAGGGTTTGGGCCCTTCGACAAAACGAACCACAGCTTGGCTGTCGCTCACCGATTCCACCACGCCAAGCGCTAATGATTCAACCACCCCGGGCTGCAATACCCTTTTTACAAACTGGCTGGATGGCGATAAGAGCATCTGGGTGCCCACCTCAAGACCCAGTGCACGCCCTGCCTGAACAACGAAGCGGTCGCCCGGGCTGCGCTCAAGAACTGGGTATTCGGGCGACATGCAACGCATCGCCCTTTGAAGATCAAACCTTAAACCCGTAAGAATGGACTGAGCCTGCTGCATGTCTTGTACCACTGGCTCAAAAGGCTCCAGGTAACCTCGGCGAATGAGCCGCATGGGCAACTCCGCCGTTGTTTGAAATTCAATGCGGCCCGAACTTAGGTCGACGAGGCTTACCGAAATACCTAAAAGCCCCACCTGAACGGGAGCCGGCTCAAGCCCAACCTGCTGAGCCCAGTTCACAAGCCAGCGTGGCGTGGGACCTCGGCCGGCAGACGGCTCGGCGCGCTGCGGTTCTTGCATGAAGGAGCCCATGTCGCTCACCTCCACCTCGAGCCGGTAAGCCGCGGCTTCCGACGCCCTTCCAAGTAAGCGTTGTTCATAAAGGCTGCGTGAGGCAAGCCCCTCTGGGCTAACGGGCGCAACACTGAACCGCCATCCCGTCTGGGACGACAAGAGTTTCTGGAAATCTGGAGCCAAGGTTTGTGCCATCACCTGAAGCTGGTGACCGCTAAAATATTCACCACCCTTACCAGCATGCACTTTGAAATAGGCATGGCGAAGAAACTTGGTTGCCTCGGGGCCACAATCCTGCGGTAAGGCCTCGGCCGACACATCGTTAACATCAACCGAGGTCTCCCCAAGGTACTCATTTACACGAATACCGCGAACCTTGGCTAACGAATCAAAACGGCTCGATTCGTACAGCTGACCCTTTTCGTCAAGCCAAGCCAGCGACCTTACCCGTACGCCGGCCTTTTGAGCAGACTCCACAAGCTTGGCTCGGATGGCATCAAGCGTCGCCGATTGGCCAGTTTGGGCCCGCGCACCTGATCTTGGCGTCTGTTCGGGCTTTGCAGCCTGTGAAGCACTTTGAATCTGAGGCTTCGAATCCGTGGGCTCGGATTTTTCGAGGGGCGCTGACGAAGAAACCGAGGCGGCTGCCCCCCCCTCTTTCTGAATAGCCTGGTCGCTCTTCGGGGACGTCTTCTTCTTAACAGACTTTGGCTTGGGAACGGGCGCAAGGAGCACGCGTGACTCGGGCGACATGGATGGGTTAAAAGTCTGCGGGCCCGAGAATGACGAGGCAGGCGCCAACAAGGCGCGACCACCTTCTGAGAGGCTTGGGTTGAACTGCGGAATGACCAGGGCCTGAGCCTTCAACCCTTGCGGGTTAAATCCAAACGCGACAAGGCCGATAACCGCGATCGAAGAAGTTTTCAAGCCCAGGCCGTTCATGAAGATCTCCTTGTTTCTGGGAGCCCCCAACCAAAACGGGGGACTCCTCAGCCGTTCGTTGACGGTTTATCGAACCCTTGCCGAAGCCAGTTGCTGCAGGTAAAGACTGCGAATGTCGTCGACCACTGCAGCATCCAGGGCCATGGTGGTCTCGTAGGTGTCATCGCCTACAGGGGTAATGCTGACAAGGGTCGCGCCGTAGATCACACCTTCAACCTTGGCACGGAAACTGTCGCTCTGCACCACCATATCGGCCACCGTTGTCGTGGCATCAAGGTACTGACCATAAACCTGCTCAGTCAGTGCGCGGTAAGCATCAAGCTTGGAAGCACGAATGGCAAGGAGCCGTTGCTGGGCAGGCAGGCGATGGTTCTGAACGCTGACGACGGCATAGCCGGTAGCCGTCATAGACTGACGGCGCTCGATCATCGACTGAACAAGGCCGCTGGGGCTGGGAGGCGCCTTGGCCTTATTAGCCATTTCAAGCTCAGTCTCCAGCTTGGGGTCAGCCTTCACAATAGGAGGCACATTCCCGCTCATGGAAGGTACGCTGGCACAGCCAACCAAGGTAAGCCCGGCAAGGCCTGTGACAATGGATACGACGAGATTCTTGCGCTTCATAATCTTTCCCTCTGAAGTTGTCGACCCGAAGATGGGATATTCATTGATTCGGCATCGAGGCCGGATGCTTTAATCAAGAGAATCGAAAATCCCGTAAACTCAAGGCTTTAACAACCGTCGGGAGCCCCTGGTCACGTGAGCCTTGACGCAATAATCGGGCGTAGTGAATCCATCTTAAGTCTTAAACGGCTTATTGAGTCCGTTGCCCAGTCGGACGCAACCGTATTGGTGATTGGCGAAAGCGGCACGGGCAAAGAACTGGTGGCGCGCGCCCTGCACGACCATTCTCAGCGAGCAGCCAAGCGTTTTGTGCCGGTGAACTGCGGGGCCATTCCCAAAGACCTCATTGAAAGCGAGCTCTTTGGCCACCGCAAGGGGGCTTTTACAGGGGCTATCTCTGACCGCATGGGCCGCTTTGAGCTTGCCCAAGACGGCACGCTGTTTCTTGATGAAATAGGCGACCTTCCCCTTGATATGCAGGTGAAGCTTCTGCGCGTCTTGCAAGAGCGAAGCGTGGACCCTATTGGGTCGAACAAGCCCATTGACATCAATGTACGCGTGGTGGCGGCCACCCACAAAGACCTCGAGGCCGAAGTTCAGGCGGGGCGTTTTCGTGAAGACCTGTATTACCGACTTAATGTACTTCCGGTTACAACGCCACCTTTGCGAGAGCGGCCGGAAGACATTGCTGCCCTCTGCGAGCATTTTGCCAAGGTGCATGCCAACCTCAACAAGCTTCCCGTGGAGCTCTCCGAGCGGCTCATGGAAGAACTGCTTAGCTATCCCTGGCCAGGTAATATTCGCGAGCTTTCCAACCTTATGGCGCGCTTCAGCGCGCTTTTCCCAGGCAAATCCATTTGCTACACCGACATTCCCACCATGATGTTGCCTAAGGGGTTGCGCGACCGGCTTGCGGGTGACCCTGCGGGTACGGTGACAGTGAAGCTGCCGGAGCCCTCCCCCGTCCAAGCTGCCGCTGAGAGTGGTAACTCGAATATTCCGGTCGCAGACACCGTCGCCGCAACGGACTTGGCAGATGTTGGAGATGCCCCAAGCGCGCTGCCTGAAACACCGCTTGGCCCCGCCGACTACAACCCCATTGAAGATCTCATTGCCTTGGCCCAAGGCACGCCCTTGCCTGCCATTGATTCCATTCCGCTGAAGCAACGTATTGCAGAACTGGAAAAAACACTGATTGAGCAGGCCCTTCAACAGGCCGAGGGTAATGTGTCACAAACGGCTCGTATTTTGGCCATACAGCGCACAACGCTGATTGAAAAGATCAACAAGTACAACTTGAAGGCCCAGGCCGACGAGCCTTCAACCGCTTAGATCAGCCGTCAACAATAATTTCGATGCGTCGGTTTTTCGCCCGGCCTGCTGCGGTGTCATTGGAGTCAACCGGCCTCGTGTCGGCATGACCACTTACACTAATACGGCTCATAGCCACACCCGCACGCTGAGACATGAAGTCGGCTACTGCGGAGGACCGCGCGGCCGATAAATCCCAGTTCGATTTAAACCGTTCGTTCATAACAACGGGAACGTTGTCGGTATGGCCCTCGATCTTCACCTGACCATTGCCCGTGGCCACTGTTTTACCAACCTTCTCAAGCAAAGGCAGGAAACTTTGCTGAAGCTCGGACCGGCCACTTACGAACGACCCCTGCTCCGCAAGACGAATCACAATCTTCATGCCATCACGAAAGACCTCGGCCTGGCCGTTGGCAATTTCTTTGGCAAGGTCACTTTGAATTTGCTGCAAGCGATTGGCCACTTCAGCCTCGCTAGCACCCGCGGTGCCCGCCGCTCCGGCCTTGCTGCCTGCCTGGCCGGTTGCCCCGCCAGCGCCTTCGGCCTGCGCACCTGCTGCACGCACCTCCACCTGGGCGGTAATTTGTGACTGAACCTGAGCCACCTTGGCAAAAATCTCAATGGTTTCTTGCGGAACGACCCCCGCCGTGGACTCGCCCTTCTGCCCGGTACCGCCGCCCGCAACAGACTCACCCTTGTCGGCGGCCCCTGCCATCTTGGCGCCCTGCTCACCGCCGCCAGCACTTGACTCGCCCTTCGCCCCACCACCTGCCGCCTTAGACCCTTCGGTGCCTGCGCCACCACCCTGGCCTTGGTCCTTGCCCACAGGCGGATTCATCTGAACCACCACTTTCTTACCCTCGGCCTTGACCTCAACCAGACCCTTGGCAATTTCCTCGGCCAGCGCCTTCTCAACGGCCTTGGCCTGCGCCTGGGTTTCGGGATCGGGGCGCGGATCTTCTGTTTTGGTTTCTGTCTTTAGCTCAACGTTTTCCTGACGGTCGTTGGTGGTGTCTTGACGAATGCTGTCAATCACCGTGGGCTGCGACACGGCGGGAGAAAACTGCTGAGCGATGATGCTTTGGGCCTTGGGCGGCTCAACGGTTGGAATAAGTCGCTGCACACCGAATGAATTTTTTAAGGAGCCCGAGATCTGCTTGAACTTGGGCACGTTCATTTCTGCGAACGACAAAATAAGAACGAAGAAGGCCATGAGCAGTGTGGCCATGTCGGCAAAGGTGGCCATCCAGGCAGGTGCGCCCACAGGAGGACACTCGGGACATTCCTCGCATTTGGTCTCCTCCTCCTCTTCAGCGGCTGGCGCTTCTTCAGCGGGTACCTCTTCCTCGGGTGGCGGAGGTGGTGGTGCCTCGGCCTCGGCGCCTTCCGCGCCTTCGGCCTTAACCTCTTCCTCGTCCGGCTTTTTGTCTTCGTCTGCCATACCGCTTCTTACCTTTTCGCTCGCCTATCGTCGCAGGGGCTCCAAACACAGCAGCCCCTAAACCCGTTTGCCGCTTAGCCTTTAGCCTTTGATTGCCTCAAGCTTGGCCTGATCTTTCGGCGCCACATAGCCTGCAAGCACATCGGGCAATAACCGTGGATTACCGCCACTGGCAATAAACATAAGCGCTTCAACGATAAGTTGGTTATTTAGATCAACCTTGGCATCGTTGTTCACCACCTTCTGAATGACCGGAATGGCAATCATGTTGGCAATAACGGCGCCGTACATGGTTGTTAACAAGGCCACCGCAAAGGCAGGGCCAATGGACTTCGGGTCGGACATGTTGCCCAACATAATCACCAGACCCACAAGCGTTCCAATCATGCCCATGGCAGGTGCCACCTCTTTAATAGATTCCCAGACAAGCTTGGCGAGGCCGGCCTGGTACTTAACTTGAGCCGCCTCAATTTCCATGGCCTTTTGAATGAGCTTGGCATCGGTGCCGTCCACCATCATGCGCACACCCTTCGCCAGAAACTTGTTGGCAATGTCCTGGCCCTCAAGAGCAATCATTCCGTCTTTCTTGGCAATGGTGCCCAGCTCAACAAGCTTCTCGATAAGCTCAATGGGGGTCTCGGCCTTGAACTTGATCGTCTTCAGGGCATAGGTAATCGCGCCAATAAACTCGGGGATGGATGACCTGGCCAAAACAACGAAGGCAGTACCCAGCACCACGATAAGCAAGGAAGGCACATCCACAAACGGCCCGGGGTCGCCCATGGCCATAACCACCATGGCAAATGCCCCTCCAAGACCAACAATGGTTGCGATATCCATAGCCTAAAAGCTCCTCTGCGGTTAAGTCATTCGCGTATAGTAAAGTCAGATTCGACCAATCACTTGAAGACTTGATGACCGGCCACCATGCATTAAAGCGTATCTGGCAAATTGGACTTAGCGCAGCTTGCTTTGTTGGGTTATTAGGCTGTGCGGAATCCCTTCGGCAGACGCCCGCATGCGATGCTTATTTTACTGCTGGAGACATGGGCCGGTTCAAGCTTCAAAGCCCTGAGGTTGTTCAGGATACGGCCTCCAAACTACTCTGGTATCGCTGCGCAGCGGGCATGGCTTGGCTGAACGACGCCTGTGTGGGCGACCCTGCCGAATTGTCCTTTGAAGAAGCCCAAAGCTATGCAGCCGAATTTTCGAAGGCCTCGGGTAAAACCTGGCGTGTTCCAAGCTATGACGAGCTCAAAGAGCTTGCCGAGACCAAGTGCGACAACCCCGCCTTTAACCCAACCGCCTTTCCCAACCTGCCCATTGAGAACCTCTGGACCACCACAACGCAGGTGGGCTCCCCCTGGCAGGCCTGCACGGTTTATTCCTTTACCGGGGTGGGTCACTGCCGTACTCGGCGCACCCAGCCCCTTATGTTTTTACTGGTCCACGACCCCAATAAACCCTAGTTCGTTGCTCGTGGCTTTGCCTCGGTAGATTCAGCGCCGCCACCGTCGCGTTTAGGAAAGGCCACAAAAGCCTCTGCCTGACTTCGGCGAGTTGCGTCACGAAGCGCTTCTTTGTAGCGCTGCTGCTCAAGGGTAATGAGGGCCTCGAGCTGACGCTTTAGGTTGGAGACATTGCCTCCAACGGCCTGCAACTGCTTCACCTCTTGGGTCACGGCATTGACATTTTTGGTGACATCACCCACCTCTTTGTTCACAGCCACGATCTTGGCGCTTGCCTCCGAAAGGGCCTTGGACTGCGACTTAATCTGGCCCTCAAGGCCTGCCACCTGCTTTAAGAGCGCATCAAGCTGCGGGTTGGGCTGAGGCGCCTTGGGCTTTGAGAGCTCGGCAAAACGCTTGGTGTCTTCTTCGGCCTGCTTGGCCATCGACTCTTCCTGTTTCTTCAGAGATGCCGCAAGCTCATCCACACGCGCTGCAATTTGTTGGTAGGTCTGTGCAATCTCCTCGTTGCGCTTGGCCATACCCATAAGGTCTTGGTTCATGCCACGCACCGACTCCAGGCTGTCACGAAACTCAATAAGCTGGGTGCCCATCTTGATAAGCAAAATGTCGGACTGGGAAATTTTGCTTCCCATTTGCACGGCCATGGCAGCAAAGACACCAGCACCCGCGAGAATGAAGACCACCGATGCGGCAAGCAGAAAACCCGTAATTTTTTGGCCCTGGGTTGCTCCCTTGGTCAGGCGACCTGTGGCTTCGAATAAAGATTTGTGTGTGGTTGAGGCCGCGCTTGCAGCCTTATTCGCCACTTCGGCTGCGTCAAGAACGGTGGAGATGATGGTCTGCAGCTGCTCGGCAGCCTTCTCCGCCTCTTTCTTAGCCTGAAGGTGTGCTTTTTCAGCGGCACGAAAATCGGCCTCGGCCGCCTTGAGTTCTTGAACTAAAGCGGGGTCGATGGGCTCTTGCTCAATGGCCTCCTCGATCTCATCGGCAAGGGGCTCTTCGCCCGTGGCCTGCTCCGCGCCTTGCGCCTCAGAGGCCTCCTGCTCCAGTTCTTTCTCGTCTACTCCGGACTTTTCTTCTGCCATGGTCTTACCTTTCTAATTCGAGACACAGCACTCACGCCTGGCCCCGCACTGGCCAACGGCCCAGCGCTACTCGAAGCAACCGATACCATTACCAATCCCTTTCGTATATCGGCAGTTTGCTCACGAATTACAGTGAGTCGCTGCTTTATTTGTTCGACATCCCCAAAATAGGCAACGGGCTCAAAGACGGGCTTGGGTACCTTGCGTAGCAATTCGTCAATACGACTTGGCTTACGACTGCCCCAATGTCCGGAATTCGCGCGACGAAGCGCCTCTTCGGGAAGCTCGATGCGACCTCGTTCCACCATGGCTTTTTCAAGCGAGACAAAGCCCGATGCCTTGCCTGAAGGGGCCTGGCCGCCCTGATTGCGGTCGTTAATGGCCTCGGCATCACCCCCGCCTTGGTAGCGGTCATTGAAAGCTTCTGGGCCGCCAGCGCCTTCGAAACGGTCCTCGATGGGCTTTGCATCGCCGCCACCTTGGAACCTATCGTTTATGGCGTTACCAGCACCCGCGCCCGAGAACTCATCGTTAATGGCAGTCGTATCGCCACCACCCTCCGTGCGATCTTGAAAGCCTTCACGTTGAAGGCTTGGGCCTTCGGCAGACGTTTGCTTCTGGGCCTCGGGCCCGCCCTGGTAGTTATCTTTAATGGCAGCGCCTGCCTGCCCGGCGGCATAACGGTCCTCAAGACCCGCCTGACCTTGGCCCGCTGCGTAGCGGTCGGCTGCCCCCGTCGACTCAACCCCCGACTCAAATCGATCGTCTGTGTTACCACGAGCGGCAGTAACAAAACGGTCGCGACCATAGCCCGAGGACGGGCCGGATGCAGCGGATTCGAAATCATCTTGAATGGAACGAGTCTCGGAGCTTTGAGGAATAGCCTTGCGGCTCACCGCCACCGTGCCTCCTTCAACCACAGTCACCTCGTGGGCATTGTTCGAGCGAATAATCTCGCCCGCCTTGTTGCTCCACTTTAGGCGCCGCTTGGGTCGTGGCGCCACCTGGCCTTCAGCGCCACTGGTAGCTGTACTGGGCTGTCCTGCTTGGCCTACGGCCAGATCGTCTTCCATTGCTTGGGGCTCCTGATGCGTCGGTGACCCTTGCAAAAAGTCACGCCTAATTAGGGATTCGGCAGCAAGGGGCGAATTTTAGAGGCCTCTCGTAACCACATGTCGCGGGGAAGCCCGGGCTGCGCCATGAAACGCTGTGCCTGCTCCATGGATTCGAAGGGTCCCGATACAAGTACAAAGTTAGGCGATTGACTGCCAGGCGCACGACGAAGTTCCAAAAGCCTTGCCTGACGAAGCACTGGGCGGCTTCTCCAGAAGACCTCCACATTGCCACGACTCGGTGAGGCAATGTGCTGAACATAAAAACCCGCGGTAAGGTCGGTCAGTATCTCGGGGCGTGCCACGCCCCTTGATGACGCTGCAGCAGCGGGAGCTGCAGGCATCGGCGCTACCCGTGCTGTTGGTGGAGGAGGAGGCCGCGGCGTTGAGGCAGTCGAAT
>Ga0181601_10005757_pt1 | contig 10289 bp, 10 predicted proteins | sample 041ome_8_FD_133020 | JGI IMG/M metagenome (GOLD analysis project Ga0181601, IMG submission 133020) | Coastal salt marsh microbial communities from the Groves Creek Marsh, Skidaway Island, Georgia - 041407BS metaG (megahit assembly) | ecosystem: Environmental > Aquatic > Marine > Intertidal zone... | reverse complement strand
TATATAATTGGTATTATAATATTATTAAAAATAACGAAAATGATACTATTAAAGTATTTAAAACAGATGAAAATGCTATAATTCCTTCTAAAAATAGAGTAAGTGATGCAGGATATGATATTACAGTTATTAAAGAGTCTAAAAAATTCAATGATAAGACAACACTTTATGATACTGGTATTAAATTAAATATTCCTAATGGATTTTATGTGGAAATTGTACCAAGAAGTTCTCTTAGTAAATCTGGTTATATGTTAGCAAATAGCATTGGTATTATTGATCAAAGTTATAGAGGCAATATTTTTGTTGCTCTTACAAAAATAAACGAATCTTCTGATGATATTAAATTACCATTCTGTTGTTGTCAAATGATTATTAGAAAACAAATCTATTGTGATATTATAGAAAGTCTAGAAGATTTTAGTATTACTAATAGAAATGATGCTGGTTATGGAGATGCTTCTCTAAAATCTATTGTAAATTGCTAAATAAAATTAGAAATCTTATTAAGATGCTGTATATTATTATCAAAAATTTCTAAACCATAATTTAAAAATATACTATTTTTAGAATATGAATTACTACATAATAAAAAATATTGATTATATAGATTTTTTATTTTTTCCCTTATAATAATATTATTGACATTTGTATTCCATAAATATAATTCATTATTGTTTTGTTTATTTATAGGATATATTATATGAAGATCATTTAATATATTATTTCTAATATTTACATCATTTTCATAATCATCTTCTATATAATCATTTTTGATAATAGATAAAGATTTTAAAATATCAAAAGTATTTAAATTATATTGAGTTATGTTATTTAAAATATTATATTGATCATCGTTCCAGAATGTAAATTTAATTAAATTTTTCTTAGATATAGTAGCTACTAAAATATCACTTGTATATATTATATTATTAAGTATAAATTTTTTATTAATATATTTGAAACTTTTAACATTTGTATTATTTATAAGCAATGCTCCTTTATTTATTAAATAATCTGTCATTCTATTAATAAGTACTTCTATGTTATCATCTAATTTATAAATATTGTTATTACATACTTCTGTTATGAACATTTCAATAAAATCAACTGAATTTATTACATCAAAAAAAGATGTAAGACCTTGAAAACTATTACTATAATTTTTAAAATCTTTTAAAAGCTGTTTTGATAATATTTTTTCACATAATTCATTAAATGTCAATGATAATAAGATTTTTTTGGGTATAATTTTACTTTTATTTATAATTGTCATTATAAATGATAACAAATTATTATTTTTATTGAAATTATATTTACTATATTTTATATTAAATCGTTTCAATAAATTAATATATATATTATGATTTTTATTAAAAAATGTAAAATTATTATTTTTAATATTACCAAACTTCTTTTTCTTTTCTATAATGGTAACATTATAACCCATATCAATACACCTAATAGCAATATATAAACCATTTATATCTCCCCCTAAAATTATTATATTTATATTCTTTTTCATTCATTGTTAAATATAAGATAAGATGTATTTATATCAATAAAAAAAAATTTATTAGTATTTTATCTACCTGACCATATCTTTATTAATGGTAAATAATTATATCTTTCAATATCTTTATATTCTAATCCCCATGGACAATATGTATTAATATCACCAAATATAGATGATGTTTTTGTATTCTTTGCCATTATACAAGCGATAATTCTCTCAAAACACATCCTATAGTTTCTATTTGTAATATATGGAAGTAATCTCTTTATTTCATACATTTCATCTATTTTTTTTAAAAAATCTTTATTTATTATTGACATTCCTCCAAAACATCCTTTCCATTCAGTTTTATTATCATAAAATAAAAGTAATTCTTCGCAATTATTTAATTTATTTATAATATTCCTTTCATCTATAATATTATCCCAATAGTGTTCAAAATGCCATAAAAATTTACAGGTTGTCATATTATCATCAATTTCTAATTTTTTATTTATAAATACGCTATCATGTATACATACAGCTATATCAAACGTTCCTTTTTCTAAAAAATAATAATATAATAATAATTCTCCTCGTCCTTTAAATTCGCTATTTATTATTTTGCAATTTTTTAACTCTTCCTCGTATTTTTTATCTATATATTCATAATTTGAATAATCATCTATTATTATAATCTCATTATTTTCATAATATTTTCTTATATTTTCATAAGATTTTTTCCAATATAAATCATGTAATTTACTACTAACATGTCTTATTATTATAAATCCTATACTTTTATTATTATTCATATTATTTATATTATTTATTATTTATAATATTTATTAATTTATAATAAAATATTCTTATATGTCTATAATATTTTTGTGTAACTTGCGTATCATATAATAAAATTTTAACATCTCTTATATATTAAATAATGGGTAACTCATCGTCACGCCAATATACATATCAGCAATATTATGCTGCAATGAAACAAAGTGGTAAAAAAATAGATCTTACTAATGTTGATATTAGAGATATTAATCCATATGAAGTATTTAATCTTTCTAAAAATTTTACTTGGAATGAATTAAAAGAATCTTATAAGGAGCTAGCATTATCTACTCATCCTGATAAAAACGGTGGCGATAATCAACTGTTTAATATCGTGACGACATGCTTTAAAAAAATGGCTCAAGATTATAAAAATCGCGATAATGATAAGCCTCATTATGAACTCAAGCAACAATCTAAACAGTATTATAATACACGTGAATCACATGATTCACAAGATATTGATAATAGATTAAAAGAAGTCCTTTTAGGTAACAAAAAAATAAGCAATGATATGTTTAATAAAACATTTGAACAATGTAAAATAGATGATGATGAAAATGACTTTGGTTATGGAAATATAATGGACAAGTCTTCTAAAATTCGCGATGATATTAAAATAGATAGGCTTTTTTCAAAAGATAAAGTAGATAATAGCACTTTTAATAAAGTTTTTAATCAAAATGTTCCTGTTGCTAAAAGTTCTATTGTTAAATATAAAGAACCTGAACCATTGGTTCTTGCTAAATCCATGCAATTTACTGAATTAGGAGGCAAAAGACCAGATGACTATAGTAGTTCTGTTGAACAAAGATCATTAGCATATACTGACTATATGCGAGCATATGATGGTAATCGTTTTGTAGACGAAGACCTTATTAAAAACCGCAAGGAATTTAAGAGTGTTAAAGAATATGAAAAATACAGAGATAGTAAAGTTAAACGCGAGTTATCAAGTAAAGAAAAAAGATATATGGAACAAAAAACACTAAAAGAAGAACAAGAGGAATTTAATCGCCTAGAAAGACTTAAAAAACATGATATTATGGCTGAAAAAGCTTATGAAAAAGCTAATAGATTGTTTTTACAGTAAAATTTATCATATAATAATATTTTTAATTATAATAGAAGATATATATGGTTCTTACAGTTATATCACATGTATACAATGAAGAATATTTAATACCTTTTTGGTTAAAACATCATAAATCTATATTTGATCATGGAATTATAATTGATTATAATTCAACTGATAGAACATTAGATATCATTCGCGAAATATGTCCCGCGTGGGAAATAATACAATCGCGAAATGATTTTTTTGATGCTCAAAATGTAGATATGGAGGTTATGGATATCGAACGTAATGTTGTTGGAACTAAAATTGTTTTAAATACAACTGAATTCTTGTTTACAAAGGAACCACTTATTTTAGCAGAAAATACGTGCTTTTCAATTCAAGAATTAGCGGCTTTATCAGATGTATCAACCTCTCCAAAAACATTAGAAGACTTGTTTGAAGGAATTCAAAGAGTAAATGAAAAATGTCGTGGTAAAAGATTTATTCATTCTTATCCATGTGGACAATATAGCATTGGACGACATGGAACATATTTGAATACAACAGATATTTCTTCATCAAATGCAATTATAATATGGTTTGGGTTTTATCCTTGGAATGATGAGGTCATAAAAAGAAAACAGCAAATTGGCAAAAAACAACCAGAGTCTGATATTGCCAAAGGATTAGGCTCTCATCATAGATGGAATTTGGACGAAATGTTAAATTATAAATCCAATAATTGGCAAAATTCAATACCTTACACAATAAATAATTTTATAAATAAAGATATATAAAAACATATTCATAGATTTTATATATGAATATCGCAATTATAGGTAGTTCTGGATATATCGGTTCATATTTGTATGACCTAATATCACAACAATATATAGTAAAAGGATATGATATCAAACCATCCACTAGAACAGATATTGTAATTAAAGGAGGTGATATATCGGAAGAAACTTTAAGATTACATGATATAATCATCTATTTAGGAGGATTGTCTGGGAGAAAACAATGTTGTAAAAATCCTGAAAAAGTTATGAAAGAAAATGTTGATGATTTTTGTTCAATTGCCGAAAAACTTACATCAAAACAAATCATTATATATGCTTCGTCAGCAGCAATTCTTGAAAATAATGTTGATAAAATTCATACAGAAACATATAAAATTGAAACAGAAAATCTAGATTTATACACAAAATCAATGTACCAAAGAGAATTATGTATTGGAGATATGCACAATAATGCATGTACATTTATTGGTCTGCGATTTGGTACAGTAATAGGCATATCACCAAACCAGAGACATGATCTTGTTCATATAGCAATGATCGACAGTATTAATAAAGATAATAAAATATATGTACAAAACAAAGATTGTCATAGAGCTGTCCTAGGATTGACTGATTTAGGAAATGCGATATTAAATATAATTTCAACACCAAACTTGAAACATATTGTAGAAGAAAAAAATGTTTATAATTTAGCATCATTTAATACTACCATTGAAGAGATTGGCAATGTAATAGCAAAAAAAACAGGTGCTGAAATTGTTTTAGATAATGAACAAAATGATAAAAACAAAGGATTTTGTTTAGATAGCACTAAATTCAAAAAAACATTTAATTTTGATTTTCAATGCACAAATGAAAGTTTGGTAGAACTATTATACACAGAATTACAACCTACAAAATCATGCCGTGTATGTAATAATTCAACATCTGTTATTATAAATTTAGGTAAATACTGTCTTGCAAATAATTTTGTAGAAACACCACAAGAGCAAGAAGCTTATCCTCTTGTATTGACAAGGTGTAATGATTGTTCCCATACACAGTTAAATTATACTGTACAACCAGAAATAATGTTTTCAAAATATCAATACAACAGTGGAACATCAAAAACATTATGTTCTTATTTTTCATGGCTTGCAGATGATATAATCAAAGATTGTAAAATAAATAACGGAACAATATTCGAACTAGCTTGTAATGATGGAAGTCAACTAGATGAATTTAAAAAAAGAGGATGGAAAACATTTGGCATGGATCCAGCACATAATATTGTTGACATTGCTTTGGCAAAAGGACATAGTGTAAAAGTGGGTTTTTGGGGACACGAAACAGCACCAATTGAAATGGAAATTCCTGATGTTATTGTTGCTCAAAATGTTCTTGCGCATGTTCCAGATCCGGTTCTTTTTTTAAAAGAATGTGTTAATATTATGAGTCCTAAAACAAGGTTGTATATTCAGACATCACAATGTAATATGTTTAAAAACGGGGAATTTGATACTATTTATCACGAACATTTATCTTTTTTTACGGCAAACTCAATGAAACGCGCAGCTGAATTATCTGGATTAACTATCATAAATGCTCGTAAAACACCAATTCATGGAGAATCATTTTTATTCACAATGAAGAAAAAAGATGATAGTGATATTAATTGTACAACTTTACAAGAGTATATTAAAGATGAAATAGATTGTAAATATCTCGATAAATATACATCTCATATATTTTCTGTTCGTAGATGGATGTATGAACAGATAATAACTCTTAAAAAAGAAGGCTATGGTATTATTGCATATGGTGCTGCTGCGAAAGGAATGACTTTAATGAACTTTATGAATATTCACCAATATATAGAATATATAGTAGACGATGCCCGTATGAAACAAAATTTTTATACAGCTGGTACAAATATACTTATTCAATCACCCAATGTTATTAAAAATGATAAACGCCCAATTGCTATAATCATACTGGCGTGGAACTTTGCTCAAGAAATCATAGAGAAGATTAAGACATTTCGGGATGATACTGAAAAAACTGTTTTAATTTATCCTTTTCCAAAAAAAACAATAGAATATATATAAGAGTTGTTTTATATTTTATATTATTAATAATATAGATATGAAAATTTTTTATGGTATTGAAAATAATAAATTAGATGTAACAGAAATATGCAATACTTTATTAAAAAAAAATGATATTATTACAATTCCAAAAGGCGATGGTAATAGGGCTTATTATTTTACAGATAGAAATAATGGCATATTAAAATCAATATTTATTCAAATTAATGATATAGAAACTAAATATAATGATTTAGTAGAAATAGAAATTAATACTATTACAAATAATGTAATAGAAAAATCTGATAATATTGATTATAAACTACAAGTTATACATAATAAATATAAACTTGATTATGGTTCATTTAATGAAGAAGTACCAGAACAAAAAATGGCTATTAAATTTTTAACAGGAAATGAAAAAGTATTAGAAATTGGTGGCAATATTGGTAGAAATACTATTGTAATTGCTGATATTTTAAAAACAAATAATTTTGTAACACTTGAATCTAATTCAGATATTGCCAATCAATTAAAACATAATAGAGATATTAATAATATGTCATTTAATGTTGAAGAATCAGCATTATCTAAGAGAAAACTTATTCAAAAAGGATGGGATACTACTCCTAGTGATGAATTACGTCCTGGATACAAATTTGTCAATACAATTACTTGGCAAGAATTAAATGATAAATATAATATTGTTTTTGATACACTTGTATTAGACTGTGAAGGAGCATTCTATTATATATTACAAGATATGCCTGAAGTTTTAGATAATATTAATTTAATTATTATGGAAAATGATTATTATAATATAGAACATAAAAAATATATTGATAATGTTTTAAAAAATAAAAGGTTTAATGTAGTATATTCAGAAGCAGGTGGTTGGGGTTGTTGTTATAATAACTTTTTTGAAGTTTGGAAATTAGTTTAATTATCCAATTAATCTTTCAATTTCATCTTTATTCTTCTCTGTATCATCCCAGCCATATTTAAATAATTTTTCTGATGTTTTATAATCGCTATAAAAAATATTTGAAATATCAAAATTACGTCCCCACATTTTTCTATGAATATCTATATTAGGAATACCTTCTGTTTTAATATATTCTTTATTATCATATATACTTCCATCTATAAAATATTCACCTTTATATTTTTTATAAATTGATTTTCCTGATAAATACGGTATATACGAGCTACATGAACAATGCTCTATTAAATCTTCTATATTATCAAATTCACTTATTTTTACATTTTTAGGTATAATTTTATTAGTTATTTTTGTTGATATTATAGATATTGGTAATGATTTTATAACATCAGGTTCTATATAATTATAACGTTTTGTAAGATTTTTTGAAACCTTATCAATATAATTACCTAATTGTCTATTTAATCCTATTTTATAATCCTTTTCATCAACTATATAACTCCATATCTTTTCATAATCTGATAAATCATCTTCTAAACAATACATCAAAGATATCCATGCGCCGCCAGATATACCAGTTATTTTATATTCTGGTATGTTAATATTTTTCTTTATATAACCTAATACACCTAGACTATATGGTAAATACAAACCAGTTCCCAAGACATTTATATTAACATATCCAGCAACTCGTGATTGTATTATATAAAATAATAATATATAAAATAATGTTTTCATTGTTATTTATATACTAGATTTATTTACTAGTCCATTTTAATTTTTCTTTAGCTAAATATTCTTTACGTCCTCTCATATATATGAAAAATTTCTTTACATTTTCTACATTGTTTTCTACAAAAAATACGTTTAATTTATCAACATATTTAATATCTGAGTTTATTAATATTAAAAGATTTAATATTGGTTTAAACTTATCTGAAATAAACACTGGTTCATTAACCATCCACATATCATACATAGCTTTATATGTCTCATATGCTCTTGGTAATGTCTCTGTTACCGCATTATCATAAGTAATTACCATATTATCATTGTCTATAACTATGTCAGTAATAGTATTGCTTAAATTTTCCATTACACTCCTTTATATTTATTAACATATATTTTTATATAGTATTATTATAATGAGTTCAAAATTTGATTTAACAAAATATTTAGAAAAAATAGATGATATTATAAAAAATATTCTAAAAAAATCTGTTAAAAACAAACTAACATATGATATATTAGATACAAAAAAAACAATTAAATATAAAATAATTTCTCTAAAAGAAAAACAAAGACTTATGAAAATAGGTCTTATATGGCAAGAAGTCCTAGGTAATTATGATAAATACGAAGATTTAGGCATTGGACACGAAACAGGTTTAGATATTATATCGCGCTCTAAAAAAATTGTTATTGAACTTAAAAATAGAACAAATACTGATAATGCTTCTTCAAAAAAAGCTAATTTGGATAAATTAGCAAAATTTAAAAAATTACATCCAGAATATACATGTATTTATGGAAATATAAATGATACTACAGAACTTAAAACTGATATGGGTAATATTAAAGATATAATTCATGACGGAGTAGAAATAAAACATTATATTGGTATGGCGCTTATAAGAATGATTTTAGAAGAAAATACTGATTTAATAATAAATTTTATGAAAGAATGTATAGATAAATATTTAGATTAGAGATTCTTTTAATGCTAATCCAATGTAATAAGCTAGTTTTACAGGAACAGCATTACCTATTTGTTTATATTGAGATGATATGCTTCCTACAAATTCATAACTATCATCAAATGTTTGTATTCTAGAATATTCTTTTAATGTAAGAGGGCGTTCTTCTAAAGGATGGCATCTTTCTGTTTGTTTTTGTGAAGGAGTACATAATAATGTAAGAGAAGGTTTTTCCATGGAAAGTCTATATAATATTCCTCTTTTTCCTCCTCCTGATAAATAACTATTTCCTAAATATTTTTTCTGTTCGTCTATTGGTAAATTAATCCAACACCCTCCTTGTGGTATAAGTTTAAATAGGTTTATTTTCTCATTACTATAACTATTGCCAGGTGAATTAGGCACATCATTTAGCACATCTTTTAATAATACTTTATTTTCTTTATTTTCAGGAAATGTAAAAGTTATATTTTTGCTTTTTAAAGTACCTATTATAAAAACTCTCTCACGCTTTTGTGGTACTTCATAATCAAACGCATTCAATACTTTATATTGAACATCATATAAATTATCTTTATTTAAATATTTAATAATTGATAATAATGTTTTACCTTTATTATGTGATAACAATCCTTTAACATTTTCTATCATAAATATTTTAGGTCTAATAGCATTTATCATATCTCCAAATTTATACATTAATTCTCCTCGTGGATCATCTAGTCCTTTTCTTAATCCAGACTGAGAATAAGATTGACAAGGAACACCACCTGTTAATAAATCTACATTATCTATATAATCTGTTAATACTAATTTGTCCATTGAACAACATATTATATTGGCTCCTTCATGATTTTTTTTTAATGTATTACAACAATCTTTATTATTATCATTTAATAATAATGGTGTAAAACCTGCATTAATTAAACCAGAACTTAAACCTCCGCAACCTGCACATACTTCTATAAATGTAGGACTGTGACTTGTCATAATTTATATATATTATTATTCTATCATTTTTTATATAGTATTATTATAATATGGATAATAAATCATATGATATAGTTATTGTAGGTGCTGGACCAACTGGGCTTGCATTAGCACAGTGTTTAAGTAATATAAAAGGTAAAAAAATACTTATAGTAGATCGTGAAAAAACAATTGGAGGATGTCATCGTGTTATTAGAGATAAGGAAGGACTTTTTACAGAACATGGACCTCGTATATATATTTCAAATTATAAAAATGTTTTTTCTTTAATTGATGAAATGGGACTAAAATTAAATGATGTATTTACATCATATAGATATGGTATTATTGACCTTTTATTTTCTAATATTCTTCCTAATATTACTTTTAATGAAATTATTATATTAATTTTAGAC
>Ga0181601_10005756_pt1 | contig 10289 bp, 5 predicted proteins | sample 041ome_8_FD_133020 | JGI IMG/M metagenome (GOLD analysis project Ga0181601, IMG submission 133020) | Coastal salt marsh microbial communities from the Groves Creek Marsh, Skidaway Island, Georgia - 041407BS metaG (megahit assembly) | ecosystem: Environmental > Aquatic > Marine > Intertidal zone... | reverse complement strand
GCCGACATCAACATCCTCGGCGTCATCGCGACGGCGCTGTTCATCATCATCCCCACGTCGTTCCTGATCATCCTGTACGTCAAGTCCGCGTCCGAGGGCAACGTCTCCGGCGGCTTCTCCCAGCAGTACTACGACCAGTCCAAGAAGCGCGGCGACAAGAAGACCAACGAGGCGGCTATCCTCAAGGGCAAGGGCGTCGGCATGCGCCCCGACGACACCATCGGCGGCAAGAAGTGAGCGTCGACTGTCGCGAGAGAAGAATGACGATTGTCGCTCGCGGTAGCTGTAGTGTGGGTGGACGCTGGAGGAGGACGCGCGTGTCGTGCGCGACAGAGGCAATACACCACTCGTTCCGTGTATTTTCGGATCGAGTCGAGATTGAGTCGAGCGCGCGCGGCGAAGGAGGGGAGCGCGAAGAATGACGCGCGTCTTGTGACGTCGACAGTTTCGGTATATAACGGCGTGACGTCTCGCGCGCGCAGCTCTCTTCGCCCTTCCAGTACTCGCGATCAGTACTTGGCGCTCTCCAGCACGCTCTTCAGGGTGGCCCTCTGCTCCGCGGAGAGTTCCTTGGGGAACCGTATGTCGAATTTGATCTTCATGTCCCCCCGCGCGGCGGGCGACTTGGACAGAGGCATGCCCTCGCCGACGAGCACCTTGACGTGTTTCGGGTCGACGATCTCGGGGACGTCGACGTTGACGGACTTGCCGTCGAGCGTCGTGATGAACACCTTCGTGCCTAACAGCGCCTCGTGCAGGTCCACGACGACGGTCTTGATCAGATCGTTCCCGTCCCGCTCGAACTGCGGGTGTTTCTTCTCCTCGATGACGAACACGATGTCCGCCGCGACGGCGCCCGGCGTCTCGTCGCCCTTCTCCTGGAACGTGATCTTCGTGCCCTTCTTCCACCCGGGCTTCACGTCGATGCTCAGCGTCTCGCTGATGCGCTGCTCGCCGCCGCCGCGAAGCACCGTGCGCGTCAGCTTCAGGTTCTTCTGCACGCCGTAGTACATCTCCTCCAGGGTCAAACGCAAAACCTGCTCGATGGGCTCAGCCTTCTTCCGCGGCGCCCGCGAGCTCTGGCCGCCGTGCCCGTGCCCGGGCATGCCTCCGAACCCGCCGCCCATGCCGCCGGGCATGCCTCCGAACCCGCCGCCGCCGAACCCGCCGCCGGGCATGCCTCCGAACCCGCCGCCCATGCCGCCGGGCATGCCTCCGCCGCCGCCGCCGAAGAACTGCGAGAAGATGTCGTGCGGGTCCATCCCGGGACCGCCGCCTCCGAACCCATCCTTCAGGCCATCCTCCCCGAACTGGTCGTACTTGTCCTTCTTCTTCGGATCGCTGAGCACCTCGTACGCCTCGGACACGGCTTTGAACTTCTTCTCCGCCGCCTCCTTGTTGTCCTGGTTCTTATCGGGGTGCCACTTCATCGCGAGCTTGCGGTAGGCCTTCTTGATCTCGCTCTCCGACGCCCCGCGGCTGATGCCGAGGGTGTCGTAGAAATCCTTCCCGCCGCCTCCTCGACGCATCGTGGACGATCGCGGAGGGCGCGTGTTGGCTCGGGGGGGAACCGAAACCGAGGGGGGTCGCGTCCGCGGAGCGCGCGCGACGCGGGGACGAGTACCCGAACGCGAGGGACGTGCGTCGGCGGCACGCGCGACGCTCGTCGGTGTGCGGCGGGGGACCCCGCGGGTCAATGGGAAGGGCGGCGAAGAAGCGGGAAACTCCGTCGCTCTTCGTGTGTGACCGAGCGGGCGCGATCGCGGTCTGGCGCCGTCGCGACCAAAAGCGCTCCCCTGGGATCACAAAAACACTTTTGTCGGCCGCGAAAAAGGACCCGTCGACGCGTGCGGTCGACCGCCAGTTCGACGCGGCGGCGGAGAGCGACGCGCCCGGCGATGGCGCCCCCTCCCGCGATGGACGTCTCTGCTGCGAGCGCGATGGACACCGGTCCCGCGGCGGACGACGCGAACGCGGCGTCCGCGTGTTTCCGCGAGTGCTGCACATCGACCTCGGTGCCCTTGGCCGCCCCGAAGTCGGCGTTCGCGACGGGCCTCACTAAGATCCACGACGGCCCCGCTTCGGCGGTGTTCCTCGGCCGGTTCAACGGCGCGCCGGTCGCGGTGAAGCGTCCGAAGCTCCCCACGAAGGCGGACATCGACCGGTACCACGTCGAGCTGCGGCTGATGCTCGAGCTGACGCACGACCACATCCTGCCCCTGCTCGCCGCGCACGCCAGGCCGCCGGAGTACTTCCTGGTGTTCCCGTACCAGGAAAACGGCTCGGTGGCGTCGCTCGTGCACGAAATGGGATGGCGCCCCTCGTGGCCCGCGGTGCTGGTGCTCCTGCGTCAGGTGGCGAGCGCGCTGGCGTTCGTGCACGCGCGCGGGTACGTGCACCGCGACGTCAAGCCCTCCAACGTGCTGCTGGACGCGCGGTGGAAAGCCACGCTGTGCGACTTCGGTTTGGCCGAGTCGGAGGAGGCGCTGCGGAACTCGCTGCAGAACGCGGTGTACTCCGAGGAGGACGCCGAGGGCAGAACCGTGGCTGGGCGCCTGATCGCGACGCTCGGCGGCGGCGGGAAGGAGCTCGGCGGGCCGAGCTCGAACCGCTCGAAGCCCCAGTCGACCGGGGGCAAGCCCAGCGGGGGCTTCCAGAAGCAGCACATGGTGGGCACGCTGCCGTACATGCCTCCCGAGGTTTTGATGCGCCGCGTCCCGGGCTTCTCGGCGGACGCGTACGCGTTCGGCGTGAGCGCATGTGAGGTGGCCACCGGCATCGCGCCGTACAGCGACCGCGAGCGCAACGTCGCGCTCGCGCACACCATCATGGACCTCTCGTACAACGAGTCCGACCTGGCGGTGGCCATAGCGGGCGAGAACCTGCGCCCCTCTCTGCCGTCGGAGACGCGAACGGAAGGCTCCGCCTCCGCCGCCGCGTCCCCGAGCGCCCGGGTCGCCGCCGACGGCGTCTCGAGGCTCGCCGCGGCGTGCTGGGCACCCGACGCGAGAAACCGGCCGAGTTTCGAGCAGATAACAGCGGAGCTCGACGACGTCGCCGACGCGTACAAGAAAGCCGCGGGTCTCGCCGCGGCGGCGCCGCTCGAGCCGCGCTGGTCGCCCCCCACGGCGGCGGCGCGCGACGCGGGCGAGGCGGCGCGCGTCGCCGAGTCGGGCCTGTTCGCCGACCGCGCGTGGCCGGCGCCGCGCGACGGGGTCGGGGTACCGCCGGCGCGGTGGCCGAAGCTCGGAAGCTCCCGAGGCTCGGAAGGGGACGCCGACTGTTTCCGCGCGGGGGTGTTCAGCGCGTGCGGCGCGCGCGGGCCGGATAAGATGGAGGACAGGCACGTGCTCGCGTCGGACGTCGGGGGCGTGCGCGGCGCGCACCTGGCGTGCGTGTTCGACGGGCACAGGGGGTTTGAGTGCGCGGAGTTTTGCCGGCGCAACTTCGAGAAGGCGCTCGTGAGTCTGTGGCACGAGTGCGCCACCCCCGAGGAGGCGTTGACGCGGACGTTCGCGGCGCTGGACGAGGCGTTTGTCGACGCCTTCGAGCGCACCAAAAGAGGTACGCGCGCAAACGGGGATCGATCGGTGACAGAGACGGACGACGTCAGAAACGACGGTGACGACGTTCAAACGACGTCTAACGTTTCAAACGTTAGACGCGGAGCGAAGAGTCTGGAGCGGTTCCCGGGGTGCACGGCGATCGCCGCGCTGCGTTGGGGCGCGCGCGTGTACGTCGCCAACGCGGGGGATTGCCGCGCGGTGGTGTGCCGGGAGCCTTTGCCAGAAACGCGCGGAGGTTCAGGCGCGGATGGGTCGCGATGGGTCGCGCTGAGCGCGGACCACGTCGCGGACACCAACGAGGCGGAGCGGGCGCGCGTCGTTGCGACCGCCGGTCCGGACGCGCTACGCGTCGTGAACGGCGTGCGTAGGGTCGGGCCGGCGGGGCTGGCCGTGACGCGGTGCGTCGGCGACGGCGACTGCAAACCGTACGGCGTGATCGCGGCGCCCGAGGTGACCGCGTACGCCGTCGACGCGAGCGACGAAGATACGCACACGAGCGGGAAGGACTTCGCGCTCGTTTTGGCGTGCGACGGGCTATGGGATGTCGTCTCCAACGCCGACGCGCGCGACCTGGTGCTGGACACGGTGAAGGAGCCGTCGATGAGCGCGAAGCGGCTCGGGTCCGAGGCGCTCGCGCGCGCATCGGGGGACAACGTCACCGTGGTTGTGGCGTTCCTGAAGGAGACCAACACCGCCGAGACGGTCACCTGGGAACGCGCGTTTTAGGGTCTCGCGTTTTAGTCTAACGCGCGTTTTAGGGTCTCGCGTTTTAGTGTCGGCGGGCGGAGATCGATCGACGCGACACGAACGACGGCGACGCGCGGTTCTCTACCGACGTTCGCTTTTCAAGAAGCGAGCGTCGCGTTGTTCGCGTTACAACAAACGACCCCCCGACCGCCGGCCGCGCTCCTCCGCGATCCTCCGCGCGCCGGAACCTCCGTCCGTCCGTCACGCGCGTTTCGTCTCCACAAACGTTTACTGGTTGTGTTTACTGGTTGCCGATGTCCTGGGACGCGACGCAGGGCGCGCCGGTGATGGTCTTGCAGTTCTTCGCGCCCTTCTGCTTGTTGGCGGCGACGCGCGCCGCCTCGGTGGAGATGAGCGCGGAGGAGTCCTTCTCCACCTCCACCACCGGGCGGGGGTCGTAGAAGGGCTGCTCGTACTTGCCGGGCGCCGAGTTGGTGCCGTTCTGCAGAGTCAGGCCGTCCGCCATGGCGGGGGACGCGAACAGGAACAGCGCGGCGGCGGCGCCGGCAGCCTTGGAGGAGATGGAACTGCGGAGCGCGCGATTCATTGAATGGGTGGATTCGATTTCGGGGACGTTTTCTGTCAGCGTCGCGTCCGCGCGACGGCGTTTTCGCACCGAAAGAAAAACTGTTGTTCGCGCGACCGACGCGCTCGGAGACGACGCGTGAAGACGCGCGCGACCGTCGCGGCGGGCGACACGCGCGGTATCGAGACGCGTCGACTCGCGACGCGTCCGCGCGCGATCGCCGCGCGCGCGTCGTCGTCGTCGTCTCCGCGCCTCGTGCGCTGGCTTCCCCGCCGATCGCGCCTCGGAAAGAAAACCTCCGCGAGATAAAGGATGCCGGAAATCGCGGGTGCACGTACGCGGACTTCTGCTGCTTGGCGGCGACCTTGGTGGCCTTCACCTGCGCGGTGGCGCGGACGGTGGTCTGGGCGGCGACGGCGAACATCTTAACGGACAAAGGTGTTGGGGTTTTGCGTGACGGCGGGTGCAGGAATGACCCGAGACCGGACCTTGTGGCGGGGTTCGGCTTCGATGGGATTCTGAAGCCAAGTGTTGATTTCGATTCGGATTCCGAGCGCGACCAATAGGAGCACTGCCAGTGGGCTAACGAGGCGATTTTCGGCATGGAGCGCGCAGTCCGAAAAAAGACCAAATCAGGTGTGTCAGCACGAAACAAGATCAAGAGAGTTGCTGTGTAAACGACCCGACCCTACAAGTATTTCGCTTCGACACTCGAGAAAAATGTGAGTTTCCGAGTTTCAAAGTTGGCACGCCCCCGCACGCGCGCGTCCGTTTTCGCGTGAAGGTGCCCAGGGCGTCATCAGATCGTGGCGCACTCGCCATGGCGCAGCGGTCGATTTCCAGCTTCTTCTTCAAGGGCGCCGCTTCCGTGGGCGCGGGAGCGCCCGCGACGGCGGTCGCGGCGGACCCGACCTCCCCGCCCGCGGTGGCGAACGACGCCGAGACCGCGGACGCTCCGACGATCGAAACGCGCAAGCGAAAGCGCGAGTCGGGCGACGAGGGACCGGCTCCTCGGGACGAGACCCCGGGAACGGGGACGCCCGGCCGGTCCGATGACCACGGCGTCTCGGCGACGGGCGATTCGGTCAGCCCCGAGACGCGCGCGGAGATTCTCGCCGTGACGGCGGAACGGGACCCGCGTCGCCGCGACGCGATGCGCGAGCGCCTCGGCGAGAACGCGGTCGGGTCGTCCGAGTCCAAGCGCCGGGAGGTGCGCGAGCGGTTCAAGTGGCTCGACGCGAAGCACGTCGTGGACGACAAGGGGCGGCGTCCCTCGCACGAGGACTACGACGGCAACACCGTGCGCGTTCCGAGCCACCTGAAGCTGAGCGCGTCGCAGAAGCAGTACTGGGACGTGAAGAGCAAGTTCCGCGACGTGGTGCTCTTCTTCAAGGTTGGCAAGTTCTACGAGCTGTACGAGGACGACGCGGAGATCGGGTGCGCGGCGCTGGACTGGAAGATGACGGTCTCGGGGGTGGGCCACTGCAGGCAGGTCGGGTGCCCGGAGAGCGGCGTGGACGCGGCGATCGCGGAGCTCGTGCGGCGCGGGCACAAGGTGGGGCGGATCGAGCAGATGGAAACCGCCGCCGAGGCCAAGGCGCGGACGGGGAGCAAAACGGCGGTGATACGAAGGGAGCTGCTGGAGACGACGTCGCCGGCCACCGCCGTGGACGGCGACCTCCTTCCGAGCCGAGGGGGGCAGTCGGGCGTCTCGAGCCGAGGGACGCAGTCGGGCCAGTCGGGACCCGCGCACCTCATGGCGATCGCCCCCTCGGCGATCGCCGAGCGAGGCGACGGGAACGCGCTGAACGCCTCGGCGACGGTCGGGTTCGCGTTCCTGGACGCCGCCGCCGGGACGTTACGTTGCGGGTCGTTCGCCGACGACGCCGATTCCAAACCGCGCGGAGCCCAGTCACACATCGCGTTGTCGACGCTCCTCACGCAGACCTCCCCCGCGGAGGTGCTCGTGCGCCGCGGCGACGGCGGCCGAACGGAGGCGCGCGTGAGGGCGGCGCTCGCCGACGGCGACCCGAGCGCCGCGCCGCGCGTCACGAGCGTCGCGAGCGACGCCGACGAGGGCGGACCCGAGGGATTTTTTTTCCCCGCGCGCGCGCGCGACGCGGACGCGGCGCTCGCGCGCTTCTTTCTTCGCGACCTCTCGAAAAACACCGACGCGCGTACCACGCAAAGCGACAAAAGCGACATTCTCGCGTTTGTCGCGACGCAGCCCGCGGAGACGCGGTGTGCGGTGGCCGCGCTCGCGGCGCACCTGACGCGCCTGCGGTGCGCGGCGCCTCTCCTGGCGGCGGAGGCGGCGACGCACGCCGTGTACGCGCCCGGCGAGACCGCGCGGCTGGACGGGCCCACCGTGCGCCACCTGGAGCTGCTCTGCGGGCCGGACGGGACCCTCCAGGGGTCGGTTCTCGGCGAGCTGGACACCTGCGCCACCCCCGCCGGCTCGAGGACCCTGCGGAGGTGGCTCGCCGCGCCGCTGACGTCGCCGGCGCGCGTCGCCGAACGACAAAACGCCGTCGCGTTCTTCGGCGGGTTCGCGGAGCGGACGGACGAGAGGGACGATGAGAATGTCGTTCGAGAAGTCGGCAATTGCGACAATTGCGGTCGGCTGAGACGCGCGCTGCGCCGCGTCCCCGACCTGGAGCGGTGCGTCGGGCGCGCGCGCGCGGCGTCCGCGGCGAAAACCGCGGACCCGCGCGCCTTGCCGGAGCCGCTCGCCGAGAAGCGACACAAGCGGCGCGTCGCCGCGCTCGCCGCCGCCGTCGCCGCCGCCGACGCCGTCGTCGGCGCGCTGCGCGACGTCGCGGACATCGCGGACTTCCAGGCTCGCGCGCCCGCGCTGGTCAAGGCGTCGGTGCGCGCCGCGCACCCCGAAACCCTCGGCGGCGGCGCGAGCGACGCGCTGGAGGAGGCGCGCGCCGCGCTGGACTGGGGGTCCCATCCCGCCGGGGACGACGCCGGGTCCGCCAAAACCGCGAACCGCGAATCGCGAACCGCCGCCGCCGCCGCGCCGGCGTTGAAGTCGACGCGCGCGCGTCTCGAGCACGCGAGCACGTCCATGGAGGCCTCCCCGGATTTGTCCATGGACGTGCTGGCGGCGTGTGAGCGGGAAGTGGACGCGCTTCTCGAGCGGTTCCTAGAACACGCGCCGTGCTGGGGCGCTTTGGCGACGGCGGCGGCGCGCCTCGACGCGCTGGCGGCGCTCGCCGCGTTCGGGGCGAACGCCGCGGGCCCGACGTGCCGCCCCGCGTTCGTGCGGCGCGCCGAAGACGCCGCGCCCACCTTCCACGCGCGCGCGCTGTGGAACCCCTGCGCGGTGGAGTCTTTGTCCAGAACCGGTTCCGGAGCCGGCTCCGGTGTGGTGCCCAACGACCTGGACCTCGGCGGCGAAAGATTCGACGCGTCCGGGTCCGGGAGTACCGGGACGCCGCTCCCGCCCGCCGTGCTCCTCACCGGGCCGAACATGGGCGGCAAGTCCACGCTGCTTCGCGCCGCCTGCGTGGCGGTCGTGCTCGCGCAGGTGGGCGCGCCCGTGCCCTGCGCGTCCCTCACGCTGTCGCCGGCGGACGTGGTGTTCACGCGCCTGGGCGGCGCGAGCGACCGCCTGGACGCGGGCGAGAGCACGTTCCTGGTGGAGTGCGCGGAGGCGGCGAGCATCTTGCGCGGCGCCTCGCGCGACTCGTTCGTGGTCCTGGACGAGCTCGGGCGAGGCACGTCCACGTTCGACGGGTACGCCGTCGCGCACGCCGCGCTGCACGCGCTTTCCGTGAGAACCAAGTGCCGCCTGCTGTTCGCCACGCACTACCACGCGCTCTCGCGCGCGTTTGGGGCGACGCCGGCGGTGGCGCTGCGGCACATGGCGGCGCGCGTGGGCGCGGAGCATCTGGGCGACCGCTCCATCGCGTTTCTGTACGCGCTGCGCCCGGGCGCGTGCCCGAAGAGCTACGGGACGAACGTCGCCGCGCTGGCGGGCGTCCCGGAGAGCGTGCTGGTTCGCGCGACGCAGGCGTCGGCGGCCATGGAGAGGAAACTCGCCGGCGCGTTCGCCATCGGATCGGAGGATAGCGGGGAGCGCGACGCGCGGGCGCTTCGGCGCGCGCTCGCCGCGCGCGATCCCGAGGCGCTCGGCGAGGCGTGGGCGAGCCTGCGGTAGTCGTCGCGTGTTATACAGTGGTACTTATTATTGCGAACGTCGTCGCGTCGCGTCGGCGGACGAACCGCGCGCGCGTCTCTTTTTCTCTCTCGTCCGCCGACGGCGTCGGCGTCGCCGACGCCGCGCGGAGGCCCCTCCGGACCCTCCGCTCGTCGCTCTCGCGTTCGGGCGCCCCTCCGTGTGTGTTCCTTCACGTTTTAAAAGCGCCTGGATTACGCCTCCTGCATCACGCCTCCTCCAGAAGTGCCTGGTCGAAGTGCCAGACGGCGTCGCCCTTGTTCCCCATCCGCCGGAGCTGCCCGACGAACCGCGACACCTCCTCGATGGACTTCACCTGGTCCTCCAGGAGCTCGCCTTCGATGAAGTCCTGCATGTTGGCGTCGTCCGCCTCACCCGCCACGCGGTGCAGCGCGATGAGCCGGTCGTTGTTCAGCTTCTCCAGGCTCAGCGAGAGCTCGAACGCGTACAGCGCGTCGCCTTTTTCGGGGTGGTCGTAGTCCACCTGGGGGGGCATGATCGCCTGCAGCTCCACGCGCCCGCCGCGCATGATCTGGTAGTTCATCAGCAGCTCGGCGTGGCCGCGCTCTTCCAGCGATTCCTTCAGGAAGTGCTTCGCGATGCCGGGCAAGTACACGTTGTCGCGCGCGAAGTACGCGTACATCGCGTGGTAGATGTACGACACGTTGTACTCGATGTTGATCTGCTCGTTCAGCGCGCGCTCGCACTCGGGGTGGAAGTGCGGCGTCCGCGCGAAGGAATCGCCGCGGTTATCGGCGACGGGGTGCGTGGACTTGGCCTCGACGATCGCCTGGCGCGGAAGAGAGGCATCGCGAGAGGGACGGACGTCACGGTCGGTCAGTCAGCATTCGCGCGTGCGAGCGTCGTGTCGTGAACGCGCGCGCGCGTCATTCGCACGGAAAGCTCGTCGCGCTCCGCCGAGAGGTTCGGGTTCGCGGATCCGAAAAAACCCGACAAACAAGAACCCCCGGCCGAGATATTTTTGCGCGCTCGGAAAGCGCAATTGGGATGGGATGACGAGAGCCTCCCGGGGACGAACGCGTCGCCGTTCGAGGCGCTGACGATCGGTGCGGGCGGGGGCGCGGCGTGTCGGAGTTTCACGAGCGCGCGGGTAATTCGCCGTCGCGTACGTACCTCGAAAGGTTTGATGGCGGCGCCTTCGTCCGCGCCCACGGCCGCGCGCGTCACCGAGGATTGCATCGCGCGACGAGGGATGTGCGCGCTTTTCCCGAGGCGCGCGCCGGCGACGGGCGCGCGCTTCGCG
>Ga0181601_10005753_pt1 | contig 10294 bp, 11 predicted proteins | sample 041ome_8_FD_133020 | JGI IMG/M metagenome (GOLD analysis project Ga0181601, IMG submission 133020) | Coastal salt marsh microbial communities from the Groves Creek Marsh, Skidaway Island, Georgia - 041407BS metaG (megahit assembly) | ecosystem: Environmental > Aquatic > Marine > Intertidal zone... | reverse complement strand
TCAAAGACCGCCCGGGACACGATCGCCGCTATGCGATTGACGCGACCAAGATTAGTAATGAGCTTGGCTGGAAACCAGAAGAAACTTTTGAGACCGGGATCCGTAAGACGGTGCAGTGGTACTTAGATAACCAGGACTGGGTGGCTAACGTGCAGTCGGGCGAGTACCAACACTGGCTCAATAAAAACTATTCATGAAGATTCTTATTACAGGTGTGAACGGGCAGGTTGGGCACGCGCTGATGCGTGAATTAACGGAGCACGAACTAATCGGTTTAACAAGACAGGACTGTGATCTGACCAATTTAGACCAGATCAGGCAAGTGATCGATCACCACCAACCGGACATGATTATCAACCCCTCGGCCTATACCAAAGTGGACCAGGCCGAGGATGAACCCGAATTGGCGTTTCAGATCAATCGGGACGCACCGAAAGTCATGGCAGAAAAAGCTCGTGAATATAATATCCCATTCATTCATTTTTCAACAGACTATGTTTTTAATGGTGAAAAAGAGGGGGCTTATTATGAAAATGACGTGACTGATCCATTAGGGGTGTATGGGCAATCTAAATTAGCAGGGGAGGATGCGATCTGGCAAGTAGGAGGACTTAATTATATACTTCGTACCAGCTGGGTATATTCGAATACTGGTCATAACTTTTACCTAACCATGAAAAAATTAAGTCAAGATCGGGAAGAATTAAAGGTGGTGTCGGATCAGTTTGGCGTGCCCACATCAAACCAATTTATTGCAGAACAAATTAAAACTATCATCCCTAAGCTTAATGATAATAATACAGGGATCTATCATCTGGTGCCCAACGGGTCCTGCTCCTGGTATGAGTTTGCTAAGGTGATTATTGGAAAAACTAACCCTCAATTTAATTTAGAAAATCTTCATGCCGTTCAGTCATCTGAATTCCCGACTAAAACTAAACGACCAAAAAATAGCATTCTCAATAATGCTAAAATAAATCAAAGATTTAATTTAAAATTAAATCATTGGCAAATAGAGATGGAGAAAGTGATTAATGAAGCGTAAAGGCATTATTTTAGCGGGGGGTTCGGGTACCCGACTCTATCCCGTAACACTAGCTATCTCAAAACAACTACTTCCAGTTTATGACAAGCCTATGATTTATTATCCATTAACTACTCTAATGCTGTGTGGTATTCAAGAAATACTTATTATCTCAACACCTAATGATTTACCTCAGTTTGAAAATTTATTGGGAGATGGTACCCAATGGGGAATAAAATTAAGTTACATGGCGCAACCAAGTCCAGATGGATTGGCCCAAGCATTTATTTTGGGTGAAAGGTTTATTGGCGAAGATCTATGTACCTTAATTCTTGGCGATAATATTTTTTACGGCCATGATCTAGAAAGTATTTTATATTCTGCAGATAAAAGAAATTCGGGAGCTACGATTTTTGCTTATCATGTGAATGACCCAGAGCGATATGGCGTTGTTGGGTTCAATCGAGACATGCAAATCCAGTCTCTTGAGGAAAAACCAAAACAACCAAAATCCAACTTTGCTGTAACAGGCCTTTATTTTTACGACCAAAAAGTAGTAAAGCTTGCAAAAGATTTAAAACCTTCAAAAAGAGGTGAAATAGAAATTACTGATCTGAATAAAAAATATTTAGAACAGGGTGAATTATTTATAGAATTGATGGATCGTGGATATGCCTGGTTAGATATGGGAACGCACGATAGTTTATTAGATGCCTCACAATTTATCGCTACTATCGAAAATCGTCAAGGCTTAAAAGTAGCTTGTCCTGAGGAAATAGCCTATCGAAAAAAATGGATTACAAAACAAAATTTAGAAAACCTTGCTAAACCTTTACTCAAGAATAATTATGGTGCGTACCTTCTTAAATTAATTAAATAATCATGAAAGTTACTTCCTTAAAAATACCTGAAATAAAGCTGATTGAACCAGAAGTTTTTGAAGATGAACGAGGTTTTTTTTACGAATCTTTTAATCAGAAAAAATTTAGTGAAATCATAGGGCAAAATATTACTTTTGTGCAAGACAACCATTCAAAATCAAAAAAAGGAGTTCTTAGAGGTTTACATTACCAAGAAGAACCTTTTGCTCAAAGCAAACTAATTCGAGTTGTTTTTGGTGAAATTTTTGATGTAGCTGTTGATATTAGAAAAAACTCCAAAACCTATGGTCAATGGCTGGCAGAAATTCTGTCCTCTGAGAATAAAAAACAGCTTTATATTCCTGATGGATTTGCTCATGGATTTCTTGTTTTATCTAGTGAGGCGGAAATACTTTATAAAACCACTAAATTCTACTCCATGAAACATGAGCGCTGCATTAAATATGATGATAAAAAAATTAATATTAATTGGCCACATATATCCTCTGATTATATTCTTTCATCTAAAGATAGACAGTCACAGAGTTTAGATTAATGTCAAATATTTTAATCACAGGAGGTACTGGTTACATAGGCTCACATATTGCATTAGAACTATTAAAAAATAACTTTAATGTTTTCATAATTGATAATCTTTCTAATTCTTTTGAGACAGTTATTAACGCAATTGAAAAAATATCAGAAAAGAGAGTTACATTTATTAATGGTGATTTAAGAAACTATTTATTACTGGATTCTTTTTTTAAAGATCACAAAATCGATTGTGTAGTCCATTGCGCAGGATTAAAAGCTGTTTCAGAATCACTTTTTAAACCATATGAATATTTTAGTAATAATATTGTCTCTTCATTAAACCTTATCCATGTAATGAGTAAGTATAAAGTTAAAAAACTTATTTTTTCATCATCGGCAGTGGTTTATGATGAAAAAGAAACAATGCCATTAACCGAGATGTCTAAAATAGGTGTTGGTCAAAATCCTTATGCTCGAACAAAAATAATGATCGAACAAATGTTCAAAGATATTTATGATGCTGACCAACAGTGGTCAATTTTCATTTTGCGATACTTCAATCCTGTTGGAAATGATTCCTCATGTTTAATCGGAGAGGATCCACTTGGCATACCAAATAATTTAATGCCACTTATCAATCAAGCGGCTTTTAACTTAAATAACTTAACTATTTACGGTAAAAATTACTTTACAAAAGATGGTACTGCAATTCGAGATTTTATTCATGTTTCTGATCTCGCCTCGGGCCATGTTAAATCGATAGAAAAAATTTTAGAAGGAAAATCAAATTATAATATATATAACTTAGGCTTAGGCAAGGGTTTTTCGGTACTTGAAGTTATAAATACATATCAAGAAGTTAATAAAGTTAAAATTAATTTTAAATTTGGTGATCGTAGAAAAGGTGATTTAGAAAAATCTTATACTGACAATAATTTAGCTAAGAATGCGCTTCAATGGATACCTGTATACAATTTACAAGATATGTGTAACCACAGTTATGGATGGATGAAGTATAAATTACAAACACTGAAAGGTAATTCTTGATTATTCTTAAAAGTTTTTATCTTTCAATTCTTTTTAGTGGTATTGGTTTTTTATTAACAATTATCCGCGATTTTTCCTTAAATAATCATTTAGATGATATTAAATTTTTCGTTACTTATATCTCAATATGCGCACTAATTACCACACCAATCAGTGAAAGAATGCAGTACGGCCTTAAATTTAATAAAAATTTATTACTTTACTCAACAACTATTTTTTTAATTTCATTAATTGTAAATATTATATTTTTGAAATTAGATAAATATCAAGAAATAAAATATATTATTGGATTAATACAAAATATTATTATTTGTTTAAATATTGCCATGTTGATGGGAACATTAGCAAGTAATCACGCGCCACATATGCTTCGAATCATGTCACCAATTTTCCCCATTATTAACATGATATTAGTGTTTATATTTTTTCTTGAACAATCATTTTTTATAGTAAATCTTTCCTATTTAATTTTATTACTAATCGTTATTATTTTTTACACTATACAATCAATAAATTTTGATGTTCAGAAACAGGAGAAAAAAAAATCTAATTTACTTTTATTTAAAAGTATATTTTGGCATTATCTAGTTTTTAGTATTGCTTACATATCTGTATTATTAAATGCTAATTATTTCAACTTCGATCACTTATTTATTATTCGTGTACCAATATATTTTTATTTAGTTATTTCAATACTTCTACCTTATTATTCTTTTCCAAACAAATTAAAATTTTTTTTTAGTATATTTGCTGCTATATTTTTGGGGGTAATTTTAGTATATATTTTTTTAGAACCTGTCTTTAAAATAAATTTTTTAATTCTTATTATTGAAATTTTATTAATTTATCAAGTAGCTAAAATAGCTAAGTTAAAATCAGCATAAACATGCAAAATAAAAATAAAAATAAAATTATAATTTCTTTATGCCATAAAAAAAAATATGGTTTATTAGATATTGCAAATGCTTTAACTATGTATGGAAACCGCCATGAAAATTTTATTGACTTTTATTTGCTATCAAATTCCATAAATTTATTTAAACTGTTAACTAATTCACCAAATAAAATTATTTGCTGTGTAGTTTGGGATAACTCATTTTTTAGTTTATTTAATTGTTTTTTATTAAAGTTATTTTCAATTAAGATTATTTATTATTATCACGAGCCAGGAGGCTTTAGACACAAAGTAAATAATTTAAAAAATAAATTTTTTTCTGCTTTAGTTCAAAGTATTGCTGAATTTCTCTTTAAATTATTATCAACCTATAATGCCGTTTCTCTTAAAAAAAATTTGCATCACGGACATTTTTATTTGCCTATTTTATTTAGTGATATTCGACCCCCAAGACGTAAAAAAAATAAAACAATTGGCTTTATGGGTTTTAGAAAAAGAGAAAGATGCCCAATTCTTTTTGAAAAAACAGTTCAGATATTGCAAAAAAATGGTTACCAAGCAATTTTTTTTCCTAGTAAAGAATATGGTTTTTTAGAGCATCAAAAATTTGATTTTTTATCTCGTACTGATATCGTATGGAATGTTTTTAATTGTCCAAATAATATTTCTGCTGTAACTGGCGATGCTTTTATGAGTAAAACTCCTATAATTGTAAGTAAATATGAAAAATTTATTAAACTTCTTAGGAAACATAATCTATGCGTTGAAATTGACATTTATGACCCCCCCAACTTTATTGCAGAAAAAATTCTCTCTTATCTGAGTATGAATAATAATCCCTTGCCCTCTATTTCTACTGATCATTCTAATTTTGGTGGATCCAAAGCTTACGTTAAATATTGGCAACCAGTCTTTTATCAGTTGACAGATAAATTAAATGCGTAAAATTATTATTGGAAAAAATTCAAAGTTATTTAAAAATTACAGTGTTGAATTTACAGAACGCTTTGATTTTTTTTTAAGTCATACTGATATAGAAAGGTTTAAGTTTGAGAGTAATGATTGTGTCCTTCTATTATCTTATCCTAATTCAAAGCCACAGCTTGATATTATGAAAAATAGTTTGTTGAAATTGACACATAGTAAAGTAATTATCTTAAGCACTTGTGCAGTAATAGTAAGTAAACTAACTAACTGTTATTTCTATCCTAAGATTAAATTATTGCAGGAAAAATATGTAGCTGAAGTTTTAAATAACTTTTTAATATATAGAGTCGGTACAATTGTAAGAGAGCGTGATTACATTAAATACATTGGAACGTGCGTGCTAGACAGTAAAGTTTTTTTCAACGAGCTTGATTCTTTTATAAAATTTGATTTTGAGCATCGTATAATAACTTCAGTTAAAACGTTGGATTTTGAAGGTGGTACCATCGAAAAATTTATATATAAAAATTATTGTTTTTTAATTTCTACCCTTTCTTTTTGCCCATGCATTTTGCGACCCCTTGATTTAATTTTACGGATTTTTGGGAGATCTTGGTATGGTTATGGCGCTTTAACAAGAATTATGATGGAAAAGACTTCTAAGCATGATTTATGATTTAATTATTATTGGTACAGGACCTATTGCTCTAGGGTGCATTACATCAATTCCTGATAATTTAAAAGTAGCAGTTATAACTCATAAAAATGACAATGGTTATAAGTTTGATTCATTTGGCGATAAAACATATTCAGAAAGATATGGTGGAGGACTTGATTCATGGCACAGCGTACTTTCAAGCAAGCTGTTTTTAGAATATTTTCCAGATAAATTAAATTTTTATAAAAGTTTTTTCAATTTTTTTTATCCACAAAAAAATGTAGATAATAAAAATTTTAGACCTGAAAAAATTTTTGTTCCAAAGAAAAGAATTTCTACAACAACGCTAGATAAATTAGTATCACAAAAAAGAAATATTGAATTAATTTTTGATGAAATTTTAATAATCGATGAATCAAGAAATATTATATTAAAATCAAAAGAAAAAAAATATCTTACAAAAAAAGTTATTCTTGCAGCTGGTGCAATAGGTACTGGAAAAATTTTAAATAAAAGTTATTTAGCTAATTTAAATGCATACATAGGCAATCATATTAATGCCTATGGGGCATTTAATATACCTGTTGATAAAGATTTTATTCAGCCCAAATACAGCAAACATGGACATTTTAAAAATATTGAATTAGGTTCTATAAAAAACCATGACTATATGTCTTATCTAAGACCGTCACTTTTTGACTTTAAAGATCCATCGCAATTAGGTAAATTTAAAACGATTTATACAAGAACAAAAAAAGAAATTTATAGTACGATTATTAAGTCGCTTTCGCCTGGATTGTTAATTGAGGCTTTCTATAACCGTTATGGCTTATGGTTTTTTGCAAATAAGGCTAACAGCTATGTTCAGATTGAAGTGTCTGATGTCTATCAACTAGATGAAAATTTTAATGTTATGGTTGATAAATCAAAATTAAATTTTTTTATAAATGAGATAACAAAAAATTCTAAATTTAAAGATTTTAGTCTTGATACATTAGTTTCGGGTGTGCATTTTTATAGCACGGTAGAAAAAAATAATAATATTGGAAATTGTTGTTACGATAGTGACTGGGATAATAGAATTCTTGTTGCTGATAGTGCTAACATTGCAAAAATAGGTGGTGCCCATCATACTTTTTCGACAATGGCTATGGCATCACTAGCTGTACATGAGATTTACAAATCCTGATTATGATTTATACGTTGTTGGTTTAAGGAATAAATAATGAATAAAATCGCTCTGATTACAGGCATTACTGGACAAGATGGAGCATATCTTGCTGATTTTTTATTAGAAAAAGGTTATGAGGTTCATGGTCTCAGGAGGCGTGTTTCGTTATTTAATACTGATCGAATTGACCATTTAATTAATTCTGAATTATTTAATAAAAAATTTTTTTTACACTACGGTGATTTAACTGACTCATCATCAATAACGAATATTATCCAAAAAGTAAGGCCTGATGAAATTTATAATCTAGCTGCACAAAGTCATGTTGCTGTTAGTTTTGAGGAGCCAGAATACACGGCCAATTCAGATGGATTAGGAGTTTTAAGAATTTTAGAGTCAATTAGAATTCTTCATAAAGAAAAAAATATTGTATTCGAATATAGCAAGGAAAATAATTTTTTTTCAGATAATACGTTAATGGGTAATAACTTAAAATTAACTGAATTAGGCTGGAAACCAAAAAAAAATATTATTAATTCCCTTCGGCTAATTTTAGATGACTTGTTATGTTAAGTTTTTTTTATAATAAATTACATAATACTAGACCGCTTGTAATTTTAGCGTTTACACTTGTTTTACCAGTTTATAGCATTACGATTTTTGGTATGGCACCTATTATTCAGGGATTATCATATTCTATTTATTTATTATGCTTTTTATATACGTGGCTTTTAAATAAACAACTTTTTTTACCGAAAAAATTTATAATTTTTTGGTTTGTATTCTTGCTGACGTGGATACTACCGAATTTGTTCAATGCTAACTCCGGTCGACTAGAATCAGATCTTCTGAATTTAAATGTTTTGTATGTGCATGTGGTTTATCTTACAGCTTTATTATTTAGCTTCTTGTTTTATATGCAATCCGAATATTTTCTCAAATTCAAAAAATTTTATATAGCTTTAATGCTTTTGTTATTACCCCTATTAACTGCGCTTTTTTTAAAAACTATTTTTTTGGAATTTGAAAATCCAAAGATGCGATACTCACCATATGGAGCAACTCCTCACTGGATTGGCGAGCTTCTATTAGTCTTTGCTTTAGTTCTTTTTTATTTAAAAAATAATTTTTTAAAATTCATACTGTATTTTACGGTATTTTTTTATTTCCATTTACTTGAAGTGAGAGCTGGAATTATTGCTTTGGCTTTAGCGCTTGGTATTCTGTATAGCTCTCATATTTATACCTATTTAAAGCAAAAAAGTTTCCTTTTTCTTTCTATATTTTTTTTCTTACTTGCCTCTTTACTAATATTGTTTAAAAAATATTTATATATTGCCTTTGATTCAATATTCTATTTTTCAACTCCATCTCGATCTTTACCTGGTGGTATATCGGGAAGGTTTCATCAATGGCAAAATGCTATTGAGGTCATTAAGGAACATCCTGTTTCTGGAATTGGTTATTGGGTAAATCCCTTTCCCTACGAATATTATAATATTACGGTCGGCCACCCAACTCATAATGCTTGGTTACGAATCGCATCTGAAAATGGTTTTTGTTTAGCTTTAATTTGCATCAGTATAGTGTTGCTAGGACTTTACCTTGCATATAAAAAGAAATTATTTTTTGAGTTAGCTTGCCTTGTGAGCATTATTTTTTACCTTTCATTTACTACTCGACATCTGAGTATAAATATTATGAATGCATTTTTTTATTTTATTTTACTCAGAATCTATTTTTTTAAATCTAGCAAATAGTTAGTTGGTGCTAATTGTTTCCTTTTATTATTGGTTAATATATATTCTTAACGTGGTAGGTTTTATATTCAAGGAGATATATAACTTTATTTAGAAACTAATCTTTTTGTTTTTACCTCAAATCATATGAATAAAAAAAATATATAAATACTGAGAGTTGACTATTAATATTAATGCTTAAAAAGGTTTTCCAATGTTTTATGAATTCTTAGAACAAACAATAAGTCTACTAGGCAACCTATATTTTATATTAGGCGCTTGTTTTCTTTACTTGACATATTTTACTATCAATATGCTATGGAATAGCAACGTATCCATACTCTCAAGTGCTTCTAATTACGCAGGCAAGCAACGAGTCCACGACGGTGAGGTACCAAGGTTAGGTGGATTGGTTTTATTTGTATACTTCGCTATGCTCGCTTTTTTTTCAGGAACTATAAATTATCAAGAGGAACAGCAGCTAAGTATCATTTGCCTTGTTCCCATGATGATAGTAATAGTCAAGGAAGATTTGCTGCACAATGTCGATTATCGCTTACGTTTTTGTGCTTTAACTCTGTCTGTTATCCTATTACTTACCTTTGCGGTAGACAGCTTTCCAGTAGTAGAAAACCTTTACCTCATCACAAATCTATTTGAAATTCCTGCCTTTAATTTTATTTTTTATGCCCTTTGCCTGGTTGGCTTAGCAAATGGATTTAACTTTATTGACGGCATGAATGGCCTTTTAGCTTTTTATACATTGGGTGCTTTAGTTTGTTGCCTGCAATTGGCCTTTTTTGTGGGAGATCATCTCATGGCTCAGTTGATCGTTCTTTATCTCTTCGCAACAGTATGTTTTACTCTCCTTAATTTTCCCTTTGGCAAGGTCTTTATGGGTGATGCGGGCGCCTACATGATGGGACTGTTATTAGGGATATGGGTCATAAAATTTTTTGCTACGTATGATACGATCTCATCATGGAACGCAGGCTTGATTTTCTTCTACCCTATCATCGAGGTCACCTACTCATTTATACGCAAATTAATACAACACAAGTCACCGTTCGAACCGGATCGTGAGCACTTACACCTTAAAGTTTTTGATATCTTGAATACAGCTACAAAAAAGCCAAAGCTCTCGAACAACCTAACTACTGTCTTCGTGTCTCTATTTTGGATGGCACCGCCGCTGCTTTTACCTTTCGTGTATGATCAACAATTGCTAGTTTTTCTAGCATTGACACTATTAACTATCACCTACCTGACTATCAATTTTGTCGTTCCAGAAAAAACTGCTTACACATAAACTTAAATAGCAGAAAAAATCATCAGCGGGACTGTTAGCGTAACGAGCATATCTACGCAAAAGAAATATTAAAAGGCAGCCGCGAACGTTTGCTGAATGACCCCAGTATTTTATGCCACCAAATCCTCTA
>Ga0181601_10005748_pt1 | contig 10296 bp, 5 predicted proteins | sample 041ome_8_FD_133020 | JGI IMG/M metagenome (GOLD analysis project Ga0181601, IMG submission 133020) | Coastal salt marsh microbial communities from the Groves Creek Marsh, Skidaway Island, Georgia - 041407BS metaG (megahit assembly) | ecosystem: Environmental > Aquatic > Marine > Intertidal zone... | reverse complement strand
CGGGATTGGCGCGCCGCGCGAACGACGCCGAAAAGCTTCCCGTCGAACGCGTCTCACCCGCGGCGCGGCGCCCCGGGTTGCCGCCTCGCCCCCGCTCAGCCTCAGCCTTGGCTCGGCGCTCCATGCGGAGCAGAGCGTTGACGCGCCTCTGCGAGGGGGACGCGCCGCTCGCGATCGCGTCGTCCAAAGCCATGGACTCCAAACGCACCAGGTCCACCAGTCTACGGCCCTCGGGCGTCGCCGCCGCCGCGCGAATCGATCGGTTCGTCGCGACGTCGTCTCGTCCCGCTCCGGCGTCGGAGTCGAACGCCCCGCCTTCGTCGTCTTCGTGTAAGTCGAAGTCGTCCACGATGGACTCGTCGTCCGCATCGTTCGAGGGGCTCGCCTCGCGGGACGTCCCCGCGACGTCGCCCGTCGCGTCGCGCGCGTCATCGTCAGAGTCCGAACCCGAGTCCCCGCCAGCCTCGCGGTGCTGCGCCTCGAGGTGCCTGCTGTGCTCGCGCAGGCGCTCGCGCATCAGGCGCGCGAGCAGGGGGTGCGGGCGCGTGCTCTTGGTGGTGTGCGCGGTGCCCACGCGGACGGGGCTGCGGGGGAGGATGCGCGAGGGGGGGTCAGCCAGACGGCGATTGGCGCGGAATTTCACAACGACGCGAGTCGTTCGGCTACGTGCGAATTGAGATTCGCGCGCGCGCTCGATCGGCGTGCGTGTGCGTACCTGCCGGTCCCGACCGTCATCGTGGCGGGTCACGTCAAGGCGGTGGGCCCGTGGGGTGGCGAGCGCGCGATCGGACGCGCGGCCGGTGCGCCTCCTCCGCGGAACGCGCGCGCGGCGGTGTGGCGGGCGTGATCGGTAATTTTGCCACCCCAAAAACAGCATTCCAAAACGAAAACCTCGGCGCGCGCGAGCCGACGACGCATTGGTTTCCAAATCGTTGTGCGGAAACGCTTCCACGTGTCGCATCTCGTTTACTTTTACATCGCGTCGCCCGCCGCGATGGCGTGTCGCGCTCGTCTCGCGCCGGCGGTGCCCGCGGCGCTCGCGCGCGATGCCGAGCCGCGTCGCCGGCTCGGTGCGGACGCGGCGGCGACGCGACGCGCGGCGCCCCGCGCGTCCTCGCCGTCCGGCGGGGCGCCCGCGTCTGCCTCGCCTCCGACGCCTCCGACGCCATCGCAGGTGCGTCGTCGCGGCGCGCTGCTCGGCGCCGCGCTGTCCCTCGGGCTGGGCGCGCCGACGGCCGCGCGATCGCCCGCGCGCGCCGCGGCCACGCCCATCACGGACGAGGCGTTCGCCGAGCTGGAGATGCGCGCGCGGACGGCGTACCGCGCCAAGCGGCTTGACGAGGCGTACGCGTTGCTCACCGAGCTGCACGAGCTCGAGCCGGAGGTCGGCCAGTGGCTCGAACGCCGCGCGCAGTGTCTCGTGGACTTGAAACGGTTCTCCGACGCGATACGCGACTTCGACGCCGCCGTGAATCTGTACGAACCGGAATACAAAAGCCTGGGCTTACTGTCGAACCGCGCTTTGGCGTACGAGGGCTTGAGCGATTGGAACGGCGCGCTGAGGGATTACGACGAGGTCGTGCGGTTATCGAACGCCGTCGATCGCGCGCCGCCCTACGTGTTGAACAGCCGCGGGAACGTGCTTTGTAGCCTCGGCAGGTACGAAGAAGCGTTGGAGTCGTACCGCCTCGCGACCGAGACGTTCCAGAAATCCAGAAACCTCTCCGGTGCCATCTACGCGCGCTCCAACGCCGCGCTGATGCTCGCCGAGCTCGGGAGGGAAGACGAAGCCATCGCCGAGTTTGAAGCTGTCGCGAGACGCGCGGCGGGATCCATCGACGCGCGCGCCGCGCTGGCGGCGATGCGGTGGAGCCGCGGGGAAGTCGAAGAGGCGGAGACGACGTGGAACTGGGCGTGCGAGAAGATCAACTCCGGGGTTTTGACGGAGGGCGGGCCCGCGCTGGACGGGTGCGCGCTGTACCGCGACGAGGACTGGCTGCGCCGTATACGGCGGTGGCCGCCGAGCATGGTGGACAAACAGATGCGATTCGTGAGATTGCGGTGAGAGCGCGTCGTCGTCGCGCTCGACGAACGCGCGATTAAAACGACGCCGACGTGTGCGTATTAGGAGTAGAGTTTTCATGACACATTTACCGCATCTGCTTTTCGCAGGTATCCGCGTGACGACATCTACAGCATCCCCGCGGCTTTCGCCTTTTCCAGCTCGTTGCGTTTCTGACGTTTCTTGAGGTTTTTTTTGGCGTTTTTGCCCGTCCCCGGTTTGATCGTCGCCGCCGGCGTTTGATCGTCGACGCTCAATCGGTCGTCCGCCTTGCGTTTCTTGTCCATGTCTCCGTCGTCTTTTCGTTTCGCCTCTTTCCCGTCTGCGTCGCCATCAGCCGCGCTCGTGCCATTCGAAATTGCCTTCTTCTTGCCCTTCTTGTCGATGTTGTACTTGCCCCACGCGCGCGCGCCGTACGACGCCTTGCGGTCCGCCGCCGCCGCCGCCGCAGCCGCCTCCGGGTCGGCGTCGTCGACACCGCCGCCGTCGCCTTCCTTTTTCCCCTTCCCCTTCCTCTCCCGCGCGGTCATCTTCTTCCCGTCTTTTCTCCCGCCCGTTCTCTTGCCTCCCCTCTTCGCCGCCTCCGTTAAGAACTCGCGCGCCATGCGCTGCGACCGCATCTTCTCCTTGGGCGCCGTCGCGTTATCGGCGTCGTGCCTGTACGGCGCGAGTTTCTTCAACGGCACGATTTGAGTGAGCTGCTTGTCGGACATGGAAAGAATCTCCTTCGTGGTCAAGCCGTACATCGAGGGCGCGACTTCCTTGTACTTGAACCGACAAGGCACGTCGTCGATGAAGTCCTCCGCGTCTAACGCGTAGTACTCGTCCATCTTCGCCAACAGTTCCTTCTTCCAACGCTTCGCCGCGCGTTTACTGAATTTGTTCCCCGTTTGCGAATCGGGTTCAGACCCGGCGCGCGCGGAGGTGACGCCGTTCGCGTTAGTCTCGCCCTTCGCCGGAATATCGTCGTCGTCTTCGTCCTCGGCACCGGCGTCGTACACGCCACCGTCGTCGTCGTCATCGTCGTCGTCGTCGTCGTCGTCATCGTCGATGTCATCCCCTTCGTCGCCTTCGAAGGTTCCGTTCGCCGATCGCGCGAGCATCGCTTCGCGCACTTTTTTGAACTTCTCGCTCTCGTCGGCGGCGCCGCCCTCCGTCTCCGTCGCGGCGCCGAGGAGCGCGTTTACCTCCTCGTCCAGATCGCCAAACTCGGGTTTCACGAGCTCCTCGCCCTCCTCGTCAACCAACACGCCTTCGTAGTACTGCTCGCCGTACATCGCCGCCATGGCGGCGTCGTGCTTCTCCGGGTCGAACTCGGAGTTCAGGTCCGCCGCCGCGACGGCTTCGGCGCCGGCGAGGCCGCCGACGGCGGCAATCTGCGCCATCTTCGCGCGAATCTCCTCGCGCTTCAGGTTCTTCAGACGCCGAACTTCCGCGCGGAGCCGCTCTTTCTCGCTCAGCTTACGCTCGTTCCTCGCGAGGCGCGCGTCTCGTCTGCTCGTTTTCTCCTTGCGCACCGTGCCTTCGATGGTTCGCGCGTGGCTCTGAATCACGCCGCCGTCGGGCTCTTCGAACCGGAAGTTGTACTTCTGTTCGAAACGCTCAGCCTCTTCGAACGCGCGCGCGTCCTCTTCCGAGTCCCCATCCTCGGACCCCGAACCGTCTCTCGCGTGCGATCGATCGTCCTTGCGGTTCCTGCCGTACGTGAACCCCGACTTGCCGTCCTCGCCGCCGTCCTCGGGGTCGCGCCACTTCTCGTTCAACAGGAAATCCCGGAGAAACGCCTCGTTTTTGTCCTCCTCGCCCTCCGCGCCGTCGGCTCGGAAAAACGCGCCGAGCTTGGTTTTCGCGAGGGTCGCCGCGCGCTTCTTCTCGTCCTCCTCCTCGGCGTCCCCGTCCGAGTCCGCGAAACCCGAGATGGCGCGACGCTTGACGCGTAACCCGTCCGAGTCCGAGTCCGAGTCCGACTCAGATCCAGATGACGCTCGCTCGGCGGACGCGGAGGCTTTTTTCCCGTCCAACCCCGCCGCCGTCTTGAACGCGTTCTTCAGATCCTCCTGCTCCTCGACGTAGGATCGCCCGGAGGCCTGAACTCGCCGCGCCTCCGCCTCGGCGTCCTCGCGCTCGTACGCCTCCGCGCCGCCCTCGAGCAACTGACGCGCGGTGACCTCGCGTAACGTCTCTTTCTTCGGCCCTCGCTTTTTCTTTTTCTTTTCTTTCGCGTCGTCGTCGTCGTCGTCGTCGCTCGAGAAGAGCTCGGCGTCCTCGCGGTAGATGGCCGGGGCCTTTTGCTTGATCTTCAGCAGCGCCTCCGCGAACTGCGCGTCGAACTTCACAGGGACGTCCCCCTCGTCGGACTCGGACGAGGACGTCTCGGAGTCGCTCTCGGAGTCGCCGACGTCCCCGGGGCGAAGGATGTACTCGCGTTTCACCTTCTCCTGCAGCCGATGCGTCTCCTCCCGTCGCTTGTTGTGCTCGAAGCGCTCGGCGAACTTCTTGTTGATGGTCAGCACGTCGCCGGCTTTGCCCGCGACGTTCGAGGGCGCCTTCGAAGCGCGACGCTTCGCGGTGTCGTCGGAGCCGCTGGAAGAGCCGGAGGTGTCCGACCCCGAGTCCGAGCCCGACTCGTCGTCGCTGAACATGGCCTTCGCGGCGGCGGCGGGGGGCGACATCGCGAACCCAGACGAGGGCGAGACCCGCCACCGACCGAACGCGCGCGCGCGAATCTCCCCGCCCCGCGCCGAGCTCTCTCGCGGACCGACCGCGAACGAACGAGCGAGGTCCGCGCGCGAGCGAGTGCGTCGGACCCCGGGCCGCCGCCGCCTGGAAGGAGCGTCGTGGTTTTCGTCGTCGTTCGGAAAAGTTTCGGCGGCGGCGGCCCGTTTCCGAGACGGCGACTGATGGATTTCCGGCGCGTGCGCGTCGCGGCGAGCGGACGTCGTCACAGGCTCGCGCGCGGGGGTCTCTTCTTTCGGCTCGGAGAAGACGACGCCGCGCCGTCGACCATGGGCCTCTACTCCAAGGGCACGCGCTCTAAGGGCGTCACGAAGACGTTTCAGAAGCAGGGGCAGGCCAACACCGTGCAGCGCAGCAAGCACGAGAAGCGCGACGCGTTCCTCGCGAAGGAGGCGTTCATGAAGGAGGCGATGGCGAAGCACCTCGCGGCGGCGACCGCGGCGATCGCGGAGGCCACCGCAGACGGCTCGGCCGGGGCGGCGCGCGGCGGCGTGGCCGGGCGCCCCGACGCGGCCGCCGGGTCTGGCGCCCCGACCGTCTCCCCCGAAGCCGCCGCCGCCGCGACGCGGCCGACATCGAAAGACGCCAAGCCGAAGCTCCGCGCGAAGATGGCCACCGTGCCCGGCATGGCGATGCCCGGCTCGATGCGGTGGGAGGGTAAGAGGAAAACGGGCGAGTCTCGTCTCGCGCGGGTCGACGACGACGAACACGCCGCGAAGCGCGAGAAGAGAGGGGATACCGATGCGCACGAAAAAACCAAGATCGGGCACCTCATGAAACCGCTTCGCGGCGACGAGATTGATTTCGCCACCACCGTGGACACAAACGTGAAGCTTCCCAAGTACGCGCGCGGGAAGCAGACGGTGGTGAAGAAGCGCAAGAAGAACAAACGGCGAAACGCGCGGCTGAAACACTGCGGAGAGTAGTTATATAGGAGTAGTCGTGAGAGGAGCTACATAGTTCTTCGTGTGTTGTAACGCTTAGTATATCAACGCTGTAGTCGCTAATAAGCTAATAAGCCTCGTTAGTCTAACTTCTAGTGTCTTTTGCGTCGTTCGACGTCGGCGCCCTCGTCGAACGCGTTCGTACCCAACATCACTTTCGCGTCGAGCGCCTTCTCGGCGCGTTTGACACGCCGCGTCTCGTACGCCGCCCACCCGTCCACCTCACGCAGCGTCTCCATCTCCACCGCGCACCCGTGAAGCGTGAGGCGGTCGAGCGCGAGCGCGTCGCGCAGGAATGAAGAAGGCACGCCCTCGACGTTTAATCGTTTGTTCCCATCCAAATTTAGCGTCGTCAGACGCGGCGCCATAGAGAGCGCGACGGGAATCGCGGTTATTTCGTTACGCGACGCGTCTATTCGTTCTAGACGTTTACACGTTCCCAAACGCGGCGGAATGCGCGTCACGCGGTTTCGAGCGAAAGACAGGCTCTCGAGTAAGGGGAAGTAAGGAGAAGTGTTGTTTCTTCCGTTTTTTTTTGCGTTTTCGTCGTCGGCGTCTTCGTCGGGGTCTTCGGAAGGAGACGGAAGCGAATCGATTCGGTTCCCGTCCAACGCGAGCGTCGTCAGCCTCGGCATATTAATCGCGAGTGAGTTAGGCAACGCGCCTGTGATTTTGTTCTCGTCCAGAAGAAGGTGGTGCAAATTCTTGAGCGAAGTCAGAGCTTCCCAGTCCACCGTCTCGAGCGTAAGCGCGTTTCCGCTCAAAACGAGTTTCGTGCAATTTGTCCACTCGGCGATTTGATTGGGAAGCTTCGCGACGCGATTGGCGGAGGCGTCGACGACGCGCGCTTTTGGTCCGATCGCGAACGCCTCGCTCGGAATCGCTTCCAAGCCCAGGTCGCGCATGCCCACGATCCCGGTGGATCGCCAATTGGAGACGCGCGACGACACGGTGGCTTCCAGAGACCGCGTTTTGGTGGACGCGTCGTCAATCGATGCGTCACGGCGCATCGTCATCTTTGCCGTCGTCATCGCTTCCAACTTCGCCTTGCGGCTCGCGGCGAGCGCCTGCTGCCCCGCGGTGGGGGGAGGCGGCGGCGCGCCGCCCCCCCCCGCGCTCGCGAGCAGCATGACGGTCGTCTTGCCGTTCTTGAACGCGCACTGCGCGTCCACCGTCTCCGTCGCGACCAGCTGCTTTCCCTTGCACAGCAGCTTCTGGTGTTTCCGCATCACCCCCGTCTCGGTTTCGATCTGATCCATAAGCCACGCCACGGTCGCCGCTCCCTCCACGACGATATCCACCTTGCGCTTGCCGTGCTTCACCTCCACGACGCGATGTGGAGACGGCGCGGCATCGGGTGCCGACGCCATGCCCCCCGCGCGCGGGCGCGCCGCGGTGTGACGTCCACCGGCGTTTTCACAATCTCGCGAGACATCCATCTCGCGCGCATATCCGGATATTACCACGGGACGATCTAATCGCGCCGACGCGCGCGTCTGGCCGCGACGTCACGACACAGCTATCTATGATCAGCTCCCTTACATAAAAAAGCGATACCACGCCTCCGTTCAGGATCGAACCTCCACGTCCAACGCGCTCGCGACCTATTATCAGACTATTATCAGACTCTCGAGACTCTTATCAGACTCTCGAGACTATCGACTATGAACCGCGTTCCAAAACGCATCGCGCGCAGTCGCACCGAAACGCAAACGCTTTTTGTAGCCGCGCGTTCCGCGTCGCGCAATCCAGCGACACGTCCACGTACGGAATCGTGAGCTCCTCCCCTTTCGCGATAAAACGCGTGGTCTCCACGACGACGCACGCGAAGGCATCGAACCTCTGCGCGCAGTTTGGCTCGCAGCTGTGGTTGAAACGAGAACAACTGGGAAACACGCCGACGCCCGACGGCGCGTGTTTCCCGAAACCGAGTCGCGCGTTTTTTTTTTGGTTCTTCTCTTCGTCGTCGTCGTCTTTTCTGTCTCCCGCCGCGTCCGCCTCCACAGCCTCTTCTGCGCTCGTGATCTCGAACCCGTTGAGCTGCAGCTTCCCGAGCAGACGCGCGTAGGTCTCCTCGCTCGTCCGGCACGCCGCGGCGACGAGAAACTTGCACTGCTTCGCCACCTCTTTCAACGTCGCGACGGCGTTGTCGTCTAGCTCGCCGTCGTCGTCGCCGTCGAAGCCGCTCATCAAAGAGTCGAGCGCGTCGAGATCATCCACCGCGACGTCCGAGTCCTCGGCTGCGGCTGTGATGAACGGGTCGTTCTCCGGGTCCCTCTCGGTCGCGAACGACTCTTCTTCGCTCGAGGCGCCCGACGCGGCGTCGTCGAACGAGAGTCTTCGTCGAGACAACACGCGGAGCAACAGTCGTAGGTCGTCGTGATGGAGCGTTAGCCCCCGCTCGTTCCGCGCGAGCCTCGCGAGGGCGTGGCACTCGTACGCGTGCGCGCGCCCGGCGAGGGACGACGCGCACAGAGCGCAGTGCCTCGCCACGCCGCACCGCGAGCACCGGCGCGAGGCGTCGCACGGCTGCAAGCACCCGCTGCACAGCGTGTTTAGAAACCGTCCGTAAGGCACCGCCGCGAAGGGCGCGACGCGTAGGATGCGGCGATTCGGGGGAAGGTTTCCGGCCGCAACAAGAGCCTCGCCCTTACCAGGGATGTGCGTGGGGGTCACGCAGCTCCACGGGTTTGTGTCGTCCACGGCGGTGTCAGACATCGCGACGGTCGCGCCGCGCGACGTGGCGCGCGCCACTGAGGCTCGCGACGAACACGGACGACGAGCGCGGGATGGAATCTGTTCGGTGTCTTGTTACAGTCGTGGCTTTTTCAATCCTCCTTCTCGCGGCGTATTATAAGCTTATACCGAAAAAGACGTTCTTCGCCGTCGGCGCGCGAAGAACGCGCCGTCACGGCGTGAACGTGGGCGCCTGTTTCCCCGACGCGGCTTCCCAGATGACCCGCCCCGGCGTGTCCAAAAACGGGTCCTCCGAACGTTTCACAAGAAGCCAGTCGATGCCGTCCTCCACGCCCGCGCGGCACGCCGCGTACGTCTCGTCCACCAAACGCGCTTCCGCGGCTTCGTCGAGTTTCTTCTTCTCCGAAAAAAGCTCCGCCGTATAAATCGGTTTCCCGAACTTGAAGTAGTACCGCTCCGGCACGCGCGGCACGATGAGCGGCTGCACGAACGCCTCTTCCGCTTGCCCGTCCCGCGTCACGCGCGTGTCCACCGCGCGCGCGCTCGGGACGTCGCGCGCGCGCGCCATCAGAGCGTCGCCGACGCCGAAGGGAAGCTTTGAGACGTCGTCCGCGTCGGCGACGACGTCGAAGCCGTCCTCGGCGCCGACGGCGGCGAACGGGACGATCACCGCGCCGTGTCTCGCCGCCATGCGCACGAACTCGGGCTTGGACGGCCAAAACAAAGCGTATTTCTCTCCTTTGCGCTTGAACGCCTCGCGCACGCCGCCGGGGAACAACAAAACGCACTCGCCGGCGGCGAGAAGCTTGTACAGGTTCTTACCGGAGACGGGAACGGCGCCGAAGCGCGAAAACTGGCTCAGACCGGCTCCGGCTCCGCCGTCAGTGTCGGCGGAAGACGTCTCAGCGGCGTCTCGCGCGGACGCCGCGACCGCGTCCGCCATGCCGCGCACTTGTGTGAGGAGCTCGAGCGCGCCGGGCGGGGGAGGTAAGCCGAAGGGCATCTCGAGGGAACCGTCCGCGTCTTCTTTTTTTTTCTCGTCCTTCGCGGCGGCGCGGCGGCTCGCGCCCCCTCCGAACCCGCCCCCCCCCGCGACCACGGGGTGCGCGAGCCCCCTCGGCAACACTCCGCGTTCTTTAATAAACGCCTCGATGATGAACCCGAGGTCGGGCGCGATCGTCTGGTGGTTCCCGACGAGCAGAACCGGTCGCCCCTCTTCGAAGGGCACCGCGGACAAACCGGGAACGACGGATCCGTCGTCCCGAGTGCTGAAAAAAACGGGCGAGACGACCGATCGCAAGCCGTTCAAGCCCTCGAACGCGACTCGCAGTTCCTTCGTCGACGGAGGGACGAATTTGGGGTCTTTTGACAGCGGGTCCGGGTCCGTCGCTCGGCGAGGCGCGAAACCGTTCTCGCGCAAAATGTTTACCAGATCCACGCCGGCTTCCTGCAACGCCGCGTGCGACGCGCCTTCCAGCGTCTCCACGACGCAATAACCGCGAGGCAAACGTCGCTTCAGGCGTGTTCCCTCGTCCGCCGAGGGGATGAGCGCGTCCGCGTCGGAGACGATCGCCAACACGCGAGGAGGCTTGGGTTTACGGTCACCGCGCGGAGACTTCGCGGACGGAGGTTCCGGTCCCGACGAAGACGAAGGATCCGGAGACGCTCCGAGCCTCTCCAGCGCGCCGGGCGCGTTCACGGACGCGCACCCCTCGGCGAGCACGTTCAGCCTGTGCGCGAGTGTGTCCCGCGGGAGGATACTGTAGAGCTGGCCGAGTGCGGGGAACAGTCGCGCCAGCTCCTCGGCGGCGGCGGCGAGACCGGCGGGGGAGGCGAGCGCGTCGGCGCCGGCGCCGG
>Ga0181601_10005747_pt1 | contig 10297 bp, 8 predicted proteins | sample 041ome_8_FD_133020 | JGI IMG/M metagenome (GOLD analysis project Ga0181601, IMG submission 133020) | Coastal salt marsh microbial communities from the Groves Creek Marsh, Skidaway Island, Georgia - 041407BS metaG (megahit assembly) | ecosystem: Environmental > Aquatic > Marine > Intertidal zone... | reverse complement strand
TTCGTCGTAGAATATTTCCAGGGCGTAATATCCAGCAATAACGAGAAAGCCATCGGTCATATTACTTGCCTGAGCGTCCGTGAGAGAAAATACCGGAATTCCATCGCTTTCAGGGTCAGTACCTGGGTCGGTAACTTCATGACTCACTGGTTCCGAAATAATAAATTCGCTGAGCATACTTGAATGAATCGTACAAAAATAAGCCAGAGTACCATCAAAATTAGGAGGTATGGTTACACTGATGCTTTGATTGTTAGCCGCAGAGTTTTGGTCAAGAGGCCCTCCTGTTGCATGCTCTGAGGATATGTTATGGGACGAGCCAATATTAAATGGATGGGAAGAAGAAAGACTTGCGCCTTTGAAAGTGTAGGTGTTTCCTTTGCGAAGAGCGTAGCTTTCGAAATCAACGGTTGAGCCGTTTTGCTCGAATGAAAAATCGTAAAAAGGGGATGTAAGTTGGCCCCCGGACACAATAAAGACTGTGTTATTTCCATCATTTACACTAGAACTACCACCATCTCCACCGCTACCACTTACTAATGACGCCCCGGCAGCAGCTGGGTCGAAGTTGACTGGCCAAACTGTAGAATTATCATAGGTTGCCCCAGTCAATGTTGCAGAAGAAAGATCGGATGCTGATAAGTTTACACTTGTTAGGTTTACTCCCTGCAAATCAATATTTCCTGATATAGTAAGCACGGCATTGGTGCCTGCAAAATTAACAGCCATTTGCTGGCCAGAAAGTGAGTCGTACTCAGAAAATATGGTGCCAGGTCCAAAAGTGGCGGTTGAGAGATCAGAATTTTGGAAGGATACGGAGGCGAGGTTTACGCCGGTGAAGTCAATGGCCCCGCTAATGTCTTGAAGGACGGCATTGGTGCCCGCAAAATTAACAGCCATTTGCTGACCAGAAAGTGAGTCGTACTCAGAAAATATGGTGCCAGGTCCAAAAGTGGCGGTTGAGAGATCAGAATTTTGGAAAGATACGGAGGCGAGGTTTACGCCGGTGAAGTCAATGGCCCCGCTAATGTCTTGAAGGACGGCATTGGTGCCGGAAAGATTGACGCCGGAACCGCCTGAAGAAAATATAGTGGTGCTGTCAAATTGAGCCGATGATAAATCAGTCCCGGATAAATCTTGGGTTGATATATCCTGCCCACGGTAGTCCTGTCCAAAAGTTTTCGAAGAAAATACACAAGAAATTGTTATGAAGGTAGCAAGAGGTAAACTTAAGTAAGTTTTCATAGGAAGGTAATTCTGGGATTTAGACTATGGAATATTAGCATTTAAGCTCTTTTTAATACAACTATTTAAATTGAAGGGATAAAGTTTATTTTAAATTAAAAACTTTTGATCACCTAATAGACACCGGAATCATCTCAATTTTAATCCTTTAGCATTCATTCTATCTGCTTGCGATCTGCAATTTTGCTTAAATACTACCAAGAATGAATTTACACCGCACAGTTAAGTTAACCTTGTTTGCTTCCTTATTCTTGCTTCGAGGTTTTTTTCTTTCGGCTCAAAACCTGGAAATGTGGATCAGTTCTTTTCAAGACCAAGTCTATTATGAGAAAATGGCAGAGCTTTATAACGCTGAAACCAATGGTAAATTAAATTTAGTTGTAAAGGCCTACGGTTTTCGGGAAATGCCGGATAAGCTGGGAGTTGCCTTGAGAAGCGGGGAGGGGATGCCTGACCTTGTGCAGTTGGACGAGACTTTTTTTGGTGTTTTTCTAAACGGCCCAAGTCCTTTCATGGATTTGACCAAGTTAGCTGTGAAATCCAGGCTTGATAAGGACCTTCACCCTCGTCGTTTGGAGGTTTTTACCTACGAAGAAAAATTACTTGGCCTTCCGCAATCATTGAGTGCCATGATGCTGTATTATCGGAAAGATTTATTTGAGGAATACGGGATAAAGCCCAGTGACCTAAAAACATGGAAGGATTTTCGTGAGGTAGGAGAAGGGCTAATGGAGGATCATGCCCAGCGCTTTTTAGCTCTGGATGGCACCCTTTTTGATGTTTTTCTTCGTCAAAGGGGAAGCGATTTGTTTTCCAAGGATGGTAAGTTTTTACCGGATGAAAAAATTGCCTTGGATATTCTGTCTGAATTCGCAGAGATGTCTGAGGCACAAATTACCGTAATGCCAGACCGTGGTTCGGTGTTTGACCCAGTTTTTTTTAGCGGAGACCTTGAAACCGGTGAGGTGCTGTGTGTAGCAGGTGCCGATTGGTACGGATTGGACCTTTTTCAACAATTTGCCCCTGGTATGGAAGGAATATGGGGAATGATGCCTTTACCCGCTTGGGTAGATGAAAACGGTGAAGTCGGTCCTCGTACTGCAACCTTTGCTGGTCAGGGCTTGATGATTTTGGAAGCAAGTAAGAAGAAAAAGGATGCGTGGAAGTTCATCGAATTTGTAATGAAGAACAAGGAATCAAATGCAGAGCGTTTTTTACAAGGCAACAGTTTTCCTGCTTACAAACCTGCCTGGAAGGACCAAAGATTGCTTGCAGAACATAAATATTTTGGCCAGTCAATGGGGGAGCTGTTGGTTGAGCTGGCTGGTGAAATTCCCCCCGTGGTGGTCGACCCCCGCCGTCCCCAAGCCATTTTTTTAATGCAGGAAAATTACTTTGGCTCGGTGATGTTTGGCACCCTCACCCCTGAAGATGCTTTAAAACAGTATCGGAATGCCATGACGAAATCTTGGGGACAAAATTAGGTTTTGTGTCCATGCCTCGTACACTTCTTACAAGGGATCGATTTTCACTGTTCTTTTTATTAGGCCCTTTTCTTGGTTTATGGACAGCTTTTTGGCTTATTCCATCTATTCTTGGCCTTGATTTATCTTTTCGGTCTTCAGGCTTTTCCTCAGGTGAAGTGGGAGCCGTTTTAAATGGCGAGATTGCCGCAAAAAGTGATTCCTTTGTGGGCCTTGAAAATTACAGAAAGGTCCTTCATGACCCACGGTTTTGGAAGTCAATTTCCAACTCTTTTTTCTATGTGACAGGTTCGTTAATGGTTATCCTGCCCCTATCTTTTGTTCTAGCCTTAAATCTCCTCTCCCTTAACCAAAAAATCAGGCCAGTGTTTGCCTTTTGCCTGATTATACCCGGTTTGGCCATGCCAGGTGTTCTTTCTACCCTCTTTTATTTATTTTTCCATGGCAGGGAAGGGGCCCTCAATCAATATTTGATTCTACCTTTAGGGTTAAATCCTATCAATTGGATGATGGACCCGAGTTTTATTTTACCATCAATGGTTTTACAATCAGTGTGGCGATGGACTGGAGTGGTTACCCTTTTTTTACTTTCTGGCTTGGAGGGAATACCCAAGTGGCAACTTGAGTCTGCCAGGATCGAAGGCTTAGGCCTGTGGGAACGCTGCCGTTTTGTGTGGCTTCCCGGTGTTCGGAATTTGATGCTTTTTTCTGCCGTATTTCTAACAGTTGAGGGTTTTGCCTCTTTTTCTGGGGCTTATTCCATATTGGGAGGGTCCGGAGGTATTATGGACTCTGGCCTTTTGTTTGTTACTTATTTGTATCAGGTAGCGTTTCCGGGGGGGAGTGGGAGTTTTGATTTCCCTGCCGCATCCGCGATGAGTTTTTTAGTGGTACCCGTGATTGCCTTATTTTTATTTTGGGTTTTGAGAATGCGTTCCATGTCGAAAGTGTCATGACAAGAGCATTTTCATGGGTTTTTCTTTCCGTTGCCGTCCTGTTTTCGACTTATCCCTTCTTTTGGATGTTTCTGTCTTCGTTCAAGACAAACCAGGAAATTTATCAACCAGCCTTACTTTTTCCTTCGCAATACAACTGGCAGGCTTATTTTGATCTATTCAGTTCAAAATACATTCCATTTTTTTCTATTTTTTTTAATTCCTTTGGCTTGGCTATTTCCCAGGCTACAGTGGCCACCTTGGTATCGGCTGGTGTGGGTTTTGCCTTGTCCAAGTGTTCCTTTCGGGGCAGTGGGGCTTTGTTAAGCCTTGTTATTTTTATTGTTCTTATTCCGAAGCAAACCTTGGCGATCCCAACTTTTGAGTGGATGAGTTGGTTAGGCTGGAGAGGTAGTTTATTTTCTCTGCTTTTATCCGGAGCTGTTACCGGACTTGGTGTTTTATTTTTCTTCCAGGTTTTTCGCTTTTTACCCAGTGAATGGGTGGATTTGGCAAGAATTGAAGGGCTTAATCGATTTCAGACCTACCTTCGTTTATTGCCATTGGTCTCTCCGGGTTTGGTCACCTTTTTTGTTTTGCATTTTGTTTTATCTTTTCATGACCATCTCCTTCCTCTCTTGCTCTTAAGTGATGAAAATATGACTCTTCCCCTTGCCTTATCGAAATTAAAAGACAGCAGTCACCGCATACCTGAGTCTGTGGGGATGGCCGCATCCACTTTGGCAACTCTACCAATGATTGTCATCTTTATCCTGGCTTTCAGCCGCCTCCGCACCGCCTTACGAGAAGTAAGTTTAAGTTAGGATGGTAGGGGGATTCGTTCTCCGCTTTTGGTATTGAACCAAATAACTTTAGCCCAATTCAATGTGCCAACAATAGTGTCTTCAGTAATCGGGATCTGTTGGCCTGCTCGAACAGAAAGCTTTGATTCCCCTGAGCTGGCATGAACGATTTTGGCATCTCCGAGGTCGTCTACAGCCTCAATGTGGAGTTTCAATTGTTCGCGGGTGGAAGAAGTCTTGTCTGATGATAGTTTTATATCTTCTGCATGTATCCCCATGGTTACATCGCCCGGGGAAGCAACCGATATATGCTCGGGAATGTCTAGGGAAAAACCATGGCCATTGAAGGCCCAGCGGTTCTGGGATGTTTCGACTATTTCCCCTTTCAGTAAATTAATGGGTGGAGAGCCAAAAAATCCTGCTACGAACAAGTTGGCAGGTTCATGGTAAATTTCTTGGGGGGTGGCTATCTGCTCAATTCGGCCTTCCTTCATGACACAAATTCGATTACCGAGGGACATGGCTTCGGTTTGGTCATGAGTAACGAAAAGGGTAGTTTTGGCGTACTCTTTGTGAAGAAGCTTTAATTCTTTTCTCATGGCAGCCCGAAGATGGGCATCCAGGTTGCTCAAGGGCTCGTCCAGTAAATGAATCTCTGGGTTTTTAGCAAGAAGTCGACCAAGAGCCACTCGTTGTCGCTGTCCACCCGATAATTGGCTCGGTTTTCTTTGGAGCAGATGATGGATTTCAAGCCTTTGGGCAACCGGCTCTATGCGTCTCCTGATTTCTTCTTTTGGCATTTTTTGTGCCTTGAGGCCAAAAGCCATATTTTCAAATGCTGATAGGTGGGGAAATAATGCATAATTTTGAAAAACCATTCCCAGGTTTCGGTCTTTCGGTTCCAAGTGATTTATACTTTTCCCATTGATCAAAATTTCTCCACTTGAGGGTGATTCAAGCCCCGCCAAAGTTCTCAGCAAAGTTGTCTTCCCGCAACCTGAAGGACCGATAATAGTTATGAATTCTCCCTTTTGGACAGAGAGTGAGAGGTTGTCCAAGGCACGAAATCCATTGTCGAAGGTTTTCGATAGGTTTCTGAATTGGATTTCTGGCATGAGGATTATGTAATGAACTATTTGTGAGGAATGGTAAAGCAAAGAGGCGGTGCTAAATCGCTTGAGACTCTTCCATGTATCTATAACCTTACAAATCATGCGTTCTTCTTCCCTCTTGCTCTGTCAAATTGTCTGCCTTTGCTATTTTCTGGCTGGTTGCAAACAAACGAGGGAAGATAACAATGATTCCAAGGAATCAGCATCCACGAAAAATATGGATGAATTGGTTGCCGGTTGTGTTGTCTGCCATGGCGTACAGGAGGCACAGAGAGGACCGATTCTAAATGGTATGGAACTCTGGTATCTCCGGGATCAGATAAATAAGTTTCGTAGTGGCATTCGTGGAAATAACCCCGATAACCGATCGGAGCACCTGATGGGAATTGGGAGCAGAAACATTAAAACCGATTTGGAAGCCGCCTACCTGGCCAATTGGTTTTCATCTCAGCCAGCCCAGCCGGCAATGCGAACCGTTGAAGGAAATATAAAAAAAGGCAAAGAGCTGTATGCGAGAAGGTGCATCTCCTGCCACGGAGAGCATGGGGAAGGGAACCCGCAACTTATATCCCCGTCTCTCACCCACTTGGAGGGGTGGTATTTCTATCAGCAAATGAGGAAGTTCCGGGAAGGGAAGCGAGGATATGATCCTCGCGACGAAGGCGGGCGAGTGATGGCGGCGGCGGTGCAGGATTTATCAGATTATGATTTTCGTAACCTGATCGCTTACTGCGTTGAAGAGTTTGGGCTTGAAGAAGCAGCAACTCCCCCAAATTTCACCCCTTCGGATCGTTCGCCAAAACCATTTTGATTAGCTTCCGTGCTGGGCTTGCAGGGATTGTAATCTCTCAGGGGTTCCCACATCATCCCAGGCACCCTGATAAAAGCTGCCAGCTACCCGATTTGCGGCGATCGCTTGTTTTAACCTAGGGACAATGGAAAACCTTTCCACTTTGGCACCCTCTAAAAGCATGGGGTGATAGATGGCTATACCCGAGTAGAGAAGGGAGGGGGCTTGACTTTCCAAAACCCGGTTGTTTTCGAGGTTGAAGTCTCCCTTTTCTCTCCAACTGGGTTGGCTGACTAAGATGAGATGGGCCAGGTCACCAGGCAATAACTCCAGGGAATGGGAAGATATTTCCATGTCAGTCCAGACATCCCCGTTGACCAAGAGAAAAGGATCCTGACCAAGCAATGGAAGCGCTTTGGCGATGCCACCACCTGTTTCAAGAGGATCGGGGCCCTCTTCAGAATAGGTAATGGACAGCCCCCAGGGTGATCCATCTCCGAGCGCCTCTGGAATCTTATGACCAAGATGGCCAAGGTTGATGACCACATCTTGAATCCCAGCAGAGGCGAGCTTTTCGAGGTGGTGGACAATCAGGGGTTTCCCTCCGACAGGGACTAAAGGCTTGGGTATATGATCGGTAAGAGGCCGAAGCCGCTTCCCGTAACCCGCGGCTAAAATCATTGCTTTCATGAAATTTTTTGTGAGATGCTTGCTTGATTCACTACCTTTTTGATTTCTTTGAGTTCCGGATAAAAATCCAATACCTGCTTGATATAGCCCAGGACACGAGGCACATCTTTCATGTACTCGGGCTTATGATCACGAATTTGCAATCGATGGAATATGCCAACACATTTTAGATGCCTTTGAAGACCGGCCAGGTCAAACCAGCGGATAAATTGCTCGGGCTCTACATCTGCATACGAAAGCCCGGCGGACAGGATTGAGTGTTGGAAATTTGTAACCTGCTGATTCACCCAGTCAGGGTCATTGCTTACATAGCAGTCCCGCAGGAGAGATACCAGGTCATAGGTAATCGGACCATGCATAGCTCCCTGGAAATCAATAATGCCAAGGTCCTTATTAGGGCAAAGCAGTAAGTTTCGGCAATGGAAGTCGCGGTGCATGAAAGCCTTGGGTATCTTATCCACCTCTTTGACTAAAATGTCTGTGATTTCCTGATACTCAGAGGGAGATATTTCAGGGGTGCACCATTCACGGAAAATTTCTAACTCCTTGCTTTGCCAGGATGGGGCAAAAGTGGGCAACTTTTTTTGAGAGTCCGGAAGGGACTTTTGCAGCTTGCAAATTTCTTCGGTGGCCAAGCTATACAGGGTATCATTGTCTTCTTTTTGGAGGGCATCCTGAAAGTGATGATCCCCAAAATCTGAAAGCACCATGAAACCAAGTTCGAGGTCCTTGGCAAAGATGGTTGGAACATTCAGTCCATTTTCCTTCATCCATTCTCCAATCTCAATGAAAGGCAAAGAGTCTTCAAGGGAAGGTGGGGCATCCATAACAATATAGGATTTTCCAGTTTGCAGGAGGCGGAAGTATCTTCGGAAACTGGCATCTGCAGATGCAACGCTGAGGCTGCCTCCATTAAAAGATGTCTTTTCCCGCAACCAACTTGCTAATGTTGCTCTTCTTTCATCCACCACCGAAATCACAAGCCTGTTCTGCTGTACCCTTCAAAAAGGGTCAAAGCAAAAATGGCTTCTTAGAGGAAGAAAAGGGCACGCGTTGGCATTAAACCAACAAATCTTTGATAACCTTGGGGTGGTCTACCCCAGTAAGGCGTTGGTCGAGCCCTAAGTGACGGTAAGTAAAGCGCTCGTGATCAATTCCAAGTGCCCGGAGGACGGTGGCATTGAGGTCGTTTACATGCACAGGGTTTTCTAAAATATTGTAAGAGTAATCATCAGTTCTTCCATACTCTATCCCAGGCTTGAATCCCCCTCCGGCGACCCAAGTGGAGAAACAACGCCCGTGGTGATCACGCCCGTGGCTATCTTTGGTCAGTTTTCCCTGAGAATATACAGTCCGGCCAAATTCACCTCCAAAGATAACAATGGTGTCTTCCAATAAACCGCGTTGTTTTAGATCCTTAACTAAAGCGGCTGCCGGTTGGTCAACATTTTTGCATTGGCCGCGCAGAGCATTTGGTAAATTTCCGTGCTGATCCCATCCACGGTGGAAGAGTTGGACAAAAGGAACATCGCGCTCAGCAAGCCGGCGGGCGATCAGGCAGTTGTGGGCAAAGGTGCCTTTCTTGCGCGCATCCGGGCCGTACATATCGAGCACATGGTCAGGCTCTTCCTTAAGATCCACCAGTTCAGGTACACTGGTTTGCATACGGTAGGCCATTTCGTACTGGGCGATACGGGCATCAATTTCCAGGTCGCCGCTTTCCATCTTCTTGTGCTGGTTGATCGCGGCGATCCCATCGAGCATATCGCGGCGCATACTTTTGGAAATTCCGTTGGGGTTGGAAAGGTAAAGTACAGGATCGCCAGCAGAACGGAACTTAATTCCCTGGTGTTTGGATGGGAGAAAACCACTTCCCCAGAGGCGATCATAGAGGGCTTGGGGGTTACCGTTGCCCCGGGAGATCATGACTACGTATCCAGGTAGGTTTTGGTTGGGGCTACCCATTCCCCAGTCCAACCATGCACCCATGGCAGGTTTACCAGGTTGCTGGGAGCCGGTGTTGATCGCGGTGATGGCAGGGTCATGATTGATCGCTTCGGTATGCATCGATTTGATCAGGCAGATATCATCGGCAATGGAGGCAGTGTGGGGAACGACTTCACTGAACCAGGTGCCGTTTTGCCCATGCTTGGTAAATTCAAACATGGGGGCCACGCAGGGGAAGGAAGACTGCTTGGATGTCATTCCGGTGATCCGTTGTCCGTTGCGGATACTGTCAGGAAGTTCCTGGCCATGGTAGTCACGTAACTTCGGGTGGTAGTCAAACATGTCGATATGGGAAGGTCCACCGGACATAAACATATAGATTACCCGTTTGGCTTTGGGTTTAAAGTGGGTGTGACCGAGGGTACCACTGAGAGGGGATAAACCAGAAGGAGAGCCCATTGCCCCGAGTAATGGAGTGGCGATATTAGCGAAGCCGAGAGCCCCCATACCCATCGCTCCGAGCTTGAGCATTTGCCTACGGGTATGAAGTTGGTGAAGGTCGATTGGATTCATGACGATTTCTGAGTATTGGGTTTATTCGCGGTTCAGGGTTTCATCCAGGTTGAGAATCATGGAGGCGAGGACAGTCCAGGTGGCATGTTCCTCGCGGTTTAAACTTAAGTCCCGGGGGGAGTCACCCATTGCGAGTAACTCTTCGGCCTTGGCCGGCTCCTTGGCAAAAACTGCTTTTTGTTTGTGGTAGGCTTCGGAGATGACTTTTTGACGAAGTTCATCGGCAGGACGTCCGGTGGCGATCTCAAACACCCGATTGACCCGGCTGGGGAGGTCTTGGGGGCTACTCTTGAGAACCCGCTGGGCAAGAAAGCGGGATGCTTCCACAAATTGCACATCATTAAGAGTGACCAGTGCCTGCATCGGGGTATTGGTGCGCTGGCGCTGAACAGTGCAGATTTCACGGCTGGGAGTATCAAAGGCAGCCATTGCAGGTTGAGGCGCGGAGCGCTTCCAGTAAGTATACATACTGCGACGGTAAATATTGTTACCCTTATCTTGCACAAACTTGCGCCCACGGTCCAAGGATACCTCATTCCAAAGACCTGCTGGTTGATAGGGCTTCACTCCAGGCCCTCCAAACTTTTTATGGAGTAGTCCACTGACATACAGTGCCTGGTCGCGTACAAATTCCCCCATTAGACGGAAGCGGGGAGCCCGGGCGAAATAAAGATTGTCAGGGTCCTTGGTCAAATGTTGCTTGGTGGTGACCGAGGAC
>Ga0181601_10005741_pt1 | contig 10302 bp, 9 predicted proteins | sample 041ome_8_FD_133020 | JGI IMG/M metagenome (GOLD analysis project Ga0181601, IMG submission 133020) | Coastal salt marsh microbial communities from the Groves Creek Marsh, Skidaway Island, Georgia - 041407BS metaG (megahit assembly) | ecosystem: Environmental > Aquatic > Marine > Intertidal zone... | reverse complement strand
TCTATCAGTTGTAGCCAATATAATTTCATCAACATTTAGATGGATAGCTCTTTCTAATACATAAGAAATTAAATTTGTATTTCCAAATGGTAAAAATGCTTTCCTTGGCAGACGAGTTGAATCAGATCTGCTATAAACTAAAGCGGCTGTTTTTATTTTATTATTCATAATTACTCTCTTTTTGATTACCCCTCAAGTCTTTAAATGATTTAGGGATAAATACTTTTTTATGCTTAATGAGTAAAGACTCTTTAATATATTTTTGAGATAATTCTGATTCATAATTAATCAAGTCAATTAGAGCAATTTTTTTTGCATCATTATTAGTCCATAGTGTTTGACTAGATATCGCAAGCCAAATAGAGTTTTTATCAGCCTCAAGGCATTCGCTTGGAATATATGATGGAATTATTTCAAGTCCTTTGTAAAAATCTAAATCTGAATAATTTCCAGGATGGAGCTTCACACAGAAGCTTTTATTTTTTATTTCATCTGAAAAATGTTTTTTAATATTATTTATAAAAATTGTATATTCTTCCTTTGAAACTCTTCCATAATTTACAACAGGCTGATCAAAAAATATGTGCGTATATGAGTTTGGAAATGAAAAATAATCTCTTATATTAAAATTTTTTCTAATTATTTGACATTCATCAAAAGAGATAATTTTTTTCTTGCATCTTATAGAATCAATTTTAAATGTTTCAAAAAATTTATGCTCAGTTATAAACACCCGCGCATAAATTCCATAGATAAAGAATAAAATAATGCTTCTTGCAAGCAATTCAGGATAATATTTAATCTTGTTGCTTTTTGAGAATTTTAGACATTCATATATATAAACCTCTGATTCCTTTCTGGTTATCCTTTTGATTAATTTATAGCAAAAGATATTTCCATAAATATGAAAACAATAGATTTTTTTAATATCTTTGTATTTTTTTTCAAAAAATTTTAGATTCTTATTATAAAAATTTCTTGCTTTAATATAAGAAATAGGATTTTTTATTGAATGTCCTGGTTTTCTTATAAAATGAATTTGGCTATTTTTAATTTATAATTTTAATAAAAATTTATATAAATCTTTATTATCAAAAACAACTATATTTGTAGATAAAAAATTCTTTGCTTCGTTAAGCATTAAAGATATCTCCCCAAATGAAGAAATTAGGAAAAGCGCATTATTTTTAGTTTCCATTACTTATTAATAATCTCTGCTTCTGGATTCCATTTGAAAGTATCTTGAGTTTTTTTTGAAGAAAACATCAAGTCTCTAGCATAGAATTTTAATTGAGGGTATTTACTTATGAAAAATAGAGAAAAGAATCTAAATAGCTTTGTACTAATTCTAAAGTGATATATTTTTGAATTACCGTTGCACTTTGCAATGTATCTAGATATATCGATAAGATCATAGTAAACACCATCATTAACATAATAAGTTCCTGATATGTTGTGAGAATAGATGATTTTTAATAATAACTTTTTTAAATTATCGATATGTAGCAAAGATTTTTTTACTTTAATATTAGGTAAAATTAAAAATTTTAGTTTTTGTAATTTTAAAATAAATCTAAAAATTCCTTTAAAGCTTGTGATTTCATTATTGTAGATGTGTGACAGTCTTAAAATAATTAAATTTGTTGGTCCATTAATCTGATTTAAACTTATCTCAGCTTTTGCTTTATATTTAGGATATTGCTCCACATACGAATCTTGAAATACAATCTTATCAATTTCAGATTGTGTCATTTCTTTTGCAACTAATGTTGTGCTTAAGAAAATAAATTTCTTAACGCCAACAGTGTTGGCTAATTTAAAAAAATTTAACGGGAACTCATAATTAATTGCTCTACTTTCTTTGCTATCAGAAAAATATGCAGGACAAAATATTATTACATCAAATTTTTTTATAATAGAAGCAGATTTAACTACGTTTTGTGGGTTGATACAAAAATCTGCTTTTCCAACCTGGTGACTTGATGTTTTAACACTAATGTTATCAATATTATCTAAATAAGGCTTAATATTTTTGCCAACGAAACCATTTGAACCAATTATAAGAACATTATTTAACATATTTTATTTTATTAAAATGCTCTTTAATATGAGATGCATAGCATTCGTCCTGAATATAACTTCTAACTTTTATTGCTTCAGATTCTAATTAGTTATAGTCATAATTTTTTTCTACGATGGATAAAATTATTTCTTCTAATTCGAGCGCTGTATCATAGGTTATGCTGGTAGATAGTCCTATAGCTCCTGTTTCTTTAAAATAGTTTTTTGGAATAATAAGGTGCTTATTTAGAGATATTGCATCATATATTGCACCAGATGTTTTGCCTTTTTTATATAGGTCAGTATTAAGTGGAGCAATTAAGTGAGAGGCGATTTTTAATTCATTGTCAAACAATTCTTTTGGTATATATTCCTCAAAATATTTGATGGCCTTTCTATTTAATTGATTATTTATTTTATTGGCCAAATTTATAACACCTCTTCCATACTCACCAATAGGCCTTCCAAGTAAAGTAAGATTCCAATCTAAGTTTTTAAAATTGGCATTATCAAAAATATTAATTACCTGAAAATAATCTCTTCTTTTTTCTTGAATATTTCCAGTGATGACAAAATTAACATGATTTGATTCTTGTTTTAAATCAAAGTCTTGAAAAGGTCTTTTAAAAGGGAATGAAAGGAATTCTTTTTTTCTTTTAAGAATATCTTGTGTAATTATAGTATCTGGATTTCTATCTAGCTCAAAAAGAAGATATCCATAAATATGTTTATTAATTTTTCTACAGTACTTCTGATCCTTTAGTAACGCAATTGATGGTCTTTTAAATTGTGAAATTAAAAAGTCTTGCAATGAACTTAACCATCTATCATGATCAAGCAAACCAACGTAGCAAAAATTATTTTTTAATAATTTTTTATAAAAAGAAAACTCATTGTTGTTTTTAAAATCTATTCTCGGAATTAAAATAATTTGATTTTCTAGAACTGATAGCTTCTTTCTGGAAATTTTTAAAAAATTATTATCTGAAAAAATTGTATATGTAATATTGTCATATGTATTTGTGTTAGAACTTATACGTTCATGTAATTTTGATTCAATAATTAAATTAACATCAGCTTTAATCAAGGATAAGTAGTGAAGAATGCTTAAAGTGCCCTCTTCTTCGGTGCCTTGTGAAATAATATATATCTTCATTTTTTTGCATTAACAAATAATTGATCTCTTATTGGAAATTTTGGATTTCTTTCAACAATTATATTTTTTCTTAAAAAAGCAATCTTAATGAGCCACATAATGCTCTTAACAAAATCTTTTGATAAATTTATTAATCTTCTATCTTTATGAATAGCATTTTTGATTTTAATATCAACAAACCCAGATGATATTAATTTTTGATAAAGGGCTTTCTTGCTCCAGAAAACTTTATGTTCAATTATATTAAAATACCACCAATTTTCTAATCCAAATATTTTGCAGAATAAGTTATCTTTATTACCAGTCTCTGCTAAAAAAGTTCCATCTTTTTTAAGAAGAAGATTTATATTTTCTATAAAAGAACTTGATGGGATATGCTCTATTAAGTCAAATGCAGTTATAACATCAAATTTTTGATGGTAATCTTCTATTTCATTCTGCTTCCCAATATCTGCAAGTATTTTTTTTGCATTAATTTTATCTCCAACTCTATCAAGCACTTTTTGATCGCAATCCATGATATAAATTTCAATATTCTGTTCGCCAGCTATGATATCTAAATAGGAACCCTCTCCAATTCCAATATCTAGAACCTTAATTTTCTTAGATTTTGAGAGATTAGATATATATTTAGCAATCTTCTTTAATTTCTTTGATGTTTTGTCCTGATATCTTGATGAAGAATTAGTTTTCCATATATAGGTTAAAAATGATTCAGTTTTCATGGATGGAAAATTTGATTTATATGAAACGTTACATTTTTCACAAGTTTGAAGATAGTGTTTTGCTGGATTTTTTATTTCAATAAAAACTTTATCAATAATTTGATGTGTTTTTTTTAATTCATGTCCTTTAATTTGATTATGTTTATCATCACATATAGGACAGGAATTAAGAGAATTATCTAGAGAGATTTGATGTTTCATTGCTAATTTTCTATGTCTCTTTTTGATATAATGTAATCCCTTTTAGGCCATTCTACTTTATATTTTGGATTTAGATAATTTATTGTGAATTGTTCAAATTCTCCATAAAGAGTATTTTGCAAATAAAGATACTCGCAGTTTGTTGATAATGCCAAAAAACCATTTCCTAAGCCATGAGGCAGGTAAAATGCAATATTTTCGCTTGATGAAACCATCTTTGTAAAAGCTTTTCCATAGGTTGGAGATTCTTTTCTTGGATCAATTATTGCAATAAAAAATTTCCCCGATAAAACACTAATTATTTTACTTGTACCAGCATCCCCATGAAATCCTCTCAAAGAATTTTTTTCAGGTTTAACAATGGAAACTTGCTTGACAATAAATTGTGAGCTTAAAACTTTAGAGTTAAAAATTTCACTATAACTTCCTCTATTATCTTTGTGATTAGTTGGAAAAGAGTAGACTTCCATTCCATGTAATAGATCATCTTTCTTGCTCATATTTAAAATTATCTTGTTCTGCTAACTTAATATCATAATTAATCATTTCAGAAACCATTTCTTTTATAGATATTTTAGGTTCCCATCCAAGCTGATTCTTTGCATACGAAGAATCCCCTAAAAGTTCATCTACTTCAGTAGGTCTGAAATACTGTTCATTAATATCAATAATTGGATCACCTTTTTTTCTAGAAATCCACTTTTGAGTTGGCTCAGAGTTCAAATAAAAAACTTCTTCAACACCATTACCCTTTGAGATAACATCAATTCCTAGTTTTTCAAAGCACAAAGTTAAAAAGTCACGAACGGATATTTTATGTCCTGTTGATATAACGAAGTCTTCTGGTTTATCTCTTTGCATCATAAGCCATTGCATTTCTACATAATCTTTTGCATGCCCCCAATCTCTCTCTGCATCTATATTGCCAAGTGATAATATTTTATCTAAACCCATTAGACATCTTGTAAGACCACGTGTTATTTTTCGTGTTACAAAAGTTTCACCCCTTCTAGGGCTTTCATGATTAAACAAAATTCCGTTAACTGCGAACATGTCATAGGCCTCACGATAGTTTTTTACCATCCAATATGCAAAAAGTTTTGAAACTGCATAAGGGCTTCTTGGATAGAATGGTGTAGTCTCAGTCTGTGGGATCTCCTGAACTAATCCATATAGTTCGCTTGAACTAGCTTGGTAGATTTTAGTTTTTTTAATTAAGTTAAGGTGTCTTACTGCCTCAAGAACTCTCAAGCAACCCATTGCAGTAATATCTGCAGTATATTCTGGTATATCAAAACTAACTCTTACATGACTTTGTGCTGCCAAATTATATATTTCATTTGGCTGAACACTATCAACAACTTTAATAATACTTTGTGAGTCAGATAGATCTCCATAATGAAGAACAAAACTACCATTTTTTCCAAAATCACTGTCGTGCAAATGATCTATCCTATCAGTATTAAAAGAACTTGATCTTCTTTTTATGCCATGAACTTCATAGCCTTTTTCAAGTAAAAATTCTGATAAATAGGAGCCATCTTGACCAGTAATACCAGTTATAAGAGCTGTCTTTTTTTTCATATTTTGGTGTTTTTAGATATGTATAAGATTTCTTGAGCAAGTATAACAAAAAATGTAAAAATAAAACCCATAATTGTTATGGCAAAACAAATCAGCGCTCTGTTGGGAGATGATTTCTTTAATGGTATGAAGGGCTTGCTAACTATGCTAAAAACATAATTTGAGTTTTGTGTTAGCGCGATTTCATTATATTTTGAAGAAATAATGTTTGATAAATTAATTTTTATTGAGGCATTTTTTTCTTCTGCTAGAAGAGGAATTAAATAATCTAGAGCATCTTCTGCAAGAAGTCTTTTGTACTCTCCAACATATTTGTTTATTTCTGAAAAAATAAAGTCGTTCCATTTCTTAGCAATATATGGTGATTGGTGTCTAATATTTACATTAAAGAAGCCATTTTCAGAGCTCTCTAAAAATGTAAAGTGATTAGCTAAAAATTTTTTATGAGCTAACTCGAGAGGTGGCTTTCCATTCCTCCATTTGTTAGAGTTAATGTCAAACATGTCTAGATCATAATCTTCTGTATTTGTGTTTGGATAAAATTTATCATATGCCATAAGCTGAGATGCAAAGCTATCATCTCTATAGAGTATTTCAAAAAAATCTCTTGAAAAAAGTATCTTTGATGCAAATCTTGTATTTGGAGCAGAATCACCGACTTCAATAAAGTTAGAAAAAAAAGAATTAGTTGGAACAGATGAAGATGAATCAGTTGCAAATATTATAGACTTTGACTCATAAATGTTGTCTATGGACTTTGCATAAAAAATACTTAATACGCCAAAAACAAATGTTGAAATAAATAAGATTTTTATATTTTTTTTAGTTAGATTTATTAAGTCGATATGCATTTAATTTAAGTACCTTAATTGTAGAGATAGATTGCAAGATGGTACCCGAGGCCGGACTTGAACCGGCACGATATTTCTATCGAGGGATTTTAAGTCCCTTGTGTCTACCAATTCCACCACTCGGGCTAATAATTTCTATACTCCAGAATAATTATTTCAAATATTATACTTTAAGAGCTAAGAATTTATAAGATTGCAAATAAATAAATTAGATTTCAAGATACTTTAATATTTTTTTCACGTTGAATTTTACAGAATGTTTCTCAGTATCCAATAATATCTCTGCATTTTCTGGGGCTTCATATGGCTGATTAATACCTGTAAAATTTGGTATTTTCCCAAGCCTCGCTTTTTTATATAAGCCTTTAGGGTCTCTTGATTCAGCTACCTCTAGTGATGTATTTACATAAATTTCAGCAAAAGATTCATCGTCGAACATGGATCTTACCATTTCTCGATCTGATCTATAGGGAGAAATAAAACTAGCCAAAACAAAAATACCTGCATCTACCATCAGCTTGCTAACTTCTGCAACTCGCCTGATATTTTCAATCCTATCTTCTTCTTTAAATCCAAGATCTTTATTTAAACCATGTCTAATATTGTCACCATCTAAAATATAAGTTCTTATACCTCTCTGATAAAGCTCTTTTTCAAAAGCATCAGCTATTGTTGATTTTCCGGAACCACTTAAACCTGTAAACCAAAAAAGTTTTCCCTTGTGGCCATTCAATTCTTCTCTGTGTTTTCTTGTTATTGAAAGATTGTGCTTATGTATATTGGTCGACCTTCTTAAACTATGATTTATAGTTACAGCTGCTATAGTCTGATGAGTAATTGGATCTATTAATATAAACCCACCATGAGTTTTATTTTCAGAATAAGGTTGGAAAGGAACATCTTTGTCAAATGAAATATTAGCGTTAGCAATTTCATTCAATCCTATATTGCTTGCAGGTTTTTCTTCAAGTGTATTTATATCGTATTTAAATTTTAAGTCTACGATTTGACAGTTTGACTTTATTGTTCCTATTTTTGCAATATAGTTTCGTCCTTTAAAACATTTAGTATCCGTAAGCCAGGAAATATTTACATTAAATATGTTGGCCATTTCAATTGGATCTTTATCACGACAAATAACATCACCACGAGAAATATCGATCTCTTTATTTAATCTCATAGAAATGGATTGATCTTTAAATGCCTTTTCAATTTCTTTATCGCCAATAAGAATAGATTTAACTTTTGCTGTTTTGCCTGATGGTAATATTTGAATCTGATCACCGACTGAAATATATCCAGACGAAATCTTTCCACTATAAGCTCTGTAATCAGAATTAGGTCTAATTACATATTGAATTGGCATTGTGAATTGTTTTAATGATTTTTTAATTTTAATACTTTCTAATAAAGGTAATAGAGATGGACCAGAGTACCATTTTAATTTTTTGGAGCGCTTAGAAACATTATCACCAGTTAATGCAGAAACCGGAATGTCGTAAACTTTTTTAAAATTTAGTTTCTTTGCAAATTTTTTATATTCAGCAACTATATTTTCATATGTATTTTTATCATAATTTATTAAGTCCATTTTATTTACTGCAAGGACAACATTTTCAATTCCAATAAGAGAATTAATAAAGGAGTGTCGCTTAGTTTGCTCTAATAGCCCTTTGCGCGCATCTACAAGAATCACTGCCAAATCAGCATTTGAGGCACCGGTTATCATATTTCGTGTATATTGCTCATGACCAGGTGTGTCAGCAACTATAAATTTTCTTTTATCAGTTGAGAAGAAGCGATAAGCCACATCTATTGTGATACCCTGCTCTCTCTCAGCGCTTAAACCATCGACCAAAAGGGCTAAATCAAGCTCCTTTCCTTGTGTACCAAATTTCTTTGAGTCTAGGCGCAGTGATTTAACCTGATCTTCAAATATTGCCTGTGTTTCAAATAATATTCTCCCTATTAGAGTACTTTTCCCGTCATCAACACTTCCACAGGTAATAAACCTTAACATAGACAAGCTTTTTTGATTACTTAAAAAATCTTGTAATCCTGACTTTATTGGCTCATTATGTGAGTTTATATCTTTCATTAAAAGTATCCGTCTTTTTTCTTTTTTTCCATTGAGCTTGCTGAGTCAGAGTCAATTAGCCTACCCTGTCTTTCTGTTGTTTTAGACTCAATCAATTCAATTAAAATTTTTTCTATTGAATCTGCCTCCGATATTGTTGCGCAAGTTAAGGGATAGCAACCAAGGGTTCTAAATCTTGCTTTAAGCATTTTAATTTCTTCATTTTCAAATAATTCAAATCTATCATCATCAACCATAATTAGGCCGCCATCTCTCTCAACAAAAGGCCGTTCTTGAGAATAGTATAATGGGACTATTGGTATTGATTCTTCATAAATATATTGCCAAATATCGAGCTCAGTCCAATTAGAGATTGGGAATACTCTAGCGCTGTCAGCATTTAACTTATTAAAATTATATAAATCCCATAATTCTGGCCTTTGATTTTTTGGATCCCATTGATGAGCGCTATTTCTGAAAGATAAAATTCTCTCCTTTGCTCTGCTTTTTTCTTCATCTCTCCTAGCTCCTCCAAATGCAAAATCAAAATTAAATTTATCTAAGGCTTGTTTCAGAGCTTGTGTTTTCATGATGCTTGTATGTATTTCACTCCCATGATCAAATGGATTGATATTATCAAGCTCGCCTTGAGAATTTTTATAAACAATTAACTCCATATTCAGTTTTTTTACCATCAAATCTCTAAACTGATACATTTCATTAAATTTCCAACCTGTATCTACGTGCAATAAAGGAAATGGAGGGGGAGATGGAAAAAAAGCTTTTTTAGCTAAATGCAGCATTACTGCACTATCTTTACCAATGGAATAAAGCATAACAGGGTTTGTTGCTTCAGATACAGTTTCTCTAATAATATGAATTGATTCAGCTTCCAATAAATCAATATGAGAGAGATTAGTTGCACTGTTTTTTAATTTCTTTTTTGGTGATGGGTTATTAAAATCAGTATTATTAATAATTCTATTAAAGCAGCTTGTCGGCAGAATAAGCTGATTATCATCAATATGAATTATTTGAGATCCTTCACAAAAAACTATATCTTGAAAATATTCCAATAAAACTTCTGAAGGCCATATGACAATTGACTGGTTCATATATGCAGAAAAGATTTTTAAATTATTTAAAATTTCAGATGATGAGATTTCATCTAATAATATCCAGTAGAAACTTGCTCTATTATCTTGAAAAAATAAAAAATAATTTTTATTAAATTCACGTAATTCAATATTTAATGAGAGTATTCTTTTTTTGGATATATACTGCTCCCAGTAACTATATATATTTTTTTTTATAGGTACGTTACTTTTATGGCTTAAAGACTCTGTTAAAAAATTTATACTCTTTAAATATCTTTCAAAAGTTCTTTTGCTTTTAGGGTAGCCGTTTTCAATTAAGTGTTGATATGCTAACTCAATCGTCCAAACTTCTTTTTTACTTACAAATTTTTTGAAAATAGAATCTAAAATAGAATCAGTAATTTTCTTTTTTGTCATAATATACAAATTATATATAATATAAGTTAATAAATAAAATTATATTATAAAAATGTATATTAAGACATCAATGGAGGCTGAAGCCGGAATCGAACCGGCGTAAACGGCTTTGCAGGCCGCTGCATGACCACTC
>Ga0181601_10005740_pt1 | contig 10303 bp, 10 predicted proteins | sample 041ome_8_FD_133020 | JGI IMG/M metagenome (GOLD analysis project Ga0181601, IMG submission 133020) | Coastal salt marsh microbial communities from the Groves Creek Marsh, Skidaway Island, Georgia - 041407BS metaG (megahit assembly) | ecosystem: Environmental > Aquatic > Marine > Intertidal zone... | reverse complement strand
CGTCTATTAAAACTCCTTCAACTGAACCAGCATTTATAGAACTATCAGCTGAAGATCAAAAAGAATTATTGTCACTGGCACGTGAAAGTATACGCATCCGTCTTTTATTTCAACGCGATCTCCGCATTGATGAAACAGCCTTTAGCCCCGCCCTACAGCAGCAAGCGGCCAGCTTTGTCACGCTGAGAAAAAAAGGCAAGCTACGCGGTTGTATCGGTGCAACTCAAGCCAGTGAACCGCTGGTCATGGATGTGGTTCACCATGCCATAGCATCAGCTTTTGACGACCCCCGCTTCCCACCTGTGGCATTAGATGAAGAACCAGAGTTACATATAGAAATCTCGGTTTTAAGCACCCCCACCCCCATGTCATTTGCCAATGAACATGAATTGTTGGAACAACTGGCCCCAGGAAAGGATGGATTGATTATTGAAGTGGGAGCGCATCGCTCGACCTTTCTGCCCAGTGTCTGGGGCAATCTACCCGATAAAGCCGACTTCCTCACGCAACTGAAGCTCAAAGCAGATCTGGCGGCAGATTTTTGGTCCGACAAGCTCAAAGCATGGCGTTATGAAACCCATTCTTTTCAAGAACAGACCCCCAGTTAAAAATAGCAAAAGAGCCATATTTTGAAACTATCTACGGTTAAGGTACCCTAACGCCGCCTTGACGTCTGGTCATACATAGCCCAGTCCATTGAACCCAGAAGATTTACCCACGAGAACATAACAATGACAGAAGAACATATCCGTGCTCTACGAAACGCCCTGGGTAATTTTGCAACAGGCATTACGGTGATAACAGCAGTGAATGAAAATGGCGAGCCACAAGGGATGACGGCGAATAGCTTTTCTTCTGTTTCTCTGGAACCACCCCTGGTCTCCTGGTGTGTTGGCCGTGAATCCAGATTGTTTGATTTATTTCAGAAAACCAGCCACTTTGCTGTGAATATTTTGACAACGGAACAAGAAGAAACTTCACAACTGTTTGCCAGCCCTGCCGATGACAAATTTGAACACGTCGAGTGGCACGCAGGATTAAATGGCCTGCCCTTACTAGACAGCAGCCCCTGCCAATTCCAGTGTGAAATTGAACATCGCTATTCTGGTGGAGACCACACTATTATAATTGGCCGGGTCTTAGATTTTTCCAGTCAAGCCATATCGCCATTAATTTTTCATGGTGGACAATACAGATCGCTTAAATAAAAAACCATCTAGAATCAGCTGCTCTTACAACACAAGCTGACCCGATCTTTACCAGCAAGGTCAGTATGTGTAGCTACACTCTCATAGCCCGCATTGTGCATCATCTCTTGTACAACAGCCCCCTGATCAAACCCATGCTCTAACAACAACCAACCATTAGGCTTTAAATATATTTGAGCGCCATTAATAATGGCTTGTAGATCAGATAGCCCTTGTTCATCAGCCACCAATGCAGAAAGAGGCTCAAACCGGACATCCCCTTGTTTCAAATGCTGATCCCCCTCACAGATATACGGGGGATTACTGACAATCACATCAAAGAGTTGGTCTTTTAGTTCAGCAAACCAATCGCTCTGAAAAACCTGTACATTGGCAAACCCTTTATTTAGCAGGCTCTTCAGTTGTTGACGGTTTTCCTCAGCCAATTGCACAGCGGCGGGTACCGCATCCACGGCGGTAATCTGCCAATGATTTTTTTCACTGGCTAGGGCCAAGGCGATGGCCCCAGTACCGGTGCCCAAGTCTAGGACCTCAGCACCATCATCCATTGGTAGACCAAGTGCTAACTCAACAAGCAGTTCCGTTTCAGGCCGCGGTATTAAAGTTGCGGGTGTCACCTTAAAAGGCAATGACCAGAACTCTCGCTGACCGATGATATGTGCCACTGGCTCACCCTTGGATCGACGCTCAAAATAGTTATCGAAACACTGTTGCTGCTGTTCGTTAAGTTGATACTCGGGCCAGGTATAGAGGAAGGACCGGTCTTCATCCAAAATGTGACTCAGCAAGACTTCTACATCCAGCCTTGGTGTATCGCCCACTGTAGATAATTCAGCACTTTTTTTAAGCAGTGCTGAAATAGTTAAAGGAGTGGAGATATAAGGCGAGAGTATAGACATAGAATAGATAGGTATGAAATTTAGGAAGACAGGTCAGCCAACTGATCAGCCTGATGCTCATTGATCAACGGCTGAACTACTTCATCTAACTGCCCTTCCATTACTTCGCCCAGCTTATAAAGGGTTAAGTTAATACGGTGATCTGTCACCCGACCCTGAGAATAATTATAGGTGCGGATTCGCTCGGAACGGTCGCCGCTACCCACCAAAGAACGACGTTCTTCAGCAATACTTTGAGCTGCAACTTCCTCTTGGGCGTTTTTCAAGCGGGCAGACAACAAGCTCATAGCTCGTGCTTTGTTCTTATGCTGGGAGCGCTCGTCCTGGCATTCCACCACCATTCCCGTTGGCAGGTGGGTAATACGAATGGCTGAATCAGTTTTGTTAACGTGCTGACCACCGGCACCGGAAGCACGAAAAGTATCAATACGAAGGTCTCCCTTATTGATATCAATATCATCCACTTCATCTGCTGCAGGCATAATGGCAACGGTACAAGCAGATGTATGAACTCGGCCCTGGGATTCTGTTTCGGGAACACGCTGCACTCGGTGAGCACCGGATTCAAATTTGAGCTTGGAGTACACACCCTGGCCAATGATCTGGCTGATAATTTCTTTATAGCCACCGTGATCGCCAAGGCTTTCACTTAGAACTTCTACTTTCCAACGTTTACTTTCTGCATATTTGCAGTACATACGGAATAAATCGCCAGAAAAAATTGCCGCCTCATCGCCACCAGTACCGGCACGGATTTCCAGAAAGACATTTTTTTCATCGTTGGGATCTTTCGGTAGTAGCAGCTTTTGTAAGTCCACCTCAATACCAGCCAGCTCTTCCTCACCTGCCTTTAGCTCTTCCTGAGCCATATCACGCATATCCGCATCGGCATCTTTCAGTAATGATTTTGCCTCGGAAATATTTTCTTGTACCTGTGAATAATCGGCATAGGTTTTCACCACCGGTTCCAATTCAGCATACTCTTTTGACAGGTCGCGAAAACGATTCTGATCGCCAATCACATCCGGGTCACTCAAGAGCGCGCCGACCTCTTCATGACGATCAGTAATGTTTTGCAGTTTTTCCAAAATAGAGGCTTTCATTAATTTCCTTTCGTACTTCTTATTCGTACTTTTTATATGTTTGAGTCAGCTATTAATACTGAGCCATTACTGTTCTGAATCTGGACCAGAGCCTTCCTGCTTTTTTAACCCGAATAGATCATGGGCAATATCAATATGCTCTGTGCGCCCTTCTTCCCCCGCCTGCTTAAGTGCAGTGGTGGGAGAATGCATCAATTTGTTCGTTAAATTCCTTGCTAGGCTTTTTAGTACCTGCTCAGGGTCCTGCCCAGATCGTAGGGAGACCATCGACTTTTCAAGTTCTAGATCTCGCGTTTCTTCCACACTACTGCGAAAAGCACGAATTGTATCCACTACATCCAACGCCTGAAGCTGGCTTTGCCAGGCACTGACACCGGCCTCAACAATTTCCTCTGCTTTATTGGCCGCATGTTCCCGGGAACGCATATTTTCTAGAATGACTTCCTGAAGGTCATCAACGGTATAAAGGTAGACATCCTCTAACTTAGACACTTCCGGCTCGATATCACGAGGAACGGCAATATCCACCATAAAGACAGGCTTGTGTTTGCGCTGTTTCAGCGCCGATTCCACCGCTCCTTTTCCCAGAATTGGAAGTTGACTGGCAGTGGAGGAAATCACCATGTCCGCACCATGAAGAAATTCTGGAATTTCTGACAATAAAATAGCTTGGGCCCCAAACTGCTGGGCAAGGTCCTGTGCTCTACTTAACGTCCTATTAGCTACGGTGATACTACCCACTTGTTTATCAAGTAAATGCCTTGCTACCAATTCAATAGTCTCGCCGGCACCAATTAATAATGCATTCACTTCCCGCAAGTCAGAAAAAATTTGCTGGGACAAACTTACCGCAGCATAGGCGACGGATACTGGATTCTGACCAATGGCTGTTTCTGTACGTACACGCTTGGCAATGGAAAATGCTTGCTGAAACAATTGATTCAAATGGGTTGAGACTTTCCCCGCCTCTCTTGCAACAGCGTAGGCAGATTTTAACTGCCCTAATATTTGCGGCTCACCCAAAATCATAGAATCAAGGCCACTGGCAACTTTCATCATATGCCGTGCGGCATCTTCATGCTGGTAGATGTAACAGCAATCATCTAAGGCCAATCGCGATAAACTATGATATTCCGCCAGCCAGTCCAGTACTTTTCCTGGAGTACCACCGTCTAAATCAGCACTTACCCCATAGATCTCAGTCCGGTTACAAGTAGACAGTATGGCTAATTCATCTACCTCAGCTAATTCACTGGCATGCTGAATTGCTTCTTTCATTTGCTCTGGCGCAAAGGCTACCTTCTCCCGAATATCGAGAGATGCGGTGCGGTGATTGATTCCAAGAGCAAAAATGGTCATTAAATTAGGTATGGGATGATGAACACGCAATTGTCCGATTCTAGGCCTTTAAAGACAAGCAGTATTGAATCAACATTTCAGATCAATATTGAGAACACCTCATTAGAATTGCCAAAAAATAAACATACTTATGCCCTTGCTACCTAGGAGCGCCTAAAAAGAAAAATGGAATCGTCTTCTTTCGTTATTGTCAGAGTATTTAGCTACAATGTCAGTATTAACATCGCTTACTAAAAACGAATGAACAATAGTGATGTTTGATGAAAGAATAGAATGACTAAATTCAACTATTTAAGTTAAGCGCTACGATTAAGTACAACTATGAGAAACAAAACCCGCTCATCACTGCTGATATTAGCGCTATCAATTTTACTAAGTTACGGGTGTGCCAATCAGACTATTGATCAGGTGCCGGGAGCCTATGCAGCAGCCCCTGAAACAACAGCTCAACCAAAACAACCTCTACCTTCTGCTAAAGCACACCCCGAGCCTAAATTTGAAACACCCCCCGAAAAGCCGGAATATCCTATCCGGCCATTTGAGACAGAAACACTCTACGATTTGTTAGTGGGAGAACTAGCAGGCATACGTAGCAACTTTGACATTGCCTTACAAAAATACCTGACACAGGCAAGAATGACTCGAGACCCCGGCGTGGTATCGAGAGCAGCACAAATAGCTGCCTATACAGAAAACAGGCCAGTGCTGCTGGAAATGTCTCAGTTGTGGGTAGATATAGAACCTGAAAGCCTCGACGCAAATAGTTTGGCAGCCATGTCATTAAGCCACTATAACCGCTATGAAGAAGCCTTAGAGCATGCACAGTTTGCTTTAGATCGAGGGCACAATGAGCCACTGATGAACCTTGTGGTATCAGCAAACAGAGCAAACAAAGAACAAAGAGACGCGCTGCTCAAGCTATACCCAAAACTCGAAGCACAATTGCCTGAAAATACTTTTTTGCAGCTCACAAAGGCAATGCTACAAAGGCAACAAAAACTATTACCTGAAGCTTTAAAGACAGTGACCAAATTACTGACCCTAGATGACAGCATGCAACCTGCAATCATGCTCAAGGCTCAGTTGTTATATCAGTCAGGTAAAAAAGCAAAAGCTTCAGCTTTTTTAGAGCAGTCGCTCGTTAATGCACCCAACAATAAACGTATGCGCCTACAATATGCCCGCTTTTTAGCTGATAGTGATCTTGAAGGTGCCCATCAACAGCTTTCTATTCTTTCCCAGCAATACCCAAACGACCCAGAGCTCATTTACTCACTAGCATTGGCAAGTAAAGGCTTGAAAAAACATGATGAAGCCGTTGAATTATTTACTCAGCTAACAAGGTACCCCAGAACCGCCTATGCGGCACACTATGAACTAGGCCTACTCGCAGAAGAAAATAACAATATTGAAGCAGTTCTGGTTCACTACCGCCAAGTACACTCTGGGTCAAAGTTTCTTCCTGCAGCAGTACGTTTGAGTCGATTTATGACCAACCACGACCAATTAGATGATGCCCGGCTATATCTGCAAAAACTACGACTAGATCACCCACAGCAAGCTTCGGCACTCTACCAAATAGAGTCAGAACTATTGGCCGAACAGCAATTATTACGTGAAGCATACGATATGCTAAGCAAGGCCATTCTTCGGGAGCCTAATAATATTCAATTGCTTTATACACGCTCATTATTAAGTGAACGGCAAAATGATTTTGCGCGCTCCGAACAGGATCTGCGAGCTATTCTGCAGCAGGATGCCAACAATGCCATGGCGTTAAATGCCCTGGGATACACACTCACAGTACATACTGATCGTTATGAAGAAGCACATAAACTCATTTTGAGAGCTTTGGAATTAAATCCAGGCGATCCAGCCACAATCGACAGCCTCGGCTGGGTTTCTTATCGATTAGGAAAATACGACGAAGCCATAAAGTATCTCCGTGATGCATTATCCAAACTGCCAGACCCAGAAGTTGCCGCCCATTTGGGTGAAGTTTTATGGGTAACCGGCCAGCATGATGAGGCTATGTCCATATGGAAAAAAGTGCTGGCAAATGACCCAGACAACAGCACTATTCTGGAAACTATGGAACGCCTTACTAACGGGATAACCGGCCAATAGATGTACCGATTTATTTCACGAATTATTCCACAAATACTGATAATACTTGTTGGCACTTACCTTAGCGCCTGTAGTTTTACCTCCCAAAAACCCAACACTGGTATCACCAACTGGCAACAGCATGTTGCCAATCTCAGTGAGCTCGACCAATGGCAATTGGAAGGCAAGCTCGGCTACCGTGATAGCAATGATGGTGGCAGTGCTTGGTTAAACTGGCATCAAAATCGGGAAGATTTTAATGTCACCCTTAATGGGCCTTTTGGTACAGGTACAACTCGCATTACTGGCACCCAACAATCAGCCCAGTTACAGCGTGCAGGCCATGACCCAGTTGTCGCTTCGTCCCCTGCCGCACTCACGGAACAGCTCTTTGGCTGGCAATGGCCAGTAGAGCAATTACAGTTTTGGGCAAGAGGTATTCCTGCACCAAACACTCCCCAGCAGGTATCAAACCACAATTTAGATGGTACTTTAGCAGTTTTAGAACAATCCAATTGGACACTGCAATTTTCTAATTACCAGAAAATTGCTAACGGCCACCCAAAAGGAGGCTGGATATTACCTGGAAAAATAAAAGGACAAAAAGGTGATTATTATTTCACCCTCATTATAAAAAGCTGGCAGCCAAAAGAATCTGCACAATAATGACACTATCATTGTTCTCCCCGGCAAAGCTGAATTTATTCCTACACATCACGGGAAAGCGTGAAGACGGCTACCATAATTTACAAACTCTGTTTCAGCTGCTCGATTATGGTGACCGAATAGAGTTTAGCACCAACACAACCGGAAAAATTGAGCTCAGCCCTTCTATTCCCGGATTACCCACTGACCAAAATCTCATTTACCAAGCAGCACAAATACTGCAACAACACAGTGGCTGTTCCCTTGGTGCAAATATTCGGCTGGAAAAACGCCTACCTATGGGCGGCGGCTTAGGCGGCGGCAGCAGTAATGCAGCAACAACACTGCTTGGTTTAAACAAACTATGGCAATTGAACTTACCTGAAAAAACATTAATGAAAATTGGCATTCAGCTTGGTGCTGATGTCCCAGTTTTTATCCTTGGGCAAACCGCATGGGCCGAAGGAATCGGTGAACACCTGACCCCGGTAGAAATGCCAAATCACTGGTATCTGGTCCTTGTGCCAAATGCCCATGTCTCCACAGCAAAAGTTTTTGCACATCAGGGTTTGACAAGGAACTCTCATCCTATCAAAATACGCGCCTTTCTCGAGCAGGGTGGCAAAAACGACTGTCAATCAGTGGTTGAAGCCCTTTATCCAGAAGTGAAAAATGCCCGCCAATGGCTGGCCCAATTCACTGAAGCTCGATTGACGGGTACAGGGGCCTGCCTGTTTGCCAAATTTGATTCAGAAACTGATGCACAATCAGTCTATGAGCAAATACCGGCACCTTGGACTGGCTTTGTAGCAAGAGGCGTTAATCACTCTTTGCTATTAACTGAACTACCGTCTTAAACAATTTACTGGGGTGTGGCCAAGCGGTTAAGGCAGCGGCTTTTGATGCCGCCACTCGGAGGTTCGAATCCTCCCACCCCAGCCATATTTCTTTGGGACGCCAAAGTAATATTACTTCTTGATCAGGAAATAAGCCGTGGCAAATTTGATGGTTTTCTCCGGGAATGCCAACCTGGAGCTCGCAAGAGAAATCACTCAATTTCTAGGTCTTCCTCTGGGCAACGCTGTGGTATCACAGTTCTCAGATGGTGAGATCAATGTAGAAATTTGTGAAAATGTCCGTGGCCGCGATGTTTTCGTGGTGCAGCCTACCTGCGAACCAACCCATAAAAACCTGATGGAACTGATATTAATGGTCGACGCATTACGTCGTGCCTCTGCCGGTCGTATCACGGCTGTTGTTCCCTACTTTGGTTATGCCAGGCAAGACCGTCGCGTTCGCTCCATTCGAGTCCCTATTAGTGCCAAAGTGGTCGCTGATATGATCACCAATGTTGGCGTCGATCGCGTAATGACCGTTGATTTACACGCTGAACAAATTCAGGGGTTCTTTGATTGTGCCGTAGACAATGTTTATGGCCTGCCAGTACTTTTGAGCGATGTAGAACGTCAAAACTACCAAAACCCAACAGTAGTATCACCCGATATTGGCGGTGTGGTTCGTGCTCGAGCCATGGCAAAACAATTAAATACTGAATTAGCCATTATTGATAAGCGTCGCCCTGAAGCCAATCAAATCGAAGTCATGAATTTAATTGGTGATGTAGAAGGACGGACTTGTATCCTAATGGATGACATTGTGGATACCGCAGGAACACTCTGTAAAGCTGCTGATGCCCTTAAAGAGCGTGGCGCTGAAAAAGTGGTTGCCTACTGCACCCACCCTGTTCTTTCCGGTAAAGCCATTGAAAATATTGAGAAATCCGCTTTGGACACCATGGTTGTTACCAACAGTATTCCACTAAGCGAAGCTGCAAAAAACAGCAAATATATTAGGGTCCTAAGTCTGGGCCAAATGCTGGCAGAGGCAATGCGCCGTGTCAGTAACGAAGAATCCATCAGTGCAATGTTTGACTAAGAAGCCCTTGTTTTAAAAGGTTCTAGTTCCAATAGGCCTTTTTTCCAATCGGTTTATCATAAACATTACATCTGGATAACTAACTGCTCTAATTTGTACATCTTTTTTGTGTACCAACGATTTATAGAGCTATTTAAAACTTCCCAATCAATTCTGGTCGCGGATTGGTTTGGAAATAACAGAATGGTTTGAAAAATAACCTAGGAGTCACGGCAATGTCCAATGATTTTAAATTGAATGCTAAGGCCCGTAACGACATGGGGAAAGGTGCGAGCCGCCGCCTGCGTCGTTTGGCCAACGAAGTTCCAGCCATCATCTATGGCGGGAAAAAAAATCCACAAAATATCAGTCTTACTCACAATACACTTGAGCATGCACTGGATAACGAAGCATTTTACTCACACATCATTACCTTAGATGTTGATGGTAAAACTGAAGATGTGATCCTGAAGGATGTTCAGCGCCACCCAGCCAAGCCGGTGATCCTGCATGTGGATTTTCTTCGTGTCAGCAAAACTCAAAAACTTCACACTAAAGTGCCCCTTCACTTTATCAATGAAGACACCTGTGTGGGCGTTAAGATGGGTGGTGGTAACATCTCCCGTAGTATGACTGAGCTGGATATTTCCTGTTTGCCTGCTGACTTGCCTGAATACATTGAAGTGGATGTTGCTGAAGTAGAAATTGGCCAAATCCTGCACATTTCAGACATTAACCTTCCAAAAGGTGTTGAGAGCGTTGGCCTAAGCCACGGTGAAGAGCATGATTTACCTATCTTTACTGTGAACAAGCCCAAAGCTGTTGTTGAAGAAACTGACGAAGTTGAAGCTCCAGAAGCTGAAGGTGAAAGCGAAGGCGAAGAGGAAGGCAACGAGTAATCATCTCGAGCCAACCTCCTTCTAGTTTTGCTGTAATTTTAAGTATTTAGCTTAAAAGTCTAGAAAAAGAGGCCCTGACATTGGACACACCTGTTCAACTCATTGTTGGTCTGGGAAACCCCGGCCAACAATATGAACAAACCCGTCACAATGCCGGGGCTGATTTCGTT